>Ga0180008_1000006_pt1 | contig 294397 bp, 298 predicted proteins | sample MM_PW_MetaG_FD_121121 | JGI IMG/M metagenome (GOLD analysis project Ga0180008, IMG submission 121121) | Groundwater microbial communities from the Aspo Hard Rock Laboratory (HRL) deep subsurface site, Sweden - MM_PW_MetaG | ecosystem: Environmental > Aquatic > Deep subsurface > Groundwater... | reverse complement strand
TTTTTGGTGGCGGTGGATGAAGGTGCGAAGAATATAATCCCCGCCCGCCTGCGGGAGGGGCAGTGAGACTTACGCGCGCAGCGCGTTAGTCGCAGCGGGGTGGGCTATCACGATGTCCCGCCCACCCCCTAACCCCCTCCCGTAAACGGGAGGGGGAACATGTCTAATTCCTGCCGAGAACGCCTTATCCCTCTCCCCATGGGGGAGAGGGCTGCGCAGACTTGGCAGCTTGCTGCCTAGTCGGAGCTGGGTGAGGGGGAAGCAACCTCACGCGAATACAGCGCGATCGCGCCAATTCCCCTCACCCAGCCCGCGCGTCCAGCACCGCCACCATCGCCCGCCCCAGTTCCGCCAGCGGCCCATCACCCTCGCGCGCGTAGAGCGACACCCGCATCGGCGCGACCCCGCCCAGATCGGTTCGCCGCACCAGCTTCGCCCCGCCCACAGCCGCCAGCGGCAGCAGCGACACGCCCACCCCGGCCGCGACCGCCGCCACCACGCTCTGCAAACTGCTCCCCGAAAAGGCCACGAACCAGCGCCGCCCCTCCCGCTCCAGCTGCGCGAACATCTGATCGCGATACAGCCCCCCTGCCGGAAAGCAGACCAGTGGCAACGCCTCTTCATCCACCACGCCCACACCCTCGGCCGCCGCGAACCAGCCCAAAGGCTCTGCAAAGGCCGCCCGACAATCCGCCCCGGTCTCGGCCTCCTTCACGACCACGATATCGAACTCCCCCTGCCGATATCGCTGCGCCAGGTCGCGGCTCAGCCCGGTCGTCGCGTCCAGCCTGATATGCCGGTGCGCCCGCGCGAACCCGGCAAAGGCCTGCGCCATCGCCCCCGTCGCCAGATCCTCCGGCAGGCCGATGGAGATCGCCGCTGTCCCCGCCGGATCGCGCAGCAGCAGCGCGGCATCCTCATTCAGCAACAGTATCCGCCGCGCATGACCGATCAGCCGCTCACCCATCGCGGTCAGGCACACCGGTCGCGCCGAACGGTCGACAAGCCTGTGCCCCGCCATCGCCTCCAGCCGGCCGATCTGCTGGCTGATGGTCGACTGGGTCATGTTCAGCCGCTCGGCCGCATGGGTGAAATTGCCGCTATCGGCAATGGCGACAAGGCTGCGCAGCAGGCGGGGATCGAACATGGCCATCATTATCGATGTGCATGCTATCCATTCCAACATCTAATTTGCGCATGGTGGTCAAGCAGCTAAAATCGCCTATCCCCTTTCGGAGCGCGGACCGAAGATGAAGACCCTGCTGGCCACCACTTTGCCCCTGATCGCCCTCATCGCGTCTCCAGCGCCCGCACTGGCCGCACCCGCCCCGCAACAGGGCGACATGATCATCCGCCACGTCTCCGTCATCGACGTCGAGCATGGCCGCGCAAACCCGGATCAGGCCGTGGTCCTGCGCGGCCCGGATATCGTCGCCGTCGGCCCGGACAAGGCCATCGCCAAAAACTGGCAAGCCGCCGGCACGATCGAGGGCAAGGGCCGCTTCCTCATCCCCGCGCTCTGGGACATGCACGTCCATTTCGGCGGCGGCCCGGACCTGATCGAGGAGAATAAGGCGCTCCTCCCCCTCTATGTCGCCCATGGCATCACCACCATCCGCGACTGTTCGGGCGACCTGCCCGACAATGTCCTCCAATGGCGCCACGACATCGCCAGCGGCAGCCTGTTCGGCCCGCGCCTCCTCACCTCCGGCGCCAAGATCGAGGGGATCGCGCCTGTCTGGAAAGGTACGATCGAGGTCGGCAGCCAGGCCGATGTCGACGCCGCCATCACCCGCCTGCAACAGCGTGATCATGTCGACTTCGTGAAGATCACCGACAGCACGTTGAAGCCAGACCTGTTCCTCTACGCCGTTGCGCAGGCGAAGGCGCATGGCCTGCGCAGTTCGGGCCATATCCCGATGGCGCTGACGGTCGGCCAGGCGGTAGACGCCGGCATCAGTTCGATCGAGCATCTCGATTACGCCTATAAGGCCGGCGTCAGGCAAGAAGCCGCGATCGCCGCCGATTTCGCCGCCGGCCGCATCGACCGGGCGGAGGCCAGCCACCGCCTCGACACCGGCTTCGACAGCGCCACCGCCATGGCCGCCTATCGCAATTTCGCCGCGAAGGGCGTGTTCGTCACCCCGACGCTGAACGGCAGCCGCATCATCACCTATCTCGACCGCGACACCCACGCGAACGATCCCTATCTCGCCTATATCGGCCCGAAACTGCGCAAGACCTACGACTGGCGCATCCAGCGCGCCGCAGCGGCCGACGCCGCCGCCATCACCGCGCGCCACGATCATTTCGAACGCATGGCCGCCATATTGCCGCTGCTGCAAAAGGCGGGCGTCACGATCATCGCCGGCACCGACGCGGGCTTTTTGAACAGCTTCAACTATCCCGGCATCGGCCTGCATGACGAACTGTCCCTGTTCGTGAAAGAAGGCCTCACCCCCGCCCAGGCGCTCTCCGCCGCCACCCGCGCCGGCCCGGCTTGGTTCGGCCAGCTGGACCGCTATGGCAGCGTGGAGGCTGGCAAGGCCGCCGACCTCGTCCTGCTCGACCGCAATCCGTTGCAGGATATCGCAGCGACCCGCGCCATCGCCACCGTCGTCATGCGCGGCAAAAGCTACGACCGCGCCGCCCTTGACGCGATGCTCGCCGACACGAAGGCCAAGGTCGCGGATTGGAACAAGGCCCCCTGACCCGCTGCCGTCTCGCGTCGTTCAGCACCGGGCCATGATTTGAACCGTGACGTTATGTTCCCCGGCGCAGGCCGGGGTCCAGTGCCACGCAAGGGGCTGGACCCCAGCCTGCGCCGGGGAACGCCAGATATGCGTCGATGTCTGCGCGCGATGCCATTGTCCGTGCCAAGCAAAATCCTATCCCTTCGATTGCCTAAATTTCCACCATGCGTTACCAAGTTCCACAAAATGGATGTGTGGAGACGATAATGCGCGGAAAACGGCTGGCTCTATTTGGACTCCTGCCGCTGCTGATTGCCGCCGCGCCCGCACCCAAGCCCGCCTCGTGGATCGACCCCACCACCGGCCACCGCATCGTCCGCGTCGATGACCGGCCCGGCAATTACGGCCTCTATTTCAACTATAACCCGTTCACCCCGGACGGAAAGCGGATGATCTACCTGACGCCAGAGGGCATCCGCGTCGCCGACACTGCCAACTGGACCACCCGCCTCGTCCTGAAAGAAAAGATCGACCGCCTGCTCTTCGTCGGCAATCGCGCGGCCGTCGCTTATTACAGCACCAGCCCGATCGGCAACGAAGCCGCCTCCACCATCTGGTCGGTGGATCTCGACACCGGCAAACGCCGCCGCATCGCCGACCTGCCCGGCGGCCGCATCGCGTCGATCAATGCCGACGACACGCTGCTCGCCGGCCATCGCGAACTCGCCCCGCCCCCTGCCGCCATCGCCGCGCAGGGCAATCGCGATCCCAAGACCGGCTCGCCCACCTATGCCGCCAACGGTCCGGATGGAAAGCCCCTGCCCTTCGCAGTCGCCAAGGAACAATGGATGGCCCGGCGCCTCGCCGCCGGCGTGCCGATGGAAATCTTCACCATCGACATCCGCACCGGCGAACGAAAGACGGTGACCCAGTCCAGCGACTGGCTGAACCACGTCCTCTTCTCCCCCTCCGACCCGACGCTGCTCATGTATTGTCATGAGGGGCCGTGGCAGAAGGTCGACCGCATCTGGACCATCCGCACCGACGGCAGCCAGAAGACGAAGGTGCATCAGCGCACCTTTCAGGGCGAAATCGCCGGCCATGAATATTGGGCGCCCGACGGCCGCACCATCTGGTACGACCTCATTCAGCCGATGGGCGTCCGCTGGCTCGCCAGCTTCGACGTGCGCAGCGGCAAGCGCCTCTGGTACCGGCTAGGCGCAGGGCAAGGCAGCTATCATTTCAGTTCCTCCCCCGACAACCGCCTCTTCTCGGGCGACGGCAATGACGAAGGCAAATATATCAGCCTCTTCCGTCCCCGCGCCGATACCAACCCTCGCGCACCCGACACGCTGGACCGCGACCGGCTGATCGCGGCCGGCGACCTGGAAACCCAGCGCCTCGCCGACCTATCGAAACAGGACTACACGCTCGAGCCCAACCAGCATTTCACACCGGACGGCCAATGGCTGGTCTACCGCGCCAATGTGGAGGGCAAACCGGCGATCTACGCCGTGGAAGTGGCGAAGGCCCCATAAGCCGCCTTCGCATAAACGCATATTAACCCGACGCCATCATGCTGTCGCGCTGACAATGTCGGCTCTACAGGATAGTCATGCGCCACCTTGCGGACAGCTTTTTCGACAGCGCGTTCGGCCACACCGCCGACGGGCGCGCGCTGTTCATGCCGTTCGGCCTGCTCGGCGGGCGCTATTTGATCGATGCGCGGCAACAGATCATGCTGCGCCGGGGCTTGCGCTGGCTGATGCCGCTGGCGATGTTGCCGATCATGGCGCTGCTGCCTCTGTTCATACGGCCGATCAGAAACGCCTATGCAATGCCGTTGTTCGCGCTGGTGGCGGGCAGCTTCCTGCTCTTCACGCTGGTCTTCTGGCTGTGGGTGCGGCACGTCAGCAGGGGCCTCGACCGGATCGACGCACAAGCCGATGACCTGCCGATGGTCGTCGATCCGCACGCGGCGATCGTCCGCCGCCTGATCGACCGCTTTCGTCCGCCGCGCACCCCGTCCCCGCCCGAAAGCTTCGGCGTGCTGGCGGGCTTCGCCTGTCAGTTGCTGGTGCGGGCCCGCGCCCAGCGCAGCGGCATGGCGGCCCCGTTGATAGAAGTGGCGACGGTCGACGGGCGGCTGCGCTATTTCGGCGATGCGCTGAACGGTCTGGTGGCCGAAGACGGCGATTCCCTGCTGGTCCATGCCGGAAACGGCCTGCCCGTCGCCGCGCTTGCACCAATCTTCACGGAAATGACGAATGCCAGCGTCGGCGATGGCGCGGAATATGCCGGCTTCATCGCCCTGCTTCAACGCCACTGGTCCTCGACCGCATTGCTGCTGCGGGGGCATGGCGTCGCCATTGACGACTGGCCTGCCCTGCTGGCGCGCGCATCGCGGCAATGGGCGCTGGACGAAGGCGATGCGTCGCCCCGCCCCACCCTGCTGTTCATGCGCGCCGCCATCGCCATGTCGAAAATCGATCCGGCGGAAATACTGGTCCCCGACGACGAACCCGAACCCGCTAGGCGCTAGCGGCAGACGTTTCGCACAGCGCCTTGAATTGCTCCATCATCTGGTCCCAACCCGGATGAAAGCCCATTTCCTCATGCCGTGCCTTGGCCTCCGCATCCCAATGGCGCGCCGTCGCGGTGAAGCGCGTGCCCTCGCCCTCATCCTCGAACCGCCATAGCCCGGTGATGAACGCCGTCTGCGGTATCCATCCCGACGCATAGGCGTCCGTCGTCACCGCCAGTTCGTTCGGCACCACCTCCAGAAACACGCCCTCCATCGGCCCCGTCTCTTCGCCATTCGGCCCGAACATCTGCACCGCGCTCCGCCCGCCGGGGCGCAGATCCTGTTCGATCACCTCGGCCCGCCAGGGCTTGGGGCAGAACCATTCCTCCTTCAAATCCACCCAGACCTTCCAGCATATCTCGCGCGGCGCCGCGATATGGCAGGTCACGGACAATTCATGCTCAGCGCTGCTCATATCGCTTTCCCTTCGAAGGCCGCCTGCATCGCGGCGGTGTCCAACTTCCGCATCGACATCATGACCCCCATCATGCGGGCGATGCCGGCTGTGTCGTCCGTCTTGTAATTGTCCATGATCTGCCGCGTCACCAGTTGCCAGGACAGGCCATATTTGTCCGTCACCCATCCGCACGGCCCATCCTTGCCGCCATCGGCGGTCAGCGCGTCGAAATGCCGGTCCAGCTCCGCCTGATCCTCGCACGCCACGGACAGCGATATCGCCTCGTCGAAGGTGAATTGCGGCCCACCGTTCAACGCCTGATAGCTTTGCCCGAACAGGGTGAATTCGACCAGCAGCACGCTCCCGCCAGCCAGCGGCGATGGCGACGGATTCTCCTGCGGATAGTAGCTGACATGATCGATCGACCCGCCAAAGACGGACACATAAAAAGTCGCCGCATCCAGACCATTGCCGTCGAACCACAGGCAGGGGGTGATCTTGTCCATCACGCCTCCCCCTTGCTGCCGACAGCCGCAAACATCGCGCCTTGCGGATCGCTCGCCTGGATGATCCATCCGCCGCCCGGCACCTCAATCGGCCCGTTCAGCACCGTGCCGCCACCCGCCTTCACCTTCTCCACCGACATATCGATATCGTCGACGACGAAGTAGAAGAGCCACGCCGGTCGCGGCATTTCCTTCGGGCATGGCATGATGCCGCCCGTCATATCCTGAAAATCGCCGCCCCCGGTCTGCGACACGAGTTGGTAGCTGCCCATTTCGCCCATATCCATGGCGTCCCCGGTCGTCCAACCGAACTGCCCGGTATAGAAGGCCAGATCCTTGTCGAAATCGCCGGCATATAGTTCATGCCAGCCGACATGGCCCGGCGCCATCGGCGAAGCCGCTTCCATCCCCCCGTCGCTCGATCCTTTCAGCAGCATGAAAACCGCCCCTCCCGGATCGGCCATCACCGCAAAGCGCCCGACGCCCGTTATGTCTTCGGCCGGCCGCATCACCTTGCCGCCCGCCGCGCTCAGCCGCTGCGCATCCGCATCGACGTCGGCCGATCCCATATAGCCACCCCACCAGGGCGCCATGCCGCAGTCCTTGGCCTCGGCCGGGATGGCCATGACCCCGCCGACCGCACCCGCGCTGCCCGACACGACATGATAGGGATCGTCCGTCCGCTCGCCGCCGAAAGGCTGCGACGTCCAGCCCAGCACATCGCCATAAAAAGCCAGCGCCGCCTGCGGATCGCTGGTTATCAATTCATACCAGAAGAATTTGCCGCCAAAATCGGTCATCGTCTTTCTCCTGAAATTTGGAATTGCAGGATTGATCGCCATTTCGTTCAGGTGGAGCCGAAAAGCGTGATTTTCGAGTACCGGAGCGCAGCGTACTCAAAGTACGTGAGCACCGGAACGCAGAAAAGCGCGCTTTGCAGGCCCGCCTGGGCGGAATGGCGATCAATCCTAGGCCTTCGCGTCCAGCAACACTTCAAACCCGCCATAAATCAAACGCGCGCCGCTGAATGGCATGTCCTCACCCTCTTTGGGCTGCATGCGTTCATCCTTCATGACTCTCTCGGCGCCCGCGTCGCGGGTCGCCTTGTCGGGCCATTCGATCCAGGAAAAGACGACCTCCTCATCCTCCTCCGCGATCACGGCGGTGCGGAAATCGTTGGTCTTGCCGATCTTGACGTCGCTGCCCCAGCATTCGACGATGCGCAGCGCGCCATGTTCGATGAAGATCGGTGCGGCATAGGCCGCGACCTCGCGATAGCGTTCTTTATTGCCCTTGGGCACCGGGATCACGAATCCGTCCATATAGGCCATATTCTCTCTCCTCTTCGTCGCTCGTCGTCGCGCAACCCTAAGGTTAAACGACGCGCATGCCATTATGCGCATCGCTTATATCAGATGACGCGAAAAGAAGAACGGCCCGTCCGAAGGCGCCTAAGCCTGCGCCGACAGCTTCATCAGCACCAGCCCGGCCAGGATCAGCCCCGCCGCGATCAACCGCGCGACGCTCAGCCCCTCACCCAGAAAGGCGACCCCGACCGCGAACGCGCCCAGCGCTCCTATCCCGGTCCAGATCATATAGGCGGTGCCCAGCGGCAGGCTGCGCATCGCCAGCGACAACAGCCCGAAACTCGCGACCATCGCGCCCAATGTGATGAGGCTGGGCACCAGCCGGCTGAACCCGTGCGACTGTTTCATCGCAAAGGCCCAGACGATTTCCAGCACACCGGCGATAAAGAGATAGATCCAGGCCATGACGGCTCTCCTTTCCAAAAGAGAGCCGGGCCGTCCCGGACTTGAAAACCCGACGTGCCGGGGGAGGACGTGGCCTCGCTTGCGGCGAAGACAAATAGGCCTGCCTCTGCCGAGAGGCAAGCCCAGCAAAGACCGTGCTCCTGCGAAAGCAGTCGCCCAAGGTCGAACGATGTGCCCTAAATCCTGGACTCCTGCGTCCGCAGGAGCACCAGTTCTCAATGCGCCCCGTTCAGCATCCCGAACACTTGGCCAAATTCCCCACGCTTCGTCGCCTCGCTCAGGAACTTCACCCGCTCGACATGGATTTCCGCGGGCGTCGGCTGCTGCCGCAACAATCCCATCGTCTCGGCGATGAAGTCCGCCAGCGGCATCATCTGGTCATTTTCCGCATGGCCGGGCATCAGGTCGGTCTGCACGCCGGGCGGCACGATCTCCACCACTTCAACACTGGTCGCCTTCAACTGCTCCCGCATCGCCAGCGACCAGCCATGGATCGCCGCCTTGGTCGCGCTATAGGTCGGGGTCGCCACCAACGGGACGAAGGCCAGGCCCGACGACACGGTCAGGATGGTCGACGCCGCCTGCGCCTCCAGATGCGGCAGCAGCGCATGGGCAAGCCGGATCGGACCAAGCAGATTGGTCGCCACCGTGGCCTCCGCGATGGCGAGGTCGATCTTCTCCTCCGCCACCATGATGCCGGCATTGAGCAGCACGGCATTGAGCGCCGGGAAATCCGCGACCAGCTTCTCCGCAAAAGCCTTGATCGCCGCCGGATCTTCCATGTCCAGCGTCACCGCCGCCATGCCCGGATGATCGGCCACGACCGCGTCCAGCACCGCCTGCCGCCGCCCGGCGATGATGACCTGATTGCCGGCCGCATGAAATTCATGCGCCAGCGCCGCGCCGATGCCCGACCCGCCGCCGGTGATGAGGATGGTGTTGCCTGTGGATTGCATGGGAAAGCTCCTTTCGATTGGCTTGCCCCGCAATTTAGCCCTATGCTCTCTTTTGGAAAGTAGGCACCGCAAAGTGCTGTAGTTACCCGAAGGTGAGAAATGGCAAATCCGCTCCAAACCCGCTTCGCCGCCGCCGATATCGCGCAGGCCGAACAGTATCTGGCGCATGAACCGCCGACCGACATCGACCCGCGAATCGAACGACTCGTCAACGAGTTGATCGGCCGCATCGCCGACAAATGGACGTTGCTGGTGCTGGAGGAGCTGGAGGCGAAGGGCACGCTGCGCTTCACTGAAATCGGGCGGCTGGTGGAAGGGATCAGCCAGAAGATGCTGACCCAGACGTTGCGCCAGATGGAGCGCGACGGCCTTTTGACCCGCACGGTCCATGCCGTCGTGCCGCCCCGCGTCGACTATGCGCTGACCCCGCTCGGCAACAGCCTCAGCGCCGCCTTTTGCGGCGTCTGGGTCTGGGCCGAACGCAATCTGGAAACGGTAGAAAACGCCCGCACCACCTTCGACGCGCGGGATTAAAACGAGGCGAACCTATGACTCTACGTTCCCCGGCGCAGGCCGGGGGCCAGTTCCCCGCTCCGATCTGGACCCCGCGGCCTGCCCCGGGGAACACGTCATATGCCCGTCTTGCTATTACTCGCCCGCCGTCGGCACCGGCTGCACGATCAGCTTGGGCGTGCTGTTGTCGGGCAGCGTCCGCGCCGGGGCCGGCGGCCCGGACGGTGTCACCGCTGACGGCGCAGATGGCGCGGCTGACGGCGCAGGCACCACCCCTGTCGAAGGCACAGCCCCCGCCGCAGGCGCCGTCGCCTCGATCGAACTCTTATATGTCGGCGTCCACCCCTTGGGCGGCGCTTCGCCCGGCGGCACCGGCGGCGGCGGCAGCGGCGTGGGCGACACCACGACCGTCACCGTGGCGCCGAACCGCGACTGCCATTCGGCCAGCCGCCGCAGATAGTCGGCATAGGCCGCGTAAAATTCCTGGAACGGCTTTTCCAGCTCGGCCAGCAGCGCAGGCGCCTCCTCCAGCAATTGCGAAGACGGCATGGCGATGATCTTCTGCCCCACCGTCACCGCGACCGGGCAGAAATTCTTGATCACCGGCGGCAGCGCGAAGAAATTATAGACGACCGTGTTCAACCGCTCGCGCGACGCCATGCCCGAACTGCCATAGGCCACGCTATAATTGCGATCGACCGCCGCATTGGCGCTATTCAGAGTCGCCTTATGCAGCGCCAATATCTGGTTATACTGGTTGCGCGCAGCCGGCCCATATTTGTCGCAATTGAGCGCCGCGACGTTCAGCGCCATGCGGATATGCCACAGCGCGGTATTGGACGTGACGCCGCGATTGGCGGTCAGATATTTCCCGTCCGCATCCTTTTCCGGAATGCTCATCCCCTCGGCCGCGTTCGATGGCGGCACCGGGCGGATGGTCGGCACCACCGGCGGCGGCGGCGCGGGTGGCGGCGGCGGCGGCGGGGTCGAACAGGCCGCCAGCACGGCCAGCGAGACAAGGGAAAGGCGGCCGATAAGGCGCGAAGACAACATCAAATTCTCCGGCAGGACGATAGGCACCGGCCATGCCGGTCGTGGGTTAGGGGGAATATGCCTAACCCGCGACTCACCGCAACCCTTTAAGCGACTCGCCGTTCCAGCGCCTCGGCAGCCTGCGCCATCAACTGGGCGATGATGTCGGCGACCGGCTCTTCCTTCGTCACCATGCCGACCGACTGGCCCGCCATCAACGATCCGCCCTCGACATCGCCGTCGATCACCGCCTTGCGCAGCGCGCCGGCCCAATAATGTTCGATCTGCAACTGCGCTTCCATCATGTCCACCGCGCCGCTGTCCAGCAGGTTGGCGACTTCGCGCTGCTTGGCGGTGAAGGCTTCGGTCCCCGCATTTTTCAGCGCACGCACCGGGATGACCGGCAAACGCGGGTCGATCTGCACGCTGGCGATCGCATCGCGCGCCGATGCGCGGAAAAACGCCTTCTTGAAATTGGGGTGCGCAATGCTTTCGCTGGCGCAGGCAAAGCGGGTGCCCAGCTGTACGCCCGCCGCGCCCATTTCCAGATAGGCGGCGATCGCCTCGCCCCGGCCGATGCCCCCCGCGACGAACACAGGCACTTGGGCGGCCATTTCCGGCAATATTTCCTGCGCCAGCACGCTGGTCGCGACCGGACCGATATGGCCGCCCGCTTCCATGCCTTCCACCACCAGCGCATCCACGCCCGACCGCACCAGCTTCTTGGCCAGCGCCAGCGCGGGCGCGAAGCAGATCAGCTTGGCCCCCTTCTGCTTGATCGCCTCGATGCTGCCCTTGGGCGGCAAGCCACCGGCCAGCACGACATGGCTGACATCATGTTTCGCGCATATGTCGATCAGGTCGAACAGCAGCGGGTGCATGGTGATCAGGTTCACGCCGAACGGCTTGTCCGTCAGCGCCTTGGTCGCCACGATCTCCGCATCCAGCAATTCGGGCGTCATCGCGCCGCACGCAATCACGCCGAACCCGCCGGCATTGGAAATCGCCGCCACCAGATTGCGCTCACTGACCCAGCTCATCGCCCCACACAGGATCGCGCTCTGGCTGCCGAAAAATTCGGTGCCGCGAGCCATGAGGGAGGTGAGCTTGGCGTGGGTCATATATAATCCGTTCAAAACCAAAAAAGCCCCCCCCTTTCAAGGGAGGGGTTGGGGTGGGTGCGCCGCACAGCGGCGCCCCAAGCTATCGACCAAAGGGCAGGCTCGCTTCGCTCGCACCCACCCCTAGCCCCTCCCTGGAAGGGAGGGGAATAGAAAATTTACGCGATCGGCGCGTCCAGACCATAAGCGGTGTGCAACACACGCACCGCCAATTCCGTCTCATCCTCGTCGATCAGCACCGAAACTTTGATTTCGCTCGTCGAAATCGCTTCGATATTGATGCCGCGCTCGGCCAGCGTCTTGAACATGGTGGCGGCGACGCCGGCATGGCTGCGCATTCCCACACCCACGACGCTGATCTTGGCGACTTCGGTATCGGTGATGATGCGGAAGAAGCCGATGACGTCCTTGTTCGCTTCCAGAATGTCGACGCTGCGGGCCAGGTCGGCGCGCGGGACGGTGAAGGTGACGTCCGTCTCTTCATTGTCCTTGCTGTCATTCTGGATGATCATGTCGACGTTGATCGCCGCATCGGCCAGCGGCACGAAGATGTTGGCGACCGCACCGGGCTTGTCGGGCACGCGCGTCACGATGATCTTCGCCTCATTCTTGTCATGGGCGATGCCGGTGATGAGCTGACGTTCCATCTTGTCTTCCTTGAGCTTGGCTTCCAGTTCCGCGTCGCTGACGATCAGCGTACCGGGCAGATCGGTCTGGGTGGGATCATCGAAGGAGGAAAGCACCTGCACGACCACGCCTTCCTTCATGGCGAGGCCGACCGAGCGCGTCTGCAACACCTTGGCACCGACCGAGGCCAGTTCCAGCATTTCCTCGTAAGTGACGAGGTTCAGCTTGCGCGCGCGCGCCACGATGCGCGGGTCGGTGGTATAGACGCCGTCGACGTCGGTATAGATGTCGCAGCGATCGGCCTTGATCGCGGCGGCCACCGCGACCGCCGACGTGTCCGACCCCCCCCGGCCCAGCGTCGACACCCGGCCATCGGCCATCATGCCCTGAAAACCGGGGATCACCGCCACGGTGCCCGACCGCATCGACGCCAGCAGGTCCAGCGTATCGATGTCGCTCACCCGCGCCTTGGCATGCGCCTCGATCGTGCGGATCGGCAATTGCCAGCCCAGCCAGCTGCGCGCATCCACGCCCAGCGCCTTCAATGTCATGGCCAGCAATCCGCTGGTGATCTGCTCGCCGGCGGCAACCACCACATCATATTCGGCCGGATCGTAGAGGGCGGACGCTTCCTTGCAGAAACCGACCAGCCGGTCCGTCTCGCCCGCCATGGCGGACACGACGACGGCGACTTCATGCCCCTGTTCGACGACATGTTTGACGCGCGCCGCCACGTTGCGAATTCGCTCCATCCCCGCCATGGAGGTGCCGCCGAATTTCATCACGATGCGCGCCATTTGCTTGTCGAACCTATCCGTTATTATGAAAGAAAATATCCCAAAAGGGCTAAACGGCGCTCCTATTAGCAGCGCAGGCGCATATGGCAAGCAATCCTGCCATACGCGTCGCGGCATCCGGCGCTCACTCTTTTGGCTTTACCAGGATAGGCCCATTTGCCTCCTGCCCATGGCCTGCTAAAAGCAGCCTTCAGGATAATCGAAACACCCCCTCCCCGTTCGCCCTGAGCCTGTCGAAGGGCCGTTCTTCTTTTGGGGGCCGTAGACCAAGGCGCATCATGACCCAAAATACCGCCACCATCGACCCGAAGGAAGCCGCCCATTTCGGCACCATGGCCGCCGACTGGTGGGATCCCACAGGGTCCAGCGCGATGCTGCACAAGCTGAACCCGGTGCGCCTGCGCTACATCCGCACCGCGATCGACCGCCATTGGCCCGGCGACGCGCAGGCCTTCCGTCCCCTCACCGGCAAGCGCGCACTCGACGTCGGCTGCGGCGCGGGCCTGCTCACCGAACCGCTCGCCCGCCTCGGCGCCACCGTCATCGGCCTCGACGCCGCCCCTGAAAATATCGCCGCGGCGCAGGGCCATGCCGCAGGTCAAGCGCTGACCATCGACTATCGCGCCACCCCGGTGGAGGACATGGCCGATACCGGCTTCGACCTCGTCACCTCGATGGAAGTGATCGAGCATGTTGCCGACCCCGCCGCCTTCGTCCGCGCGCTGGCCGGCAAACTCGCGCCCGACGGCCTGATGATCCTCTCCACCCCCAACCGCACGCCGCTCTCCCGCCTCGCCATGATCACCATCGGCGAAAGCGTCGGCGGCATCCCCAAGGGCACGCATGACTGGCACAAATTCATCACGCCTGAAGAACTGGCCACGCTGCTGGATCAGGCCGGCCTCGACGTCACCGACAGCATCGGCCTCAGCTTCGACCCCGCCCGCGGCTTCACCTTGTCCGCCAACACCGCGATCAATTACCTGCTGACGGCGAAGCACAGAACATAAACCTTCTCCCCTCGGGGGAGAAGGATACGAAGCCTTGCCAGCTTGCTGGCTAGGCGAAGTTGGATGAGGGGTGGAAGGACCATGACCGACGAATCCAAAGTCGACACCTATATCGCCGCCCAGGCCGACTTCGCCCGCCCGATCCTCACCCATGTCCGCGCGCTCGTCCACGCCGCGCATCCGGACGTGACCGAAGCGATCAAATGGGGCTTTCCCCATTTCCTCTACAAGACCAAGAATCTCGCCTCGATGGCCGCCTTCAAGAGCCATGCGGCGGTCAACCTCTGGTATAGCGACGCCGAAAAACCGCGCGAAGGCATGGGCCATCTGGGCAAACTCACCAGCCTGACCGACCTCCCTTGCGACGATGATCTGCGAACCCTGCTGACCAAAGCCCTCGCCCTGATCGACGCCGGCGCCAAACCGCCCCGCAGGACCGACCGCTGCCCACGCGAACCACTCCCCGTCCCCCCGGCGCTCACCGCCGCGATCGCAGCCAACCCGGCCGCCGCTACGATCTGGTCCAGCTTCCCGCCCGGCAAGATCCGCGACTATTGCGAATGGATCATCGAAGCCAAGACCGCTCCCACCCGCGACAAGCGCATCGCGCAGGCGATCGAATGGATCGCCCAAGGTAAAAGCCGCAACTGGAAATATGAAAAACGCTAAGGCCGCATGGGTGGGGGGGAGGCAACCCCACGGCAGTACGCCAGTCTTGCGCCCATCCCCAATAGCGACCGCCCCTTACGCCCCCACGGCCTCCGCCCGCGCGATGAGCGCCTGCGCTTCCTCGACATGCATCGTCTCGATCATGCGGCCCTCGAACCGCTCCGCCCCGCCGTTCGCCGCCGCGACCAGCCGCCGCGCGTCCGCCAATGCCTGCGCATCGGGACCGAACATCTGATTGGCCACCGTCACCTGGCTCGGATGGATCAGCGTCTTCCCATCAAAGCCCAGCGTATAGCCCTCGGCACATTCCGCCTCCAGCCCCGCTTGATCATCCAGCCGGTTGAACACCCCGTCGAACACCGCAATCCCCGCCGCCCGCGCCGCCAGCACCACCGCCTGCATCGCATAAGACAACCCTGCCCGCCCGGCCGACGGCGGAATTCCCAGATCCTTGCGCAGGTCGTTATTGCCCATGAACAGTGCGGCGCAGCCCTCCGACCGCGCAATCTCGCTCGCCGCCAGCACGCCCCGCGCGCTTTCGATCATCGCGATCACCGGCTTCTGGCACACGCTGAACACATCCTTGACCTGCTTGGGATGCTCCACCTTGGGCAGCACGATATAATCCAGCGCCGCCGTCTTGGCCGCGACCATCTCCACCCCGTGCCAGGGCGTGCCTTCGATATTGATCCGCACCGCCGCGATCCGGCCGCCAAAGCCCTGCGCCAGCGCCGCCACTGCGCCGTCGCGCGCGCTGTCCTTGGCATCGACCGGCACCGCATCCTCCAGGTCCAATATCACCATGTCGCACGGCAAGGTCCGCGCCTTGGCGATCGCGCGGGCATTGGACGCGGGCAGGAACAGCAGCGAACGGGCGTGGCGCAGCAACATGATACTCTCCTGGAACGGTTTGACTTTCCCCGTTAACGAATAGGGCGCATAATCCAAGCGATAACGGGGAGACATCGATGCTGACGACCTTCGCACTGACGCTCACGGGCCTCGTGCTTTTCTACCTCGCCGTCAGCGTGAAGGTGGTGCGGCAGGGCTATCAATATACGATCGAACGCTTCGGCCGGTTCACCGAAGTCGCCAAGCCCGGCCTCAATTTCTACCCCGCCTTCTTCTACGCCGTGGGTCGCAAGATCAACATGATGGAGCAGGTCGTCGACATTCCGGGGCAGGAAATCATCACCAAGGATAATGCCATGGTGTCGGTCGACGGCGTGGTCTTCTTTCAGGTGCTCGACCCCGCCAAGGCCGCCTATGAAGTATCCGAACTTTACGTGGCGATCATGCAGCTGGCCACCACCAACCTGCGCACCGTCATGGGCTCGCTCGACCTCGACGAAACCCTCTCGAAGCGCGACGAGATCAATGCCCGGCTGCTGTCGGTGGTCGATCATGCGACCAACGCCTGGGGCATCAAGATCACCCGCGTAGAGCTGAAGGACATCCGCCCGCCCGCCGACATCGTCAACGCCATGGGGCGCCAGATGAAGGCGGAGCGCGAAAAGCGCGCGAACATCCTGGATGCCGAAGGCGCCCGCGCCGCCGAAATCCTGCGCGCCGAAGGGCAGAAGCAATCGCAGATCCTGGAAGCCGAAGGCCGTCGCGAAGCCGCCTTCCGCGACGCCGAAGCCCGCGAGCGCGAGGCGGAGGCCGAAGCCAAGGCGACCCAGATGGTGTCGCAGGCGATATCGGAGGGTAATCCGCAGGCGCTCAATTACTTCATCGCGCAAAAATATACCGAAGCGGTCGCCGCCTTCGCCACCAGCCCCAATGCCAAGACGATCCTCTTCCCGGTGGAGGCGACCCAGTTGATCGGCACGCTGGGCGGCATCGGTCAGCTGGCCAAGGATGCGCTGGGCACGGACGGCACGCCCACCCCAACGCCCCCATCCGCCCCCCGCCGCGGCCCCTTCGGCCAAAACCAGGGATGACCGGCGTGGACAGGCTCGCCATGCCCAACCCGTTCCCCGCCCCATCCCGTCATTCCCGCGAAGGCGGGAATCCATCTCCCAACCCATCCGCTGAAAACAGAGCGCAGGGCGTACCCCCAACCATCGATCACCGGGCCACCCACATATGACCGACCTCCTCACCCTGCTGGAGGATCATTGGGGCTGGCTGGTCTTCGCCGCTTTGCTCGGCATCGCCGAAGTGCTGATGCCCGGCGTCTTCCTGATCTGGATCGCGATTGCCGCGGCCATCACCGGCCTTGTCGCGCTGGCCTTGCCGATCACCCTGCCGTTTCAGCTGCTGCTGTTCGCCGCGCTCAGCCTGCTCGCGGTCTGGGCCGGCCGCCGCTGGTATGTCGACAACCCGGTCCCCTCGTCCGATCCGTTGCTCAACGACCGCAGCGCCCGCCTGATCGGCCAGAGCGTCACGGTCGTCGATGCCATCATCGCCGGCGAAGGCCGCGTCAAGATCGGCGACAGCGTCTGGAGCGCCACCGGCCCGGACACCCCCGCCGGCACCCGCATGCGGGTGGTAGGCGTGGATGGCACGATCATCCGGGTTGAAAATCTAATACCTTAGAACCGTTCGATATTCAGATGATGACGTGCCGAAAATGGTGATGCCTCGCGACCCGGAGCGCAGCGTACTAAAAGTACGTGAGCACCGGAAGCGTGAGGAATCGCCATTTGCAGGCCGTCAGCGCTGAATAGCGAGCGGTTCTAGAAATCGACCGTGGCAGACAGCCACAACCGCCGCCCTTCCTGATTGATCGAATAGGCCGGCGTATAAGCCGTCGCATTCGCCGCCGTCCGATACGGCACATAGATCGCATAATCGGTATCCACCACATTATACACCGTCGCGGCCAGGCGGAAGGCCGGCGTCAGCTGATATGATCCGCCCAGATGGAACACCTCATAGCTTCGGAAGTCGCCCACGGCGGTTTGCTGCACATTGGCCCCGCGATAGCGGCTGGACCGCACCTCCGCCCGCGCCCACACACTCGCCTTATCGCCCAGTTTCCAGCGCAGATTGCCGTTCAGCATATGTTTGGGCATCCCGATCAACGGCAAGCCTTCCTCCGACCCGCTCAGCTGCTCCGTCTCGGTATAGGTGTAATTGGCGCTCAGCGACAAAGCCGGGGTAAAGGCGAAGCGCGTCGCGACCTCGACACCGCGCGTGCGCGCCTTGTCGATATTGATCGACTGGCTGAAGACGTCGACATTGGGGAAATTGCCCACATCCACGCAACCCGGCAGGTTGGGCGCGGACGCGAAGCGGCAATTGGGCACGCCCGGCCCGCTGGCGATCTTGTCGGTAAAATCATTGTTGAACAGCGTTACATTGCCGCTGAATAAGCCCTGCCCGTCATAATAGAGGCCCGCTTCATAGCTGGTGCTGGTTTCCGGCGTCAGCCCCGGCGATCCCAGCAGCGGCACGCGCCCCTGGCTGCCAAAACCGATGATGCCTTCCGCGATCTGCTCGACACGCGGCGTCTTGAACCCGCGGCTCACCCCGCCCTTCAGCGTCAGCGCCTCATTGATGTTCCACACGCCATAGACGCGCGGCGACCATTTATCGCCGAAAGTGCTGTGATTGTCGTAGCGCGCACCGCCGGTGATGTTGAACCCGTCCACCACGGTCAGCGTGGCTTCGGCAAAGCCTGCCCATTGGGTGAATTTGAACGGCTCGGGCGCCACGCCCTCGACCATCCGCGCCTTCCAATATTGCCCGCCGACGGTGAAGGCCAGCGCCCCGACCTTCCCCGCAAAGCGCGAATCCAATATGTCGTTGCGTGCCTCCAGCGTACGCGGCGCGCCCGGCGTCGCCCCCGGCGTGCCATTGGGGATCAGCCGCCCGATCGTCTCCGTCTCGTTGCGGGTCAGCGTCGTGTCCAGCTGGCCAAAGCCCATGCGCCAGCTATGCGCTATCACATAGTTGGACCGGTTGAACCGCTGTTCCGGCGCATAGCCACCCGACCCCAGCGTCCCCAGCTGCCCCTCGCTATTGTCATAACTCTGCTCGTTGCGGTCATATTCGACCCACAGGTCATGATCGGCATGGGGCGTCAGGCTCAACCGCCCGCCATAATTATAAACGTCCGACCGCACCGGATTGCGCCCCAGCGTCAGCGCCGGATCGCCCGGAATATCGATATTCGATCCCTCGCGATGGAACACACTGCCCCGCAGCGTCAGCCCCAGCAGGTCGCGGATGATCGGCCCCTGCGCAAAGCCGTTCACCGACTGGATATTGCCGAAGCGATCGTCGCCCTGGATCGTGCTTTCGGCGGTCGCGGTGCCGACCCAGCGCATGCCGACCTTGCGCGTGATGATGTTGACGACGCCGCCCATCGCATCCGACCCATAGAGCGTGGACATCGGCCCGCGCACCACCTCGATCCGGTCGATCGCGGAGAAGGGCGGCAGGAAGCTGGTGGACGTCTCGCCAAAGCCGTTCGGCGTCACCCCGCCCGGCGCATTCTGGCGGCGGCCGTCGATCAGGACCAGCGTATAGTCGCTGGGCATGCCGCGAATGGAGATGTTGAGGCCACCGGTCTTGCCCGCTTCGCCGCCGACATCCACGCCCTGCACATCCTGCAACGCCTCGGCCAGGCTGCCGAAGCGCTTCTCCTGCAACTCCTCGCGGCCCAGCACGGTGATGCTGGCCGGCGCCTCGACGATATTCTGCTCATAGCCCGCCGCCGTCACGACGATCGCGTTACTATTGTCGCCCTCCACGGGCGCAGCATCGGGCGCCTGCGCCGCGACAGCCGCCTGCCCCATCACCGCCAGCGCAATCAGCCCAGCCCCACCAAAAGCCCGCCCCACAGCGCGCAACCGCATCGACCCCATGATATCCCCCTCAGCTAATGCAAATGCGTATCAGTAATACACCCGCCGTTGAGAGGGCCGGGGAAGATGAGTCAATGAGGGTAAGCAGGCGGATGGCGGCGGCAACCATTCCTTACAGAAGGGAGACGGATTGGCGGTGGATGGGACGGGTTGGGCATTGCAGAGGGTGAGGCAGCCACATTTGTCACGCCATGATGCTGAGCATCCCTTGAAGGAAAACATAGTTGGCTATCAGCTATGCGCCAATTCCAGCCATCCAATGCGTCAATTATCGTTTCAGAAAGCGGACACTCGCGAACTGACATCTTCGATGTGCAAAAATCACAAGCTTGGGAATTGGCAAGATCGTCCAGGTTGAACCTCAGCACATGCGCTTCAAATCAGAACCGACCTTTGCTCCCCGCCACTCCGCAGCCTTGCGGGCGAAGTGGAGGCTTGCACCCTTCCAACCCAATCAGCCCGATACCAAAGCGCATCCCGTTTCATAGTGCGTTTTGACGAGCGATGCGGCCGTAAATTGCGGCGCTCGGCTTGGCTGTACGCTGAAATGTTACCGGATCCACTGAGGCCAGACCCAGCTTGGGTGCATAACCAGAAGTCCATTCGAAATTGTCCATCAGGGACCAGTGAACATACCCCAGGACCGGCACTCCCTCGTCCATCGCCCGCTTCAGTTCGGCCAGGGCAAGCGGCAGTTGCTTCGCGCGGATCGCGTCGTCGGTAATGTAATAACCGTGTTCGGTCACGAGTATCGGTCGTTTGGTCGCTTCATGCACATATCTGACCGCTCCTGCGAGCGAGCCTGGCACAATCTCATTGCCTTCGCTGCTCAGTGTCGCGCCGGGCGATGGAGGCAATTTGCCGGTTTCCGTCCAGACATTACGGTTGTAATTCTGCACGCCGACGAAATCATCGGTCTTCACATTGTCGATCCACGCGCCGTAAAAAGCTTGCTGCATGGCATCGCGCTTGCTGCGCGGGCCAACCGCTTGTTCGTCGGAAACCGCAAGGGTCGCGCCGACGGGCAAGTCCGATCGCACTGCCTTGATCGCCGCTTTGCCTAAGCGGTGCGCGTGCAGCATGTTCGGCAACATTTCCTCGATTTGCCCGAATGCGGGACCGCCGACAAAATGCGACACGCCATGATCCTTGCTGGCGGCGTCAAGCATCGCAGTCTGCGCTTCGACCACTTGCGGTGGCAACATACGCAACGCAATCAACAATCCGTTCGGCTCGTTCAGTGTGAAGGCGATGCCGATTTCTGCCCCCAAATGGCGCATGGCCCGATCACAGTAGCGGGCGAACAGATCGGCCGAGTCCGCCATCGTCCAACCGCCACGCGCCGCGAACCACACAGGCACAGTCCAATGGCTGAACGTGACCATCGGCGTCATCCCGCGCGTGCGGCATCCGTTGATCACACGCTTGTAATGGTCGAGCATCGCAATCGAAAACTGACCCGGTTGCGGTTCGATGCGGGACCATTCGATCGAAAACCGGTAAGCGTTCAGCCCGATCGCTTTCGCCAGATCAAGGTCCGCCTCCCACAAAAACAGGCTGTTGCATGCGTCACCGGACGGCACCGAGAAGATGGTTGGCTTGGTATTCTCCAACACCCAGAAGTCGCTATTGACGTTGCTGCCTTCGATCTGATGCCCCGCAGTCGCAGCGCCCCAATGGAATCCCGATGGGAAAGCCGCGCCCGCGCGGCTTAGGGCGATCGCTGGCGTGGACGCGGTAGCCGTTGCAGCAATTCCGATCTTCACAAGCGTACGGCGCGATACGTCCATTCAATATCCCCTCATCTTTTACGGCATTGTAACGAGCGCATGCATCGAAAAATAATATGAAAATTTTCTACTTCCATAGCCTGAGTCTATGGTTAGCGACGTTCAGCCCCAGCGTCAGCATCTTTCGTTCACGCAAGCGTGTCACTAATCCTAATGGCTGATCACCTCCTATTTCCCTGTCCTACACCCCCGCCCGCATGCCACCCTCCCCGGCATGACCCAGCCAGATCTTCTCCATTTCGCCCCCGTCACCCTCGCCCGCCGTGCGCGGGGGTGGACGCATGATGCCCAAATCGCCTTCATCACCGCGCTGTCGCGCCATGGCGTGGTGGCGCAGGCGGCGCGCAGCGTCGGCTGTACGCCGCGATCGGCCTATTATCTGCGGGCGCGGCCCGGCGCGGAAAGCTTCGCCGCCGCCTGGGACTGGGCGCTGGAAATGGGGCTGGACGAAAGCCGCGCCCGCGCCGTCGCCCTTGGGCAGGAACGGCTGGAGCGGCCGATCGTCCGGCGCGGCCAGGTCGTCGGCACGCGCAGCGAGCCCAATCACCGCCTGCTCTTCGCCGCCCTGCGCTCCCATGCCAGCAACCGCCACGCCACCATGCTCCATCGCGAGCGGATCGCGCATCGCCGCCTGCTCGCCGACCTTGCCGAACGCGGCCCCTTTTCGCCCGAACAATGGTCGCGGCTGCACCCGATCCTGGTGCAGGCCAGCGGCGGCGGAGGCGCCCCACGCAGCACCCCGTCCTTGTCATAATCTGTCGCCGGTAGGAAATAAGATGTCGAAATCTGCGGGAAATATGCGAAGTTAAGGGGACAAAACCCACCGGAGACTTCCCCCATGCTGACCACCCGCCGCGCGCTGCTCGCAGCCGGCGCCTCCGCCGTCACCCTCGGCGCTCTTCCTGCTCGCGCTGCCACCGGCGCGGATACCGCCGCGCAGGCCTTGCTGGCGGACATGGCCGAAGCGATGCTGGCCGATGCCCCCGAAACGGCGAGCGGCCTTGGCATCGACACCGGCGCCCGATCCGCGCTCAAAAGCCGCCTCGGCAACAAGACGCCGGCCGGTCAGGCGCAGATCGCCGCCCATGTGCAGGATCGCCTCGCCCGGCTGCGCGCCATCGACCTCGCCCCGCTCTCGCCCGCGACCCGCATCGATGTGGAAGTGGTGCTGACCGCGCATGAAACCGCTGCGGAAGGCTTCACCTTCCCCTTCGGCGACATGGCGATCATGAACAGCAACTGGTCCTATCGCAACAGCCCCTATGCCGTGGCGCAGAATACCGGCAGCTTCGTCGAAACCCCCGATTTCCTCGACAGCAATCATGGCATCAAAAGCAGCGCCGACGCCGACGCTTATCTGGCCCGCCTGCAACTCTATGCCGCGAACCTGAATGGCGAAACCGAACGTCTGCGCCATGACGCCGGCCTTGGCGTGATCGCCCCCGCCTTCCTGCTCGACAAGACGCTGGCCCAGATGAAAGCGGTGCAGGCCCAACCGATCGACAGCCAAGTCCCCGTCGCCTCCATCGCCCGCCGCACGAAGGACATGCCCGGCGACTATGCTGCCAAGGCCGCGCAGATCGTCCGCGACGCCGTCACCCCCGCCCTCGCCGCCCAGGTCGCCGAACTCCAGCGCCAGCGCGCCAAGGCGACGATGGATGCAGGCGTCTGGAAATTCCGTGACGGCGACGCTTATTATGCCTGGGCGCTCAAAGCCGGCACCACCACGACCATGTCGCCCGACGAAGTCCACAAGCTCGGCCTTGCCCAACTCGCCGCGCTGCAATCCGAAATGGACGGCCTGCTCAAACAACTGGGCATGACGAAAGGCACGGTCGGCGAACGCATGACCGCCATGGGCAAGGATCCGCGCTATCTCTTCCCCAACGACGACAATGGCCGTCAGCAGATCCTCAGCTTCATCGACGGCCGCCTCGCCGACATCCGCACGCGCCTGCCCCGCGCCTTCGCCACCTTGGTCCCCGCCAACCTCATCGTGAAGCGCGTGCCGGTGGAGATCGAAGCGGGCGCACCCGGTGCCTATGCCGGCGCCGGCTCGATCGACGGCAGCGTGCCCGGCAACTATTATATAAACCTGCGCGACACCAGCATCTGGCCCCGCTACTCGCTGCCCACGCTCTGCTATCATGAGGGGATTCCGGGCCATATCTGGCAGGGCGAATATACCTACAAGCTGCCCCTCATCCGCTCGCTCCTCGCCTTCAACGCCTATAGCGAAGGCTGGGCGCTCTATGCCGAGCAGCTGGGTGACGAGCTGGGCGCCTATGATGGCGATATCGCCGGGCGGCTGGGCTATCTGCAATCCATCGCCTACCGCTGCTGCCGCCTCGTGGTCGACACCGGCCTCCACGCCAAGCGCTGGACGCGCGAAAAGGCGATCCACTGGTTCGCCACCACCAACGGCTCCAGCGTCGAGGACGTCCAGGCCGAAGTGGACCGCTATTGCGCCTGGCCGGGGCAAGCCTGCGGCTACAAGGTCGGCCACGGCGAAATCGTCCGCCTGCGCGGCATGGCGCAAAAGGCGCTGGGCGAAAAATTCGACTTCCGCCTCTTCAACGACGCCGTGGTCAAGGGCGGCGGCGTACCGATGACCGTGCTGGCGAAAAATGTCGACGCCTATGTCGCGGACCGGAAGGGGGCGTAACAGGATCCAAAATGAAAAAAGGCCGGAGGATCGCTCCCCCGGCCTTCCCTATTCTCACGACCGTCGTCCCTCAGCCAACAAAAGCCCGCTCGATCACGAACTGCCCAGGCGCCGCATTCGACCCTTCGGTGAAGCCCTGCTCCTCGAAATAGGCACCGAACTGCTTGATCATCTCCATGCTGCCGCACATCATGATCCGGTCGGTTTCGGGGTCGAATTTCGCCGCGCCCGGAATCCCTTCGAACAACGCGCCGCTCTCGACCAGCTTGTCGATCCGCGCGGTGTGGCCATCGAACGGCTCGCGGGTCACGGTCGGCACATAATGGAACTGGGTCGGCGCCTGCTCCGACACCAGCGGGTCTTCCGACCATTTGCCTTCCATCTCGTCGCGGAAGGCCAGATCGCTGACCCGGCGCACCGAATGGACCACGACGACCTGCTCGTAAAACTCATACACGTCCGGATCGCGCGGCAGGCTCAGGAACGGCGCCAGACCGGTACCGGTCGACAGCATGAACAACCGCTTGCCCGGCAACAGCGCGTCGGTCACCAGCGTACCAGTCGGCTTGCGGCCCAGATAGATCTGGTCGCCCGGCTCGATCTTCTGGAGCTTGCTCGTCAGCGGACCATCCTGCACCTTGATCGACAGGAATTCGATTTCCTCGTCCCATGCGGGGCTGGCGATCGAATAGGCGCGCAGCAGCGGCTTGCCATTATCGCCCTTCAGGCCGATCATGATGAACTCGCCCGACCGGAAGCGGAAGCTGGCGGGCCGCGTGATGCGGAAGCTGAAAAGATGCTCGTTCCAATGCTTCACCGACAGCACGGTTTCCACGGAAAGCGCGCCGGTGGGTTCCAGAACCGGCTTTTCGATCGTCTCGTCGGTCAACAGTCCATCCTTGCAGTCTATATGGCATCGCACCGGCGACGCCTTTTGCGGATCGTTCGCAATAAAGTCGAAATCCGCGAATGGCCCGCCCGCACCATTAAGGCAAGGCCAAAAAAACTTGTGGTCCCGATAGGGCGCCCTTCGTCCGGGCGCCCAACTCTATGGCTTAACCGAACAGGCCCTTGGCGATGCCACCCAGCTCATTCATCGGATTGCCATCGCCATCCTTGTCGAAAAATCCGCCCAGCTGGCCCAATATCGCTTCCGGCCCGCCGAACGTGCCCAGCAATTCCTGCAACTTGTCGGCCGACACGCCATGTTCCGCCGCGACTTCGGCCAGCGCCGTCACGCTCGTCTCGCCCGAACCGATCTTGGCGCTGATTTCGCTGAACAGCCCCTGCATCTGTTCCGGCGTCAGGCCGATCTGCGCTGCGATCGCTTCCAGCCCACCGAATTTACCGATCAGATCGTCGAACATGCCCATAACTCCCGCTTCAAAAGGTTGGGCCGCATAATAGCAGCTTGCGCCCTCGATCCAAAGCAAAAGGGCCGGGGGATCACGCCCCCGGCCCCTTGCTTGCCTTGTCGCGATGGATCAGGCGGCGACCAGCGCCGCGCCACGCACGCCATCGTCGACATGGTCCACGAACTGCGCGAAATTGTCCACGAACGCCTTTACCAGCGTGGCGGCGGTCGCATCATAAGCGTCCTTGTCGGCCCACGTGGCGCGCGGGTCGAGGATGGTCGGCTCCACGCCATTGACCGCCACCGGCACGTCGAAACCGAAGTTCGGATCGGTACGGAACTCCGCCTCGTTCAGGCTGCCGTCCAGCGCCGCGTTCAGCAATGCGCGCGTCACCTTGATCGGCATGCGTTTGATGCCCGGCATCGTCGCCTTGCCACCGGCCCAGCCGGTATTGACCAGCCAGCAGGTCACGCCGCCCTTGTTGATCCGCTCCTTCAGCAGATTGCCATAGACGCTGGGATGGCGCGGCATGAAGGGCGCGCCAAAGCAGGTGGAGAAGGTCGCGGTCGGCTCCGTCACGCCGATCTCGGTCCCCGCGACGCGCGCGGTATAGCCGGACAGGAAGTGATACATGGCCTGTTCCGGCGTCAGCCGCGCGATTGGCGGGAGAACCCCATAAGCATCCGCCGTCAGGAAGATGATATTCTTCGGGACCGGACCCAGATTCTTCTCCGACGTGTTCGGGATGAAGTCGATCGGATAGGAACCGCGGCTATTTTCGGCCAACGAGTTATCGTCCAGGTCGATCTCGCGCGTTTCCTCGTCGATCACGACATTTTCCAGCACCGTGCCGAACCGCTTGGTCGTGGCGAAGATTTCCGGTTCGGCCTCGGCCGACAGGTTGATCATCTTGGCATAGCAGCCGCCCTCGATATTGAAGACGGCGGTATCCGACCAGCCATGCTCATCGTCGCCGATCAGCGTGCGGCTGGCGTCCGCCGACAGCGTCGTCTTGCCCGTGCCCGACAGGCCGAAGAAGACCGCCGTATCGCCATTCGCGCCGATATTGGCCGAACAGTGCATCGGCATCACGCCCTTCACCGGCAGCAGATAATTGAGGATGCCGAATACCGACTTCTTCATTTCGCCGGCATAGCTGGTGCCGCCGATCAGGATCAGCTTCTCGGTGAAGTTGACCGCGATCACCGTTTCGCTGCGGCAACCATGGCGGGCCGGGTCGGCCTTGAAGGTCGGCAGGTCGATGATGGTATATTCGGGCGCGAAGTCCGTCAGTTCCTCAGCGCTCGGCCGCACCAGCAGCGTGCGGATGAACAGATTGTGCCAGGCGCGCTCGTTGATGACGCGCACCTTGACACGATGTTCGGGCTGCGACCCACCGAACAGGTCGGCCACGTACAGCGTGCTCTTGTCGCCCAGCGCCTTGAAAAAATCTTCCTTCAGCGCGGCGAAATGCTCCGGCGTCATGGGCACATTGGTCTTGCCCCACCACACCGTGCCCTGCGTCTCGGCATCCTGCACGATGAACTTGTCGCTTGCCGACCGGCCGGTATGCTTGCCGGTCTTCACGACCAGCGGACCGTCCTTGGACAGGATACCTTCGCCGTTGCGGACCGCCGCTTCGACCAGCGGCGCCGTGCCCAGGTTCCAGAACTCGGTGGCATGGGTGGTGATGCCCTGGTCGGCCAGGGTGATTGAGGATTTGGCCTGCACGCCTTTACTCCTGATATGGTTTCCCTACCGCTTCGCTGTTTGCGAATGCGATCGATCCGCCCCTTGAGCGCCGCTTGTATAAACGCGGCGTCTCTTGCTGCTGACAGGCATTGGCATAGGGCTTTGCGCGCACAGCGTCAAATCCCCGAAATACCCCATATGTCCCGAATTTCGACGCTTGTACCGCAGGATCGACCGACCATGTCGGCCCAGCCCCTTCCTTGCGACATGGCGCACCTTCGTCTAACGCTGGCTCCATATCCCCCTTTCTCACGATCACGGGACCCTGCATGACCGCAACCATCGCCCTGGTGGATGACGACAAGAATATCCTGACATCGGTGTCGATCGCGCTTCAGACCGAAGGCTTTCTGACGCGCATCTATTCCGATCCCGAAGGCGCGCTGAAGGCATTGCTGGACAATCCCGCCGACCTTGCCGTCTTCGATATCAAGATGCCCCGCATGGACGGGATCGAATTGCTGCGACGGCTGCGCGAAAAGAGCCAGATGCCGGTCATCTTCCTGACGTCCAAGGCGGATGAACTGGACGAGGCGCTGGGCCTGGCCATGGGCGCGGACGATTATATCGCCAAACCCTTCTCGCAACGCCTGCTGCTCGCCCGCATCCGCGCCATCCTGCGCCGCGCCGAAGTCAGCAAGACGCCCGACGCCCCGGACCAGCCGGTGGCCGACCCGATCATCCGTGGCCGGCTGGAAATGGACCCCGCGCGCCATCGGGTGAAATGGAACGGGCAGGACGTGACCCTGACCGTCACCGAATTTCTGATCCTGGAAACGCTTGCGCAGCGCCCCGGCGTGGTCAAGAACCGCAACCAGTTGATGGACGCCGCCTATCAGGACGACGTCTATGTCGACGACCGCACGATCGACAGCCATATCAAGCGACTGCGGCGCAAATTCCGCGAGGTGGATTCCGACTTCAATGCAATCGACACCCTCTATGGCGCCGGCTACCGATTCTCCGAAGAATGACTGCGTGCCGCTGTCGGTGCGCTGGTCGGGGCGACTGAGCCTCACGCCGCGCATTCTGGCAGTCAACGTCTTCGCCCTCGCCTTGCTGGCGGGCGGCTTCTTCTATCTCGACAGCTATCGCACCCGCATCGTCGACGATCGGCTGGAACAGTCGGCGCGTGAATTGAAACTGCTCGCCATCGGCCTGGAAAATGCCCCGGCCGACCGGCACAATGCGCTGATCGCGGCCTATTCGCGCCAGACCGGCGACCGGGTGCGCCGCTATGCGCCGGGCGGCGGCCTGATCGCCGACAGCTTCACCATGGATGCGCCGCGCTATCGCCTTCGTTCCCCGTCCGAAGAGGAATGGCAGCGCCATGTCGCGCGCTTCCTCGACAAGGCGGTGGACAAGATCGTGTCCGCCGACCGCCCCCCCGACTTCGAGGAGCCGACGGTCGATCGCGCCGATGCCTGGCCCGAACTGCTGCTGGCGCGCAAATCCGGCCGGCCGCAGGCGCTCAACCGCTACGCCCCCGACCGCACCTTCATGATCTCGGCCGCCGCGCCGGTGCGCGACGGCTCCAGCCTGCTCGCGACTGAAAATGCCCGCGACATCACCCGCATCGTCCGGGCCGAACGGCTGCGGCTGGGCATGGTGCTGGCCGTCGCGGTGCTGGCCTCGGTCCTGCTCTCGCTCTTCCTCGCCCGCACCATCGTCCGCCCGTTGCAGGGCCTTGCCCGCGCCGCCGTCCGCGTGCGTCTGGGTCGCGCGCGGGAAGTGACGGTGCCTCGCCTGCCCGAACGGCGCGACGAAATTGGCATGCTCGCCCGCGCCCTGTCCGACATGAGCCTGGCGCTACGCCAGCGGATCGACGCGACCGACGCCTTCGCCGCCGACGTATCCCATGAACTCAAGAACCCGATCGCCTCGCTCCGCTCCGCTCTCGACGCGCTCGACCGGGTGGATCGCCCGGATCTGCGTGAACAGTTGATGGCCATCGCGCAGGACGATGTCCGCCGCCTCGACCGCCTCGTCACCGACATCGCCGAAGCCTCGCGCGTCGATGCCGAACTCTCCCGCACCCGGTTCGAGCCGATCGATCTTGGCCTGCTCATCGAAAAGATGGTGATCGCGCGGGAGGCGCGCGGCGTGCCGCGCAGCGTCCGCCTCGCCTTCGCCCGCCCGCGCAAGGATGTCGCGGTGGTGCTGGGAGAGGAAGGCCGGCTGATCCGCGTCCTCGACAATCTCATCGACAACGCCATCTCCTTCTCGCCCGAAGGCGGACTGGTCCGGATCATCGCCACCGTCGCCGACGATCAGGTGCTGGTCAGTGTCGAAGATGAAGGCCCCGGCGTCCCGCCATCGGAGCGCGAACATATCTTCCGCCGCTTCCACAGCGTCCGGCCGGAAGGGGAAACGTTCGGCAAACATTCGGGCCTGGGCCTTGCCATCGCCCGTTCGATCGTGGAGGGGCATCAGGGCAAGATCGCGATCGGCGACCGCGAAGATGCGCAGAACGGCGCCCGCTTCGTCGTCCGCCTGCCCATGGCGGTGGCGCGCGATCCCGGCATCGTGTCGGAATAGGACGAAGGGTCGCCCGCCAAAGGCATAGCTATCCCCTGCAACTCAGGTTAGAAGGATCGCCAAGGGGTTATGGCACGCGCACTTTCATCAGAGACGCTGCATGCAACGAGCGTGGCCATTGATGGCCGCGTCGTCATGCTGCGCGGGCCAAGCGGCAGCGGCAAGTCCGACCTTGCCCTGCGCCTGATCGACCGTGGCGCCGCCCTGGTCAGTGACGATTACACTCTGGTCAAGCGTATCGACGGCCGGCTGGTCGCCACCGCGCCGGACACGATCCGGGGCAAGATGGAGGTGCGCGGCATCGGTATCGTCGCCATGGCCGCCTTGTCCGACGCGCCGGTCGCCCTGATCGCCGACCTGTTCGATACGGTCGATCGCATGCCACTGGAGCCGGTCCATCGCACCGTCGCCGGCATCGCCGTGCCCGTAGTGAAAATTTCCCCGTTCGAAGCCTCCGCCCCGATCAAGGTCGAACTGGCACTACGCACTTTGGGACTGGACGCAGCATGACCCAGCCCAAGACGATCCTCCTCCTGTCGGGCCTTTCTGGCGCCGGCAAGACCACGGCACTCAAGACGCTGGAGGATATGGGCTGGGAAGTGGTCGACAACCTCCCCCTCGTCCTGCTCGACCGGCTGCTCGACACCCCCCTGCCCGCCGGTCATGCCGGCGCGGACGAACGGCCGCTGGCGCTGGGCATCGATGCGCGCACCCGCGATTTCGACGCCAATGCCATCGTCCAGCGGATCAAGGCGATGCGCGAACGCCATGGCCACGACATCGAAACCCTGTTCCTCGACTGCTCCGGCACCGAACTGGAGCGCCGCTTTGCCGAGACGCGCCGCCGCCACCCCCTCGCGCTCGACCGCCCGGCCGCCGACGGCATCGCCCGCGAACGCGAACTGACCGAACCGCTGCGCCGCTGGGCGACGCAGGTGATCGACACCACCGGCTTCACCAGCAACTCGCTGCAACAGGAAATCCGCAACCGCTTCTCGCGCGAGCGGCTGTCGGACCCGGTGCTGACCATATTGTCCTTCGGCTTTTCGCGCGGCGTGCCACGCAATGCCGACCTGATGTTCGACATGCGCTTTCTGCGCAATCCGCACTGGGACGCGGACCTGCGGCCGAAAACCGGTCTGGACGCGCAAGTCGCCGCCTATATCGCTGCGGACCCTGCCTATGACGAAGCGGTGGGCAAGATCGAGGATCTGCTGACCACCCTGCTGCCGCGCTATTCGGAGGGCGGAAAAGCCTATATCACCGTCGCGTTCGGCTGTACGGGGGGCAAGCACCGCTCCGTCCATGTGGCGGAACGTGTCGCGAAATACTTGCAAGAGGCCGGCTTTTCGCCCACCATCTTGCACCGCAATATTGAATCGACGCCCCAGGATGGTCTGGAGAAGCGTCGTCCGGGAGGCCCGAAAGCATAATCATGACAAAGGTGGGCCGCGAAAGCACATGATCGGACTCGTACTCGTCACCCATGGGTCGCTGGCGACCGAATTCGTCGTGGCCATGGAACATGTGGTCGGGCCTCAACAGCAGATCGAAACGATCTGCATCGGGCCGGAAGACGACATGGAATTGCGCCGCGCGGACATCGCGACGGCCGTCGCTCGCGTGAACAGCGGATCGGGGGTGATCCTGCTGACCGACCTGTTCGGCGGCACGCCCTCCAACCTGGCCATCTCCCTACTCAAGGCGGGCGAGATTGAGGTGATCGCCGGCATCAACCTGCCCATGCTCATCCGCCTGGAAAGCGCACGCAAGGTCATGGACGTGCGCGCCGCGGTTGCCGCCGCGCGCGAAGCGGGGCAGAAATATATCAGCGTAGCGTCGGAACTGTTGGGCAGCACCACATGAATGAAATCAGCCAGGAAGTCCGTATCAGCAACAAGCGCGGCCTCCACGCCCGCGCCAGCGCCAAATTCGTGACCCTGGCCAGCGGCCTGCCGGCAGACATCGTCGTCAGCAAGGACGGCAACCATGTCACCGGCACGTCGATCATGGGCCTGATGATGCTGGGCGCCGCCATGGGCGACAGCATCATCATCAAGGCCACCGGCCCCGAAGCCGTCGATTCCCTGGGCAAGCTGGTCGGCCTGGTCGAAGATAAATTCGGCGAAGAGTGAGATAAATACCCCTCTCCCCTCGGGGGAGAGGGCTGCGCAGACTTGGCAGCTTGCTGCCTAGTCGCAGCTGGGTGAGGGGGATGCCACCTCACGAAAATGGACCCGCCTTCTACCCCTCAACCACTGCATCCGCGCCGCGCATCCGCGTGAAGATATTCCATGTCGCGATGAACAGCGCCGCAATCACCGGCCCGATCACGATCCCGCTGAAGCCGAACAGCTCCAGCCCGCCCAGCGTCGAAATCAGCACCACATAATCGGGAATACGCGTGTCGCGCCCCACCAGGATCGGGCGCAGCACATTGTCCACCATGCCGATCACCAGCACGCCGCACACGACCAATATCACCGCCTTCACGATCGCCCCGGTCGCGAACAGATAGATGGCGACCGGCACCCAGATCAGGCCCGTCCCCACCGCCGGCAACAGCGAGAAGGCCCCCATCAGCACCCCCCACAGCAACGCCCCCTGTATCCCCAGCGCCCAGAAGACGATGCCGCCGATCAGCCCCTGCACGATGGCGACGACGATGCTGCCCTTGATCGTGGCGCGGATGACGATGACGAACTGCTCGATCAGCGCCGTCCGCTGACTGGGCCGCAACGGCGCAGCGGTGGCGATCCGCTGCGACAAGGCCTCACCATCGCGCAGCAGGAAATAGGTCAGGTACAACATCACGCCCAGCGCGACGAGGAAGCTGAACGCGCTCTGCCCGATCTGGAATGCCTGCGCCGCCAGCGTACGGAAACTGCTGGTCACGCCCTTCGTCACCATTTCCTGCGCGGCGTAGAAATTGGTGAGGCCCAGCCGCCGGACATAGGGCCGCAGCCAGTCCGGCAGCGCCGCGATCGTATCGGAAAATATCCGCACGAAATTGATCTCGCCCGACTGGATCTTGCCATAGAAATAGGCTGCTTCCTGCAACAAGGCCGCGCCCAGCACGAAGGCCGGGACGATCACCACGCCCAGGATCAGCAGCAATGTGATCAGCGCCGCGCCATTGGGATGTTTAGGGATGGCCGACAATATCTGCCGGTTGAGCGGCGCGAACACGATTGCGGCAATCACGCCCCACAGCACGGCGGCAAAGAACGGCTCGATCACCATCGCAAAGGCGATCGACACGGTCAGCACGACGCCAAGGAAGAAGCCATCCTCGATTTTCGGCGTGACGTTCAGCGGCGGGGGCGTTTTGGCATCCATGTCCGTCCCTTCGCAAAATTCGCGCCCCAAATCCATTGCGGAACGATCATCATAACCTGCCCCCTGTCCTTTTCACCTTTCCATGGGTAAGGAGGCCGCTTCCTCCGCTCTTTTGGGACCAGTAACGATCGTGGCACGCGAAATCACCGGATTTTCAAACCCGCTGGTGAAGCGCGTCCGATCCTTGCGGGAAAAGAAGCATCGCAAGGCGGAGGGGCTTTTCCTGGCCGAAGGCTTACGCATCCTCACCGAAGCGCGCGAGGAAGGCGTACTGCCCGAAATGCTGTTCCACGCCGGATCGACGCATCCGCTGGCGCTGGAACTGATCGACGCGATCGAGGATGCGGGCGGCGACGTCATCGAAACGACGCCCGACATCCTGTCCAAGATCAGCGGCAAGGATAATGCCCAGGCGGTGGTCGGCGTCTATCGCGACCGGCTGACCCCACTCAACAAACTGGATCGCAGCACGGCCGACATCTGGATCGTCGCCCAATCGCTGCGCGATCCCGGCAACTTGGGCACGATATTGCGCACCGGCGACGCCGTGGGCGCGGGCGGCCTCATCCTGATCGACGATTGCGTCGACCCCTTTTCGGTCGAATCGGTCCGCGCCTCCATGGGCGCGCTCTTCACCCAATCCATCACCCAGGCGCGCTGGGGCGAATTCATGCACTGGCTGCGCGAAGGCCCCGGCGAACTGATCGGCACCAGCCTGAAAGCCACACAAGATTATCAGGAACCCCGCTACGCCAGCCCCAGCTTCCTGCTGGTCGGCAACGAAGCGCAGGGCCTGCCCGAATCCTACGAGGCCGAATGCGGCCAGCTGGTAAAGATGCCGATGCTGGGCAGGGCCGACAGTCTGAACGCAGCCGTGGCGACGGCGGTGATGGCCTATGAATTGCTGAACCAGAAACGGCAGCGCGGATAACATAGCGTTCCCCGGCGAAGGCCGGGGTCCAGTTCCACGCTTCGATCCGGACCCCGGCCTTTGCCGGGGAACCGATCGGCGGAACAGAATGCGGGAAAGACGGGGGCGAAAAGACGTGACACAGACGAGCGGCATGGGAGAGATGTGGCGGCACAAGCGGGTGCTCGCGGCCAGCCTGATCGGCACGGCGGTCGAATTTTACGACTTCTACATCTACGCCACCGCCGCCAGCCTGATCTTCCCTTCGCTCTTCTTCCCCGCCTCTTCCCCCTCCGCGCAGTTGATGGCGTCCTATGGCAGCCTCGCCCTCGCCTTCTTCGCTCGGCCGGTCGGCGCGGCCGTGTTCGGCCATTATGGCGACCGCATCGGCCGCAAGGCGACTTTGGTCGCCTCGCTGATGCTGATGGGCGGCTGCACGCTGCTCATCGGTTTCCTGCCCACTTATCAGATGATCGGCTATTGGGCGCCGCTGATCCTGTGCCTGCTGCGCTTCGGCCAAGGCTTCGGCCTGGGCGGCGAATGGGGCGGCGCGGCGCTGCTGGCGGTGGAGAATGCCCCGCCCGGCTGGCGCGCACGCTTCGGCATGTTCCCGCAGCTTGGCGCCCCGGTCGGCTTCATCGCCGCCAACGGGCTGTTCCTGCTCTTGGGCGCTTTCCTGTCCGACGAAGACTTCTTCGCCTGGGGCTGGCGCCTGCCCTTCATCGGCAGTTCCGTGCTGGTGATCCTGGGCCTGTGGGTCCGCCTCAAACTCACCGAAACGCCCGAGTTCGCCGCTGCGCAGAAGGAAACGCCGCCGCCCGCCGTACCGCTGGCCACCCTGCTTTCCTCGCATCTGGGCGCCGCGATCGCCGGCACCTTCGCCTGCGCCGCCTGCTTCGCGGTCTATTATATCGCGACCGCCTTTGCACTCGGCTACGGCACCACCGCGCTCAAGATCGACCGGGAAATCTTCCTCGCCATTCAGCTGGGCGCGATCCTGTTCATGGCGGTCAGCATCGTCCTAGCCGGCTGGTGGTCGGACCGCACCACGCCGACCACCGCGCTCGCCTGGGGCTGCGTCGGCACGGTGGCGATGGGCCTGGTCTTCGGCCCGCTGATCGGCACCGGCGCGCTGCTGCCGATCTTCGTGGCGCTCAGCCTTGCGCTGTTCGTCATGGGCTTCATCTACGGGCCGCTGGGCGCCTATCTCCCCGCCCTCTTCCCCATCCAGCTGCGCTATACCGGCGCGTCCTTCGCCTTTAACCTCGGCGGTATCATCGGCGGCGCGCTGGCCCCGATCGTCGCCACCTGGCTCATCGGCATGCAGGGCGTGGGCCTTGTCGGCCTCTATATGTCGGCAGCGGCGCTCATCAGCCTCGCCGGCCTCTGGTTCACCAGCCGCAACGCCTGAACCCCTTTCTTCTCGGCGTCTCTGCGGCTCCGCGTGAACCCTTTTTGATTCACGCGGAGCCGCGGAAAATGAGAGCCTGCCGCGCCTAATAGCTTATACCAAGACGCGATCAGGCTGACGCATAGGAAATGTTCCCCGGCGCAGGCCGGGGTCCAGTTCAAAGCGTGGACTGGACCCCGGCCTGCGCCGGGGAACACGCCTTTTAAATCAGCCGCATGATATCATGCTCTAAGCTATGACCTTGCGCATCAGCAGCATCGGCACGCCGCTATCCTCGAATTCGCGTACGCCCTCGAACCCGAAGCTGCGATAGAGCGGCACCCCGGCCATCGTGCCGGACAGTTCCAGCGCGCCGAACCCCTCCGCCCTGGCCGCCGCCTCGCACAGCGTCAAGATCAACGTCCCCACACCTTTGCGCACATGATCGGGGTGGGTGTACATCGCCCGCACCTTCGCCGCCTCGGTCGCAGGATCGAGCGGCCGGTCGTCGCGCCCTGCGCTATGATTGCCGCCATAGGGCGTCGCCCGCCAGCTCCATCCGCCACAGCCGGCAATGTCGGCCCCGTCCTCGATCACGAAATAGGTGCCATCGGCAATCAGCCGGCTGTCCAGCCCCATGAAGCCATGGCTGGCCGCCACCTGCTCGGGCGTCAGCCAGCTCCCCTGCAATTGCTCGATCGCCCGCGTCATCAGGGCGGGCAGGGCAGCTTCGTCGGCGATGGTCGCCAGTCGGTGGGTCAGTCGTGTCATGGACTGTCTGAAACAGCAAAGGCCGGCCCCATGCAAGGGACCGGCCTTCACGCGTCGATATCAAATCAGAATTTGAAGCCGACCTTGCCGTACCAGTAACCGCCGTTGATGCCGTACGGCGTGAAGGTGACGGGCGCATCCAGCACCGCGCCGCCATCGATCGGCAGGCCGTCCGGACCATTGGGCACGGTCGATGCCTTCTTGTCGAACAGGTTGTTCGCGCCGGCACTCAGCGTCAGCCCCTTGGTCAGTTCATAGCTGACTTCCAGGTCGGTGATCGCCGCTGCCCCGGCCCGCACCGTCGGGGTCGTACCGTTGTAGATGACGACCTGCGACGACTTGCCATAGAAGGTTTCCCGCAGCGTCACGCTCAGGCCACCCAGCGTGAACAGGCCGCCCGCAATCACCTTATATTTGGGCGATGCCTTTTCCAGCACGCTGCGCGCATCCGCCGCGTACAGATCTTCGGGCAGGCGCAGCCTGGTGATCTTGGTCGTGTTGTAATTGGCCGACAGCGTCCACAGGATCGATCCCTCGCCCACCGGGGTCGGATAGCTGGCGGTCAGGTCGACGCCGCGGGTGCGGGTGTCCGCGCCGTTGGTGAACAGGTTGATGCCCGCATCACCCACTTCCAGCACATAGGGATCCAGCACATTGCCATGCGCCGCGATCGCATCCAGCACCGCCTGGTTGGTGACGACGCCACCGGTCAGGCCGACGATCGATCCCGTCCCGACGATGCGGTTCTTCATCTTCACCTGATAGGCGTCGAGCGTGATGTTCAGCTTGGGAATGGGCCGCAGCACCAGGCCCAGGCTGTAGTTGGTCGATGTTTCCGGCTTCAGGTCGTCATAGCCCAGCAGCTTGGCGGCGGCACTGTTCGGCGGCAATTGCACATAGGCCGATGTCGGCCCCACATTGGTCGAGCTATAATAGGATTCGAGCAGCGACGGCGCCCGGAAACCGGTGCTCACCGTACCGCGCAGCGCCACCTGATCGGTGAAGTCGACGCGGCTGGTCACCTTCCACGTCCATTTGGTGCCGAAATCGCTATAATCCTCGAACCGCACCGCGCCGTCGATCTTCCAGATATCGACCGGGCTGAGCGCGACGTCCAGATAGGCCGCCTTGTTATCGCGCTTATGCTTGCCCGCGTCCGTCGCCAGGAAACCCGGATAGGATTGCCCGCCCTCGAAATAGGTCGACGCAAAGTCGCCCTTGCCGATCTGGAACAGATTTTCGCGATATTCCCCGCCGAATGCGACGTTGACCGGCGCGGCCAGCCCCACCTCTATCTCCTTGGCGATGTCGATATTGGTGGTCCATTCCGACGCCTTCAGGAAGCCGTCATAGAAATTGCCCGGCGTTTTTCCGGTGTTGATGAACAGCGTGCGATTGGCCGAATCCAGCGTGAACAGCTTGGCATAATCCTGGCCATAAGTGGTGCTGATATCCCAGCGGAAACCGCCGGCTTCCCCCTTGATCCCGCCGGTATTGGAGAAATCATCCTCCTTAATCGCCTCACGCGGGTTGAAGCCGGTCGCGCTATACAGAATCTGCTCCCCGGCGACGCCCAGAACCGGGGATCGCGACACGCGCCAGGGCTGCCGATAATTTTCGTAAGCGCTGGCTTCACGCCGGCCATAGCTGCCGAAGGCATAAAGCTCGACACCGCCGAAATCATGGCCGGCATTATACATGATGGTGCTGAGCGTGGAGCGGGAATCGCCGACGATGCGGTTGGTATAAGGGGCGTTGGGCAGGCCCACGGCCACCATCGCCGCATGCGCCGCGCTCACATCGCTCCGGATCGATCCGTCTTCGTTATAGATGCGCGAATCCACGCCGCCCCGCTGCGAAAAGCCGTGATAGCGGTGGAACATGGTGAAGTTCAGATAGGTGTCGTCATCGATCTTCGGCGCGAAGGTAATGCTGCCCGAAAAAGTGGTGCCATCGCCTTCATAATATTGGCCACCGGTAAAGCTGCCCGAAATACTGTCCTTGTCGTCCTTCAGAATGATGTTGATGACGCCGGCGATCGCGTCCGACCCATATTGGGCGGCAGCGCCGTCCTCCAGCACCTCGATCCGGCCGATCGCGCCGGGCGGGATCATGTCGAGGTCGGGCGCGGCGCCACCCTGATAGGGACCGCTCAGCACATGCAGGTTGGACGTGCCATGGCGACGCTTGCCGTTGACCAGAACCAGCGCATGGTTGGGGCTGAGGCCGCGCAGGCGGGCCGACAGGGTCAGGTTGGCGGTGTCGCCGCCAAAGGCCTCGGCAGTGAAGGAGGGGACCAGTTGGGTCAGGATCTGATTGAGGTTGGGCTGCCCGACCTTCTCAAGGCTGGCGGCGTCCAGCACCTTGATCGGTGCGGCACTTTCGGCGGCGGTTACGCCGGTGGCGCGTGTGCCGGTCACGATGATGGCAGCGCCCTCATCAACCGCAGCAGCCTGCGGCGCGCTATCCTGGGCAAATACAGCAGAAGAAAAACTTATCGCGATGGCAATCGCCGCGCGAGAAACCAGACCTCTATAGTTCATGAAACAGCCCCCTAATATATTATCGAAGAGGCCTCTCCCTGATATTTTTTATTATCTTCAATATACCTCTGTATTTGGCATGAACGTCTTCATCCTCGAACCCATAGGGATCCTGAATGGAAACACTCAGCAATGTCTGGAAACGGAAGGCTGACATAAATCCGCCATCAGGCGAAATGCTATTTATGCCGCACTGCAAAATCCTCGCGCAGGCACCTATTACCGGGTGACCGTTGAGCAATTCAAATATCTGTAACATAAAGAAAAAGGCGGCGACCCCGGGGGTCACCGCCTGTTTCATTTTTACAACTGTCAAGAAGCGTTTTTAAACGCTCGACAGCCGTGCCATTAACCTTCGCGGTTGTCGCGACGCTCGGCAATACGGGCGCGCTTGCCGGTGCGGCCGCGCAGATAGTAGAGCTTCGCGCGACGCACGACGCCACGACGGACGACGGTGATCGAATCGAGGTTGGGCGAATAGAGCGGGAATACGCGCTCCACGCCTTCGCCGAACGAAATCTTGCGCACGGTGAAGTTGGAACCCATGCCCTTGTTCGAACGGGCGATGCACACGCCTTCATAGTTCTGAACGCGGCTACGCTCGCCTTCGATGACCTTCACGCCGACGCGCAGGGTGTCACCGGGACGGAATTCGGGGATATCCTTGGCGAGAGCGGCGATGTTTTCCGCCTCGATCTGCTGGATGATGTTCATGTAACGTCAGTCCTTGGTCTTTTGCTGCGCACCAGAGGGCGAACGGTCCCGAACGCCGATGTGACGTTCCCAAAGGTCCGGCCGCCTTAGCCGTGTATCTGCCTCCGCCTGGTGTTTCCGCCAGGCGGCGATCTTCGCATGATCCCCCGATCGCAACACTTGCGGGATCGCGCGACCCTCCCATTCCACCGGGCGGGTATAATGCGGATATTCGAGCAGCCCCGTTTCAAAGGACTCCTCGACTCCGCTGGAAGCCGCGCCCATTACACCGGGAAGCAGCCGAACACAAGCATCCAGCAGCAGCAAAGCAGCCATTTCCCCGCCGGACAATATGATGTCGCCCATGCTGACCTGCTCGATCGGGCGCGCGTCGAAAATCCGCTCGTCAAACCCCTCGAACCGGCCGCACAGGATCGTCACGCCCGGCCCCTGCGCCAATGCCCGCACCCGCGCCTGCGTGATCGGCGTGCCGCGCGGCGTCATGGCCAGCACCGGCAGGTCGGGCCGCTTGTCCAGCGCATGATCGACCGCCTGCGCCAATATATCCGCGCGCAGTACCATGCCCGCCCCGCCGCCTGCCGGCGTATCGTCCACGGTACGGTGCCGATCGGCGGCGAAATCGCGGATATGGATGGGGTTGCACGACCATTTGCCGTCGGCCAGCGCCCTGCCCGCAAGCGAAGCCCCCAACGGCCCCGGAAACATGTCGGGGTAAAGGGTCAATATCTGCGCGGCAAAGCTCATGCGCGTCGCGTCCTGACCCAGGCGGCCGACACGCCACCCGCCATGCACAGCGCCCCGCACAGCAGCAAGGTCAGCCCGCTCGCCCGCATCAGGTCGCCAAAGGGCCGGCCAGGGTGCAGCAATGCCGGAACCAGCAACAGCAGCGGGATCGGGCAGATCAGCGTCACGGCAGTGGACAGCTTCGCCCCGCGCGACCAGTCGACGCCGAACAGGCGCCAACCTGCGGCCAGCATTGCGAACAGGTAGATTGCGGTAAGGATTTGCGCCATGGCCCGCGCTTAGGCGATGCGCGCTGCCCCGTCCAGTTGCGCCTCAACCCCGGCCCGCGTCAGGGCAGCTTCACCGCCAGCTTCAATTCCTGAATCTGCGCCTCGCGCGTCGGCGCCAGCAGGATCGATCCGCTCACCCGCCCCTTCTCGCAAACCCATGTGAAACTGCCGGACAGGCCACCGCTCGCCTTGATCGGCGCATCGCTCTGGCAGGCCCCGACCTCCGCTTTCAGTCCCGCCAGTTTCCGCCGCCAGCTGTCCAACTCGCTGTCCATCAGGAAATTCATCGCCAACCGGTCCCGCGCCACGCCCACGTCACCCGCGGCATAGATGCGCCCCGCCGTCGCATAGCCCTCCGCCAGCAACGGCGACACCGCCAGCACCCGTTCGACCAGCGCACCGGCCTTCTGCAACGCCATCGCGGCGTCCCAGGCCGGACCCGCGCCGCCATTATAGGTGCGGTTGGTGAAGACGAAGATCCCCACATCATGGTCGGGCATCAGCATGACATGACTGCCATAGCCCGGATAACCGCCGCCATGCGCCAGCGTCAGGCCCAGGTCGCAATCCTGCGCGATCCGCATGCCAAAGCCATAGGCCGCCGCCTGACGGCAGGCTGACGGCCCGCTCGCGCCATTGCGCTGGGCGATGGTGACGAAATTGCTCCCCTCCGCCAGCATCCTGACCGAGGCGCGCGACACAGGCCCATCGTCAGCGTCATCCCGCGCCGGCCAGGCGGACAGCAGGAAAGCGATCCAGCGGGCATAGTCGTTCGCACTCGTCTGCAACCCGCCCATCGCGCCGAACGCGCCATCGCGCATCGCCGGTTCCGCCTTCCACCGACCATCTTCCCAGCGATAGCCGATCGCCCGCCGCTCGACCGGCCATTCGCTGATCTCATAGCCGCTCGACGTCATGCCCAGCGGCGTCAGTAGCGTTCGCTCGACATAGCGGCGATAGGGCAGACCAGAGACGTTGGCGACGATCCGCCCCAGCAGCGCGAAGCCGAAATTGCTATATTCATAGTGGCTGCCCGGCGCGCTGCTGAACGGCACCCCCTGCTGCACCATGCGCGTGAAATCCGCCTCCGGCAGCGGTGTCTGCCGATCGCCCCAGGGATTGTCGTCGACCAGCCCCGCACTATGGGTCAGCAGGTCGCGAATGCGGATATGCGGGCTGTCCTTGGTCGGATAGGTCCAGCCGCGCATTTCGGGCACATGGGTTTCCGCCAGATCGTCGAGCGACAATTGGCCCTGCTCGCGCAGCTTCAGGATCGACAGTGCCGTGAACGCCTTGGTCATCGACGCGATGCGGAACAGGCTGTCGGGCGTCACCGGGCGTTTCTGCACCAGATCCTGCACGCCCAGCCCCTTCACATGGACCAGACGCCCATTGGCAACGATGCCATAGACCAGGCCGGGCGCATGGCTATCCACCTGAAAATCGGCGAACAGCTTGTCGATGGCCGGCAGAGCCGCCTCGATCTTCCTCTCATCGGCTGCCTGCGCCGTCGCCGGCACTAGGGCCAAGCACAGCAACCATGAGAAGAAGCGCCCCGTCACTGCGTCCAATCCTCCACTTTCAGGCCAGGAATATCGGCGAAGTCTCGATCATTGCGCGTGACCAGTATCAGACCCAGAGCCAGCGCCTGCGTTCCGATCAACCGATCGAAGCCACGCCGACGCACCCCAACCTGTCGTACCACGTTCGCATAGATATGCGACGCCGCATCGTCGAAGGCCACAACCTGCATCAGAGACAGGAACGTATCAATCCGCCGCATATCGCCGTCCGGATCGGCCGACATGTGGCTACCCACCCGCAATTCCGCTGCCGTCACCGCAGATACGGCCAATGCGCCTAGGCTGGCTGCCATGCGCTGGGCCAAAGGCGCACTACGTCCCAACAGAAAATCAATGCAGACATTGGTGTCGAGCAGATGGGAAAGTTCAGTCACGCAACCGCCGTCGCGCCGCCATCATCACCCCAGTCACGATCCGCCTGATCGACGTCACCGCGCCCATCGCTCATGAAGCCCGCCGACATGCTGCCATACAGGCCCAGCAATATCTCTTGTGACTGATCCTGCTTCCAGAAGGAGAAGCTGCCATCGTTATGGGGGATGACCACGACTTCCTCGCCATCGGCGAGGCCCAGAGCCTTGGGCAGGCGCAACGCCAAGCTGTTGCCCGATTTGAAAATCTTGGCCTTATACTCTTCGCCCATGACGGACCCTCCGTATATACGAAGAGTATATACTATTCCGTGAAGGCTGCGTCAATTACGGCGCTGTCGTCGCCCACGGTCACCGCATGCATCGGCGCCATGAAACGCTTGGCCTTCTGGCCCTCGACCGCCGGACGCTCCACCTCGATGATGTCGCCCGCGCCGAAATTCTCGACCGCGATGATCGTGCCCAGTTCTTCGCCGGTACTGGCGGTACAGGGCAGGCCGATCAGGTCGGCATGATAATATTCGCCCTCGGCCAGCGGCGGGAGGGCGGAACGGGGCACGGTCAATGCCGTACCGCGCAGTGCTTCGGCCGCGCCGCGATCGCCGATTTCGGCAAAGCGGGCCACCGCGCCATTGGGGCCGGGGCGCACCGACTTCAACGTCAGCGTGCGCCCCGCCACATCGAAGCTCTTGTAGCTTTTGAGGCTTTCCGCCCCTTCGCCAAAGAGCTTCAGACGGACATCGCCCGCCACCCCATGCGCACCGATGATCGCGGCCAGAGTGACGGGCTTGTCTGTCATTATGCTCAGCCTTCAGCCTGTTCGGCAGCAGCTTCTTCAGCCGGTGCTTCTTCGGCGGCCGGAGCAGCAGCGGCTTCAGCGGCAGCAGCCTTGGCGGTTTCGGCAGCTTCAGCGGCTTCGGCAGCCTTGGCAGCACGATCTTCGGCGCGATCCTTGGCCTTCTGACCCGGCTCGGCCTTGTTCGGGTTGTTGCGCACCTTGCGCTCCTTCACGCCAGCGGCGTCCAGGAAGCGGGCGACGCGGTCGGTCGGCTGCGCGCCGGCTTCGACCCAGTGCTTGGCACGATCGATGTCCAGAACGACGCGCTTTTCGTCGCCCTTTGGCAGAACGGGGTTGTAGCTGCCGATGCGCTCGATGAACTTGCCGTCACGCGGTGCGCGGCTGTCGGCCACGACGATGCGGTAATAAGGGCGCTTCTTGGAGCCGCCGCGCGACAGACGGATGGAGGTTGCCATGGAACTAAACCTTTCTAACTCAACTGCTCTTTAGGATTGCCATCCCAGCGATAGCTGGCGCCTCTCTTGCCTTTCAGGGGCAGTGAGGCCCCAGCTTTCGCTGGGATGACGGTTACTTCACTTCTTCATGAAATTCTGAAAGCCGGGCGGCAGCTTCGGCATATTGCCACCCAATCCGCCCAGGCCACCCAGACCCGATAGGTCGGGCGGTCCACCCGCGCCGCCATCGGGGCCACCAAGGCCTCCCATGCCGCCGCCGGTGAACATCTTGGCCAGTCCTTTGAGGCCGCCCATCTTGCGGATCTTCTTCATCGCGCCTTCCATTTCCTGATGCATTTTCAGGAGACGGTTGACGTCCTGCACGGTGCGGCCGGCGCCCTTGGCGATACGGATCTTGCGCTTGGCGTTGATCAAAGCGGGCTTTTCCCGCTCCTTGGGCGTCATCGAACCGATCATCGCGTCCAGATGGATCAGCGTCTTGTCGTTCGCGCCGCTATTGGCCATCGCCGCCTGCGCTTTCTTGAGGCCCGGCAGCATGCCCGCCAGCGCGCCAAGGCCACCCATGCGACGCATCTGGTTCAGCTGGCTGCGCAGGTCGTTCATGTCGAACTGACCCTTGGCCATCTTCTTGGCCAGCTTGTCGGCTTCTTCCGCGTCGATCGTCTCGGCGGCGCGTTCGACCAGCGACACGACGTCGCCCATGCCCAGAATGCGCTGCGCCACGCGAGCCGGATGGAACGGCTCCAGCGCGTCCAGCTTTTCGCCCGTGCCGGCGAACTTGATCGGACGGCCGGTCACGGCCCGCATCGACAGCGCCGCACCACCGCGCGCATCGCCGTCCATACGGGTCAGCACGACGCCGGTCAGCGGCACTTGCGCGGTGAAGCTGGTCGCGACATTCACCGCGTCCTGCCCGGTCAGCGAATCGACCACCAGCAGGATTTCGGCCGGATTGGCGACGTCGGCCACCGCCTTCATCTCGTCCATCAGCGCCTGATCGACGTGCAGGCGCCCTGCGGTATCGAGCATGACCACATCGAAGCCCTGAAGCTTCGCCGCCTGCAACGCGCGCTTGGCGATATCGACCGGCTGCTGCCCGGCAACGATCGGCAGGGTCGCGACGTCGGTCTGCGTACCCAGCACCGCCAGCTGTTCCTGCGCGGCCGGACGCTGGACGTCGAGCGACGCCATCAGCACCTTCTTGCGCTCTTTTTCCTTCAGCCGCTTGGCGATCTTCGCCGTGCTGGTCGTCTTGCCCGAACCCTGAAGGCCGACCATCATGATGACCGCAGGCGGCGCCACATCGATCATCAGGTCGCTGGTTTCGGATCCCAGCGTCTCGGTCAGCGTGTCGGATACGATCTTGACGACCATCTGGCCGGGCGTGACCGATCGCAGCACGTCGCTGCCGACGGCCTTTTCGGTGGCCTGATCGACGAACTGGCGCACCACGGGCAGCGCGACGTCGGCTTCCAGAAGCGCGATTCGCACTTCGCGCATCGCGGCGCGGACATCGTCCTCCGTAAGCGCACCGCGCCCACGCAGCTTGTCGAATACCCCACTGAGACGATCGCTTAGCGAATCGAACATCATCACCTCATTTGGGCCGAAAGGCCCGGAAAACTGTGCCTACCCATCAAACGACAAAATCGCCGGCGGGCGAAACCTCGCCGGCCAGCGTCCATCCGATGCCCCATGCGGGCGCCCTGGAGTCGTCAGAGTACGGACGGCGGACCGACCGATTGCAGAGGCGCCTTTACGGGAAAGCCGATCAAAGCGCAAGCGACCCTTGAAAAGCCGCCAATCGCCTCGACCACAAACCGCTTTCCTACCCGGCCGGCCTTCGATCTAACCTGCGGAATGGAACCGCCGCCGGCCACCTGCCCCCAGATCCTCGCTCGCGCGCAAACGCCAAAGTGCGCCTGTCGAGCGATCATTCAATACACGCCACCTCTAGCGCGCGTCCGCGTCGCCCCGATGGCGCACCAATGACGCGCACGTGTGACCCAACCGCCGCGCGTGTGACGCGGCACAGGCGCTTCGCGAAAGCCTCGCGAGCGCGTCCGGCCCGAATAGGCCGACGACACTGTGAACTTCGCCCTGTCGCGCGACTGTCGCGTCGCGCCGGCTCAGATCAGCCCGGCCAGCGGACTCGACGGATCGGCATAGAGTCGCTTGCCCATGCGCCCGGCGCGATAGGCCATGCGGCCCGCCTCAACGCCCGCCTTCATCGCGGCGGCCATCAGGATCGGGTCTTTCGCCTCGGCGATCGCGGTGTTCATCAACACGCCGGCGCAGCCCAGCTCCATCGCCACGGTCGCTTCCGACGCCGTGCCCACACCCGCATCGACCAGCACCGGCAACTTGGTGCCCTCCACGATCAGGCGGATCGTCACCTTGTTCTGGATGCCCAGGCCCGACCCGATCGGCGCGCCCAGCGGCATGATCGCCACCGCGCCGACATCCTCCAGCCGCTTCGCCGCGATCGGATCGTCCACGCAATAGACCATCGGCTTGAAGCCTTCCTTGGCCAGCACTTCGGTCGCGCGCAGCGTTTCCACCATATCGGGATAGAGCGTACGCGCCTCGCCCAGCACCTCCAGCTTCACCAGATCCCAGCCGCCCGCTTCCCGCGCCAGCCGCAGAGTGCGGATCGCATCCTCGCCTGTGAAGCAGCCCGCCGTATTGGGCAGATAGGTGATCTTTTTCGGATCGATAAAGTCGGTCAGCATCGGCGCCTTGGGGTCGCTCACATTGACCCGGCGCACCGCCACGGTCACGATCTCCGCGCCCGAAGCGGCCACCGCCGCCGCATTCTGCTCGAAACTCTTATATTTGCCGGTGCCCACGATCAGGCGCGACCGAAACGTCTTGCCCGCCACGCTCCAACTATCGTCATCGACTGCGGCGACGTCGCCACCACCAACGAAATGCACGATCTCCAATTCGTCGCCATCCTCGACCTTGACCTGCGCGAGGGTCGAACGCGGCACGACCTCCAGATTGCGCTCCACCGCCACCTTTTCCGGCACGAAACCCAGTTCGCTCGCAAGGTCCGCCAGCGTCAGCCCGTCGCGGATGCGGCGATGCTCGCCATTGATGTGGATGGAAATGGTGCCGTCTATGCTCACTGCGCTGTCCCGGACAAGAAGGAGTCTCGACTAGGCGAGACGGGAAGGGCTAAGGATCGTGCGCATATAGGGGCGGCCTTGCCCGCCAAGCAACATCAGAAGGGTTCGCCATGGCCGACACGCGCAAAATCTACGTTCTCAATGGCCCCAACCTCAACATGCTGGGCACGCGCGAGCCGGAAATCTATGGCTACGACACGCTGGACGACATTGCCGAACGCATGGAGGATGTCGCCGGCCGCGCCCATGTGGAGATCGTCTTCCGCCAGTCGAACCATGAAGGCTATCTGGTCGACTGGCTGCAGGAAGCCCATGCGGAAGGCGCCCATGCCGTCATCATCAATCCCGGCGCCTACACCCACACGTCGATCGCGCTGCACGACGCGATCAAGGGCATCACCGTGCCCGTTATCGAAATCCACCTCTCCAACCCCCACAAGCGCGAGCCTTTCCGCCATAAAAGCTATGTCGGCATGGCGGCCAAGGGCACCATCGCGGGCTTTGGCCCCATGTCCTACATGCTGGCGCTGGAAGCCGCGCTGGAACTGTAACGCCTTACGTTTTGGCGCACGAAAGTTGCGCTTTGCCGTAAATGCGCATAGGCGCGGGCACCAGAAACGATATTCACCGGCCAGGGACTTCACATGACCGACAAACAAGAAAAGGGCGCAATGCAGGTGGACGTACAGTTGGTGCGCGATCTCGCTGCGCTGCTGGACGACACCAACCTCACCGAGATTGAGGTTGAGGATGGCGATCGCAAGATCCGCGTCGCTCGCAAGGCCGCATCGGCCGCTGCGCCCGTCTATGCCGCCGCGCCGGCCGCCGCCCCCGTTGCCGCTGCGCCTGTCGCGGCCCCCGTCGCTGCACCTGCTGGCGAAGCCGCTCTGCCGTCGGGCACGGTGGTCAAGTCGCCGATCGTGGGCACCGCCTATCTGTCGGCCGAACCCGGCTCCGCCCCCTTCGCCCGCGTGGGTGCGCAGGTCGCCGCCGGCGAAACCATCCTGATCGTCGAAGCCATGAAGGTCATGAACGCGATCGCCGCGCCCGTCGCCGGTACGGTCAAGGCCGTACTGGTCGATAACGGTCAGCCGGTCGAATATGACCAGCCGCTGATCGTCATCGAATAAGGCCCGCACAAGCTTATGGCCATCGAGAAACTGCTGATCGCCAACCGTGGCGAGATCGCGCTTCGCATCCACCGTGCCTGCCATGAAATGGGCATCAAGACCGTCGCGGTGCACTCCACCGCCGACGCCGATGCCATGCATGTGCGCCTGGCCGACGAAGCCATCTGCATCGGGCCGCCCGCGGCCAAGGACAGCTATCTGAACATCGCTGCCATCATTTCGGCAGCGGAAATCAGCGGCGCGGACGCGATCCATCCCGGTTACGGCTTCCTGTCGGAAAACGCCAAGTTCGCCGAGATCGTCGAAGCGCACGGCCTCGCCTTCGTCGGTCCCAAGCCCGAACATATCCGCACCATGGGCGACAAGATCGAAGCCAAGCGTACCGCCGGTGCGCTGGGCCTGCCACTCGTCCCCGGTTCGGACGGCGCGGTCAGCGATGTGGAAGAAGCCAAGGCGATTGCCGAAGCCGCCGGCTATCCGGTGATCATCAAGGCCGCTTCGGGCGGCGGTGGTCGCGGCATGAAGGTGTGCACCTCGCCCGACAGCCTCGAAACGCTGATGCAGCAGGCGGGCTCGGAAGCGAAGGCCGCCTTTGGCGACGCGACCGTCTATATCGAAAAATATCTGGGCAATCCGCGTCATATCGAAATCCAGGTATTCGGCGACGGCAATGGCAATGCCATCCATCTGGGCGAACGCGACTGCTCGCTCCAGCGCCGCCACCAGAAGGTGCTGGAAGAAGCCCCCTCGCCCGTCCTGTCGCAGGCCGAGCGCGAACGCATCGGCGGCATCTGTGCCAAGGCGATGGCCGACATGGCCTATCGCGGCGCCGGCACGATCGAATTCCTGTGGGAAAATGGCGAATTCTACTTCATCGAGATGAATACCCGCCTTCAGGTGGAACATCCGGTGACGGAAATGATCACCGGCCTCGACCTGGTGCGCGAACAGATCCGCGTCGCCGAAGGCAAGCCGCTGTCGGTCACACAGGACGATATCCGCTTCACCGGCCATGCGATCGAATGCCGCATCAATGCGGAGGATCCCAAGACCTTCGCGCCCTCGCCGGGCACCGTCACCAGCTATCATGTTCCGGGCGGCATGCACGTCCGCGTCGATAGCGGCCTGTATCAGGGCTATAAGGTGCCGCCTTATTACGACTCCATGATCGGCAAGCTGATCGTCTATGGCCGCACCCGCGAAGGTGCGATCATGCGCCTGCGCCGCGCGCTGGAGGAATATGTGATCGAAGGGATGAAGACCACCATCCCGCTGCATCAGGCCCTGCTGCGCGATCCGGAATTTCTGGACGGCAACTACACGATCAAGTGGCTGGAAGAATGGCTCGCCCGTGAGGATGGCCAGTGAAGGCCACCATCTGGCATAATCCCAAATGCGGCACGTCGCGCAAGACGCTGGCGATTCTTGAGGAAACGCCGGGCGTCGAGGTGGAGGTGGTCGAATATCTCAAGACGCCCTTCACCCGCGACAAGCTGGTCCAGCTGTTCGCCGACGCCGGGCTGACTCCGGCGCAAGCGATCCGCAAGATGGGCACCGATGCCGAAGAACGCGGCCTGTCCGACATGGATGGCGACGCGATCCTGGACGAAATGGCGGCCAACCCCGCCTATGTGAACCGCCCCTTCGTCGAAACGGAAAAGGGCGTCCGCTTCTGCCGCCCGCAGGACAAGGTCCTGGAAATCCTGTGATTATCCAGTCCCTTGTCACGCAACCGTAACAAGGGACTGATTTGAGTTCTTGCTTTGATGGCGGGAAGCCTTAGCTTCCCCATTCATGGCAAAGGAACCGGTATTGGCGACCATCGCCGTCTACAGCCTCAAGGGCGGCGTGGGGAAAACCACCTTCGCGATCAACTTGGCCTGGGCCTCGGCCTGCATCTCGAAGCCGCGTACGCTGCTCTGGGATCTGGATCCGCAGGCGGCGTCCAGCTGGCTCCTGTCCACCGACACGGAAAGCCGCGATGCGGCGCAGGCGATCTTCAGCAAGGATGTGGACGTCCGCAAGCTGATCCAGCCATCGACCGTGCCGGGGCTCGACCTGATCGCCGCCGACACCTCGCTGCGCAGCCTCGACCATCTGTTCCGCGAAATGGACAAGAAGAAGCGGCTGGCCAAGCTGATCGAAAGCCTGGGCCGCGATTATGACCGCATCATCCTCGACTGCCCGCCGGGCCTGACCGAAACCAGCGAGCAGGTGCTCCGCGCCGCCGACCTGATCGTCATCCCGGTCATCCCGTCCCCCCTGTCGCAACGCGCCATGGGCGAAGTCGCCCGCTATCTGGTGCAGCGCGGCGGCAATCATGCGCCGATCCTGCCGGTCTATTCGATGGTCGATCGCCGCCGCAGTCTGCATCGCACGGCGCTGGAAAGCCAGTCGGGTTGGCCCGCCATTCCCATGTCCAGCACGATCGAACAGATGACGGTGCGCCGCAAGCCACTAGGCGTCTTCGCTCCGGCGTCGCCCCCGGCGCAGGCCTTCTCTGCGCTATGGACTCAGGTGGAACGGCAGCTGCTGGCGAAATAGGGTCAACCTAAGGCGACGCGCTGCGGCGCAGGGAACAGCCGGGCCGCATCTTCGGGCAGCATCGGCCGGCCGAAAAAATAGCCCTGCACCTTCTTGCAGCCCAATCGGCGGACCATCTGCAATTCCGCTTCCGTTTCCACGCCTTCGGCCGTCGTCGCCATGCCAAGGCTGTCCGCCAGCGTCACCACGGCACGGATGATCGCCAGGCTTTCCGCCGTGTTCTTCGATGCGCCCACGACGAAGCTGCGGTCGATCTTGATCGTGTTGAAGCGGGTGCGACTGAGATAGCCGAGCGAGCTGTAGCCCGTGCCGAAATCGTCGAGCGACAGTTGGATGCCAAGGCCCAGCAACTGATCCAGCACTTTGAGCGCGCCCGTATCCTCGCCCATGAAGACGCTTTCGGTGACTTCCAGCTCCAGCCGTCGCGCCTCCAGCCCGCTCTGCGCCAGCGCGGAGACGACGGCGGACACGAAACTGGGATGGGCCAATTGTTCGGCCGAGACGTTCACGGCGATCCGCACGTCGTCCGGCCAGGTCGCCGCTTCCATGCAGGCGGTGCGCAACACCCATTCGCCGATCGGCCCGATCAGCCGTGCTTCCTCCGCCACCGGGATGAACTTGACCGGCGATATCGCGCCCAGTTGCGGATGGGTCCAGCGCACCAGTGCCTCAAAGCCCAGCACTACCCCCTGATCGGCATCGACCACCGGCTGATAGAGGACATGCAACTGTTCCTTTTCCAACGCCTCGCGCAACGCCAGTTCCAGCTGCCGCCGCTCTTCGGCTTGGGCATGAAGCTGCGGCTCATAGGCGCGATGTACGCCACCGCCGTCATCCTTGGCCCGGTAGAGCGCCAGGTCGGCGCTGCGAATCAGCGCTTCGGATTCGCGGCCGTCCATCGGTGACAGCGCCGATCCAACGGACGCGCCGACATGCAACATATGCTGGTCGACCTGATAGGGCGCCGACAAGGCACCGATGATCGCCGACGCAAGCCGGGGGATGACCGCGCCGTCCGCGACATGCGGCAGGACCACGGCAAATTCGTCGCCGCCAAAGCGCCCGCAAAATTCACCCGCATCGCAGACCTGCCGCAGGCGGCGCGCCACCTGGCTCAGCAGCTTGTCGCCGATCTGGTGGCCCAGCGTGTCGTTGATCGACTTGAACCGGTCGAGGTCGATCATCATGAAGCCGCAGCCGGGCGAACGGCCCCGCGCCGTATCCATCGCCTGATCCAGCACTTCGCGCAGATGGCTGCGATTGGGCAGGCCGGTCAGCGGGTCGAAACGTGCCAGTTGCGCAATCTTGTCCGCTGATTCGCGCTGGATCGTGACGTCGGAGCCGACGCCGCGAAAGCCCTGGAACACGCCATGTTCGTCATGCCGGGGCGACGCGGACAATTCCCACCAGCGCCATTGCCCCTTAATCTCGACCGGCAGGACGAGGTTGCTGAAACTCTCGCGCCGCTTGAGATGGTCGGCCAAATTGTGCAGCCCAGCGGCGAAGCGGCCATTGTCCCAACCGCTGCCGGCCAGGATTTGTACCATCGACACGCCCTCCAGCTGCGCGGGTTCGACGCCCAGCGTTTCGGCGAAGCGGCTGGACACGCCACTGATCCGCCGCAGCGTGTCGGTCTGCCACAGCCAGTCGGAGCCGCCGACCTCATATTCGCGCAGCAGCAGGCTCACCACCTCGCTCTTTTCGGCCAGTTGGGCCGTGGTGCTGTGCTGGCGGGCGAAGGTGCGGGCGTAGATGAAGCAGCCGGCGAGCAGGGACAGGGCATAGCTGGTCGCGAGCGCGCGCAGCGGCAGTTGGCCATGGTCGTCGAACATGAAGAAGAGGCCGACGATGCAGGGCAGGAGATAGGCGCTGGCGGCGAGCGGGGTCGCGGCATAGCTGATCGCGCCGCACACCATGATGCAGCTGACCAGCGTCCAGAGCGCGATCAATTCGGTCGTCTGTCCGGATCGGCCGATGAGTGCCATGCAGCTGGCCCAGACCAGCCCCTGCAACAGCGCGCCCAGCCCATGGCGGCGCAGGTCCGAAGGCCCGTTCGCCCCGCCGCGATGGGTGCTCAGGCCGATGGCGGCGGCCGTGGCAACGATCAGCGCCGCGCTCCAGCCGGCAAGCAGCATCAGCGGGCAGCAATGTGAAAACACCTGCCACAGGAAAAGCAGGCCGCACATGTTCATGCCATGGCGCAGGATGGCGACGCTGTCGGCGGACCGCAGCTGCGCCTCCAGCACGCGCATGCCGGTTTCGTCCGCCATCGATGACAGTCCCATCATCGCCCGAAGCGATGCCCGTTCCTGTCGACCCGGCTCTTCGCTCTGATCGATCTTGCTACCCACATGCCGGCGTTACCAGCCATGGGTTAGCAATCGGTAACCTTACCGGGCGTTTATGCCGCGATATCGTAAGGCCGGATTTCGCCGGTCAGATAGAGATTGCGCGCCTTCGACCGGCTGAGTTTACCCGAAGAGGTGCGCGGCAGGGTGCGCGGCGGCACCAGTTCCACGACGCAATTCATGCCGGTGATGGCGCGAACCCGCTCGCGAATCTGGTCGCGCAGGCGCGAGCGCTCCTCATTGTCCGACGTGCGGCAATGGACCAGCACGGCGGGCGCTTCCTCACCACCGGGCGTGGTGATGGCGAAGGCGGCGATGTCGCCCTGCTTGAAGCCGGGCAGCTGTTCCACCGCCCATTCGATATCCTGCGGCCAGTGATTCTTGCCGTTGATGATGATCATGTCCTTGGCGCGGCCGACAATGTAGAGATAGCCGTCGGACAGATAGCCCATGTCGCCGGTGTCGAGCCAGCCGTCGGCCATGCAGGCGGCGGTCGCGGCATCGTCGCGGAAATAACCGACCATGAGGCTCGGCCCGGTGGTCCACACCTTGCCGATCTGACGCTCGTTCATCAGGCCGCCATCCTCGTCGCGGATTTCCACGACCATGTCCTTGGCCGGCTTGCCGCAGTTGACGATGGAGCGGAAACGCTGCGGACGGCCCTCCGGCGCATCGCCGCCCGACAGGTCGGTTTCCTCGACCAGTTCGACGATGATGCCCTCACCCGGCGGCATGATGGTGACGGCCAGGGTCGCTTCGGCCAGACCGTAGCTGGGCAGGAACGCCTTGGGGCTGAAGCCGGCGTCGGCGAAGGCGTCGACGAAGCTCTGCATCACGTCGGGGCGGATCATGTCCGCGCCATTGCCGGCCAGACGCCAGCGGGAGAGGTCAAAGCGATCCTGCGCCTTGGTCTGGCTGGACATGCGGCGGGCGCAGATATCGTAGCCGAAGGTCGGCGAATAGCTGATCGAGGTGCCCTCGTTACGGCTGATGAGATCCAGCCAGGCGAGCGGGCGACGAGCGAAATCCTCCGTCTTCATGTAATCGGTCGACACCTGATTGGCGACCGGCGACAGGAAGCAGCCGACCAGACCCATGTCATGATACCAGGGCAACCAGCTGATGCAGCGATCGCTGTCCTGCACTTCCATGCCGTGGCTGTGCGCCGACAGGTTGGAGAGCAGCGCATGATGGGTGACGGCCACACCATGCGGGAAACGGGTCGAGCCGCTGCTATATTGCAGATAGGCGATTTCCTGCGGCTGCGCCTGCGGCAGGTCGACAGGGATGGCTTCGCGCGCCAGGAAATCCTCGAACGCGATGCTTTCGACCGATTTTTGCCGACCGGACTCGCCCGCCATCTCTTCCAGCTCCTTGGGGAAGAGGAACAGCATCGGGTCGCAGCTGGACAGCTGAACATTCAGCTGGTCGATATAGCTTTCCTTGCCGCCGAAGCTAGTGGGCAGCGGCAGCGGCACCGGCCAGGCGCCGGCATAGACGATGCCGAAGAAGAGCGTCGCGAAATCGGCGCCGGTTTCGGCGACCAGCGCGATGCGATCCTGCGGCTTGACGCCATGGGCGATCAGGCGATGGGCGCAGGCGATGGCGTCAGCACGCAGTTCATAGAAGGGATAGGGCCGGGCCAGATTGCCACGGGCGTCATGGAAATTCAGGCCGCGTTTGCCCAGCGCCGCATAGTCCAGCGCTTCGCCCAGCGTCTCGAAGTCCGAGAAGCGGCGTGGCAGATCATCAGTGGTCGGCGTTGGTGCCATCATCTCTTGCGAACCCGTCATATTGGTTTCACCCAATGTCTTAAAACTCATGAAAGCGGGGCCGCTAGCAGCTTTGGCCGCCGCTTGCACCGCCTATTCCATGCCAATCTCGCTTATTAGCCGACAAGGCACGGTGAAATTCCGGCCCGACTGTGGCATAAACATGGCGCATCGGTCATTAAGTGTCATCATGACCGGCAAACGCCTCCCCCCACCGCTGGATGAACAGGCGCTGCGCGACATGGCGCTGCGCCATGTCGCGCGTTTTGCGACCAGCCGGGGGAAGTTGCTGGCCTATCTGAAGCGCAAGATCAAGGAGCGCGGCTGGGGCGGCGAAGAGCCGGCCGATCCGGAGGGTCTGGCCGATCGCTTCGTGGACCTGGGCTATATCGACGATGCCGGCTTTGCCGTGATGAAGAGCGGGTCGCTTGGCCGGCGGGGCTATGGCGCGCGGCGGATAGACGAGGCGCTGCGTGCCGCTGGCATTGCGGAAGGCGACCGGGAGCAGGCGGACGCGAACACCGCATCGGAGGCGTGGAATGCGGCCGAGCGCTTCGCCCGGCGCAAGCGGGTCGGCCCTTATGCGACCGGGCCGCTCGATCCCAAGCAGCGGGACAAGGCGATCGCCGCCTTCCTGCGGGCGGGCCATGATTATGCCATGGCGCGGCGCTGGGTGGATGCAGCCCCAGGCGAGGCATTGGCGGAGGAATAGGCCGGCAAGGTCATCATCGGGTCACTATTGGGTCATTGGCGGGGCTGGCCGGCAAAGTTCACACCGTTCATATCCCGCGTTGACAGGCGAGTGCGACAGTCGTGCGCCGCCGATGCACGCATGATGCGACGGCGGCGCGCCATAAGGGGCATGGCTGCGCGCCACTTGGGTCATGGGTGCGCGCTCGCTCCGCGACAGGGACGCGCCTGTCAGGTCACGCATGGGTCACGCCATGCTGGCGGGTTGGGTCGGTAAAGGGATCGGCCAGGCTTTGTGCGTGCAGCGCCAGCGCATGGCTCCATGTCCGGTCGAACACCGTGCCCGAAAGGCGCCGACGCAACCGATGCGCGCTGGCCGGCGACATGCCCACGGCGCGGGCCGCCTGCGTAACGTTGCCGGTGGCGAGCAGATGGGTGAGGAAACGGCGCTGCCGGTCCGGCGTCCAATGGGCGCGTTTGGCGGGGGCGCCAGTCGTGGAAAGGGTCGCGGCGGGCGCGGGCGGATTGGGGGCGAAAGGCTGTTCCATCGACAAGGATAGAACAGACGAAATCCTATTTTGGAAGGGCAATTTGGGGGTGAGAAGGGAGCGGTCGGCTTCTTAGCCCTCTCCCGTTTTTCACGGGAGAGGGTTGGGTGAGGGTCTTTCTTTCTGTACGACGGAGCGATGCCGCCCGTCCGACGTCAGATCAGCCCACACGCGGCGCCACTGCGCCAACACGCGACGGATGTCGAACAAAAATTCTGGGCCGCTCTTCGCAATCGCCAATTGGATGGGTTCAAATTTCGTCGTCAGGCAACGATCGGTCCATTCATTGTCGATTTTCTGTGCGTGGAGCGGCGATTGATCATCGAACTCGATGGTGGCCAACATAACGAAGACAGGGATTTAGCGCGATCGACATTGTTGCTGGCCAAGGGTTATCGACTTTTGCGTATCTGGAACCACGATGCGATCGAGAATTTTGATGGCGCAATTGAGGCCATCCGTCTGGCGCTGATCCAGTAAAAAGACCCTCACCCTTCAAAGCAGTCACGTGCCTGCTTTGAACTCTCCCGCGAAGGCGGGAGAGGGCTTTGAAAACGTCCGCCGCTGCTCGTCACCAGCCTTTCCCTGATCGGGTCACATCCGTGCCATGTGCCGACGCATTACCCCCTCCCCTTGCGTGCCGAATCGCTTTAGGCATCGGTCCTATGATCCGCCTGTCCCCACTTTTGGCTTCTGCCCTCCTCTCCATCGGCCTGCTGGCCGGTTGTTCCAGTCCTAAGCCCGCTGCCGACAATGGTGCGCAGGCGCAGGTGGCCAGTGGGCGCCTGCCCGTCGTCATCCGCACCGCCAAGGGCACGCATCGCTTCGATGTCGAGGTCGCCGCCTCGCCGCAGGCGCAGGAAAAGGGGCTGATGTTCCGCAAGGCACTGGAGGCGGACAGCGGTATGCTCTTTCCCATGGACCCGCCGCGCACCGCGAGTTTCTGGATGAAGGACACGCTGATCCCGCTCGACATGCTGTTCATCCACACTGACGGGACGATCGCGTTTCTGAAGAGCGAGGCACAGCCCTATGCGCGCGAACCGGTGTCGGCGGGCGTGCCGGTGGCGGCGGTGCTGGAACTGCGCGGCGGGCGCGCGGCGGAACTGGGCATCGCCGAGGGTGACAGGGTCAGCTGGGGGAATTGCGCGATCGGATCGCCCCGACCGGACGAAGCGTGGGACCGCCTGAGTTTCTGCCCGAAATCCTGATCGCCCCGGCACAAGCGCCCTTGCCAATGGCCTGTCATCGGGGCTAAGCGCTGGCGCATGGGAATCCTGGCTAACGTCTTCACCTGGTGGAATGGCGCCACCTTCGGCACCTGGCTCTTTACGGCTCGCAAGGGCACGAAAGTGGGCGAGGATCATCAGGGCAATATCTATTATGAAGGCGGCACCGACCCCAATGGCCTGACGCGCCGCTGGGTCATGTATAATGGCGCCAACGACGCCAGCCGCGTGCCGGCCGAATGGCATGGCTGGCTGCATCATTCGATCGAGGGTGCGCCCGAAAGCTTCCTGCCGCCGCCGCGCATCTGGGAAAAGGAATCGAGCGTCAACCTCACCGGCACCAGCAATGCCTATCGCCCGTCAGGCGCGCTCGAAAAGGGCGGCCTGCGCCAGAAGGCGACCGGCGATTACGAGGCGTGGAGCCCCGACGCGGCATGACCCGGCGTCCGGCGGGAAGCGTCCCGCCGATCCTCTACTCCCTGCCCCTGCTTTCCTGTGCCCTGGCGCTCGGCGCCTGCGGCAAGTCCGATGTGCCGGCCGCCAACCAGAGCGGCCCGGTCAAGGTGGAAAGCGCGCCGATCCGCGCCGCGACCAACGGCGCGACGTCCGGCACCCCGATGGCGCAGCGTAGTGCCGTCATCGGCCTGCTCAACAAGCGCAACGGCCTGACCCGCGACCTGACCATGAAGCCGGGCGAAGCGCTGCGCGTGGGCGATGCGATCGTCCGCTTGCAGGCGTGCGAAACCAGCGCGCCATGGGAAAATGTGCAGGAAACCGGCGCTTTCGTGCAGTTGGACGTGCGCAGCAGCGCCGACGGCAAATGGCGGCGCAATTTTTCCGGCTGGCTGTTCCGCGAACGGCCCGACCGCAATGTCGTGCAGCACCCGATCTATGACGTGTGGGTCAGAAGCTGCACGATGGAATGGCCCGAAACCGGTCCCGACACGGTCAAGCTGGGCGCCGAGGGCAAGCCCGCCAGCGGCGCGAAGGCCCGTTCCGCCGCCGCGCCCGATCCCGAAGTGAGCACGGACGCGCCCGCCGCTGCGCCCAGCGCCACGCCGCCGGTCGCGCCCGCCAACAACTGAAGATAGTCGCGCTGGCTGATTTCGATCGCGCCCATGCTGCGCAGATGATCGGTCATGAACTGGCAGTCGAGCAGGGTGAAGCCACCCGCCCGTAGCCGCGCCACCAGCCAGGCGAGCGCCACTTTCGACGCATCGGTGCGGCGCGACACCATGGATTCGCCGAAGAAGGCCCGGCCGATCGCCACGCCATAGAGGCCGCCGACCAGCTCCTCCCCCTCCCACACCTCGATCGAATGGGCGAAGCCGGATTCGTGCAGCAGGCGATAGGCGCTTTCGATCTGATGGTTGATCCAGGTCGAGGGGCGATCCGGCGCGGCCTGCGCGCAGAGCGCCAATATCTGCGGGAAGGCGCGGTTGGCGGTGACGGCGAATCGGTCGCGGCGGATGGTCTTGGCCAGGGAGTGCGACAGGTGGAAACCATCCAGCGGCAGGATCGCCCGCCTTTTGGGTTCGACCCAATAGACCTCATCCGCGTCGCGATCATCCGCCATGGGGAATACGCCGATGGAATAGGCCTGCAACAGGACGAGCGGATCGATCATCATTCTGACGCCAAGGGTAGCAGACGCAGCGGAAGGGGAAAGCCCCGCCGTGCCAAGTCATTGCCGGATTGACACGTATCGTCTTGGCCCTAGCTTCCGCGCCCATGAAAACTCTTCCCTTGGCCCTGCTGCCCCTCCTCCTCGCCACCGCCGCTCATGCCGCGCCCGATCCTTATGCCGCGCGGGTGGCGAAGGTGCTGAAGGCCACGCCGCTGATCGACGGGCATAATGACTGGCCCGAAGCGCTGGCCGACAAGGTCAAGGACCAGCGCTGGACGGTGCCGCTGAACCGGCTGGACCCGGCGACCTTCCACACCGATATCGAGCGGTTGCGCGCCGGCGGCGTGGGCGGGCAATTCTGGTCGGTGTGGGTGTCGGCCGACCTGCCCGAACTGCAACAGGTGAAGGATACGCTGGAGCAGATCGACCTGGCGCACAGCTTCGCGCGGCGTTACCCCAAGGACTTCGCCTTCGTGAACACGGCGGCGGAGCTGCGCGCGGCGCACAAGGCCGGGCGGGTCGCGTCGCTGCTGGGCGTGGAGGGCGGCGGCCAGATCGACGGCAGCTTGGCCGTGCTGCGCAGCTATCGCCAGCTGGGCGCATCCTATCTGACGCTGACGCACGCGCGCACCATCGCCTGGGCCGACAGCGCCACCGACAATCCGCAGCATGATGGGCTGACCCCGTTCGGCGAAGCGGTGGTGCATGAACTTAATCGGCTGGGCATGCTGGTGGACCTGAGCCATGTGAGCGAGGGCACGATGCTGGACGCGCTGCGCGTGACGAAGGCGCCGGTCATCTTCTCCCACTCCAGCGCGCGGGCGATCTGTAACACGCCGCGCAACGTGTCGGACACGGTGCTGAAACAGGTCGCGGCCAATGGCGGCGTGGTGATGGTCAATTATGCGCCGCAATATGTGTCGGAAGCCCGCCGCATCTGGAGCGCGGCGCGCAGCGGCGAGATTGCCCGCTATAATGCGCCGCCATTCAACGGCCTGTATATCGGCGATCCCGAGGGCGCGAAGAAGGCGCTGGCGGATTGGGAGAAGGCGAATCCCGAACCCGTTGTGACATTGTCGCAGGTCGCCGACCATATCGACCATATCGCCAAAGTGGCCGGCGTCGACCATGTCGGCATCGGCAGCGATTTCGATGGCGTGGGGTCATTGCCGCAGGGGCTGAGCGGGGTGCAGACCTATCCGGCCTTGCTGGCCGAACTGATGCGCCGGGGCTGGAGCGACGCGGATGTCGCCAAGCTGGCCGGTGAAAATGTGCTGCGCGTGATGGCGGCGGCGGAGAAGGTCGCGGCTGGGATGGCGGGCGAGCCGGCCGGGACCGGGACCGTGGCGGGGCTGGACGGGGTGAAATAGTCGGCTTTCGGTCGGGAGGCTGCCGGAAGCGGACCTTCCTTCTCCCCTTGAGGGAGAAGGATATGAAGCCTTACCGCGTAGCGGTTAGGCGCAGTTGGATGAGGGGGCTGGCGCAAGATTGGCGTACTATCGCGAGGTCGCTTCCCCCTCACCCAGCTCCGACTAGGCAGCAAGCTGCCAAGTCTGCGCAGCCCTCTCCCCCAAGGGGGAGAGGGATAAGGGAAGTCCGCTCTCTGCCCATCCCGCCCTAAACCACCGCGCTTTCCAGCAAGCGCACCGTGCCGGCCGTCGCGTCCATTTCCGCCTTTATGCCGATCGGCAGGCTATATTGGTTGGCGACGTGGCCGAATTGGGCGCCTTGGAAGGCGGGGATGCCGAGTGGCTCCAGATGCTGTTGCAGCACTTGCGACAAGGTGAAGCCGCCATAGCTGGGGCCGCCAGGCCCGCAATCGGTGCATTGGCCGAAGATCACGCCCTTCACGCGGCCCAATATGCCGGCCAGCGTCAGCTGGGTCAGCATCCGGTCGATGCGATAGGGTTGTTCGCCCACATCCTCGACAAACAGCAGCGCGCCGTCGAAATCGGGGAGCCAGTTTGTGCCCATCAACGCCGCCAGCACGGTCAGGTTGCCGCCGAGCAATCGCCCGCGCGCCACGCCGGGGCGGAAGGTGCGGACGCGGCCGACGCGCTGCGCCAGTCGATCCTCATGCCCGACCGGATTGGCGAAGGTCGGCGTCGCAGCATCGAAGGCGACGGCGCGAAAGGCGTCCCAGCTATATTGGCCCCAGCTGCTCGCCGCATTGGGACCATGGATGGTGGTGAAGCCGGCCTTCGCCGCGAAAGCCAGATGCAGCGCAGTAATGTCCGAAAAGCCGACCAGCAGCTTGGGATTTTTGCGGATGGTGGCGAAGTCCAGCAGCGGCAGGATGCGCGCGCAGCCCCAGCCGCCGCGTACCGCGAACACCGCGCGCACATCCGGGTCGGCGAACATCGCATTGACGTCGGCCGCGCGATCCTTGTCGGTGCCGGCGAGATAGCCGTAGCGGCCCGCCAGATGCGGCGCGGCCTTGGGCTTCAGCCCCATGGCAGTGATCGTGTCCTTGACCAGGTCCAGGTCGAAATTGTCGTCGGTGAAGCCCGCCGGTTCGATCAGGCCGACCGTATCGCCCGCGCGCAGGCGGGGCGGCTTTACCCATGGCGTCGGCGCGGCCATCGCCGGCAGGCCCGCCAGCATCGCGCCCATGCCCGCCAGCGCGCCGGCCATCATGTCCCGTCGATCGATCCGCATCATGGTCCCTTCTCTCGTCCCGTGGGCGCCAGCTTCGTGACACTGGCCAAGGCACATGGCTTTCGCTAACGCGACAGGATGAGCATGACCAGCAGCAATGAAGATGTCGTGGCACTGGCCCAGCGCCTGCTGGCCTGCCCGTCCGTAACCCCTGCCACCGGCGAGGTGTTCGCCGCGTTGGAGGCGATGCTGGTGCCGCGCGGCTTTACCGTGGACCGGTTCGTGGTGGGCGAAGCGCCTGACGGGCCGGTCGAAAATCTGCTGGCATGGCGCACGACGGGCGCTGGCCCGCATTTCGCCTTTGCCGGGCATCTGGACGTGGTGCCGCCGGGCGCGGGATGGACCAGCGACCCGTTCGCGCCGGAGATTCGCGGCGACCTGCTTTATGGCCGGGGCGCGGTGGACATGAAGGGGTCGATCGCGGCGTTCGTCGCGGCGCTGGACGCCCTGCCCGAGGATCTGCCCGGTACGATCAGCCTGATCATCACCGGCGACGAAGAAGGGCCGGCGGTTTACGGCACGCTGGCGCTGATGGACCGGATGAAGGCGCGCGACCTGCGCCCGGACCTGTGCCTGGTGGGCGAGCCGACATCGTCGACGCGGCTGGGCGATGTGGTGAAGATCGGCCGGCGCGGGTCGGTGAATATGTGGATTCGCGTGGCGGGCGCGCAGGGCCATGTCGCCTACCCCCATCTGGCCGACAATCCGATCCCCAAGCTGGTGCGCATCCTGACGGCGATCGAGGCGGAGGTGCTGGACGCGGGAACCGACTGGTTCCAGCCCAGCAATATCGAGATTACCGACCTGGAAGTCGGCAATGTCGCGCATAATGTCATCCCCGGCGCGGCGACCGCGCGCATCTCCATCCGCTTCAACGACCAGCATACAGGCGCGTCGCTGATCGAGCGGATCAAGGCGATCGCGGCAACCGAAGGCGGCACGGTGGAAGCCAGGATCAGCGGCGAATCCTTCCTGACGGCGCCGGGTGCGTTCAGCGATCTGGTGAGCGGCGCGATCCGCGATGTGACCGGCGTGGAGACGGAATTGTCGACCACGGGCGGCACATCGGACGCGCGCTTCCTGTCGCGGATCTGCCCGGTGGTGGAGTTCGGGCTGAATAATGCGACCATGCACAAGCTGGATGAGGCGGTCGCGGTGCAGGATCTGCGGGATCTGGCGCGGATTTATACGCTGTTGGTGGAACGGGCGCTGGGGTGAGTGGAACGTTGAACGCCCCTCCCGCAGGCGGGAGGGGCAGCGAGACTTAGGCGCGCAGCGCGTTAGTCGCAGCGGGGTGGGCTGTCACGACGTCCAGCCCACCCCCTAACCCCCTCCCGTAAACGGGAGGGGGAATAAGAGCATCCCCTACCCCACATCCCGAGCCATGGGCCGCCGCGGGGCGAATTGCGCCAGATAGGACTGCTCCCCCGTCGGGCGCGCCAGATGATAGCCCTGGAACAGGGTGCAGCCGATGACGCGCAGCACGTCCATCTGCGCTTCGCTTTCGATCCCTTCGACCACCACTTCCATGCCGAGGCCCTGAATCAGGCCGACGACGGCGGAGCAGATGGTGCGGGCTTCGGCCGAGGTGGCGATGTCGCGGACCAGGCTGCGGTCGATCTTGACCCGGTCGACGGGCAGTTCCTTCAACCGCGCGAGATTGGAATAGCCGGTGCCGAAATCGTCGATGGCGATGCGCACCCCGTCGCGGCGCAGCGCGCGCAGCTGCTCCAGCACGCGCGGCTCCATCTCCATCGCCAGCGATTCGGTGATCTCCAGCTCCAGCATGGAGGGCCGCGCGCCATGGGTGGCGATGGCGTGGCGCAGGCGCAGGAAGAAGTCGGCCTGCGCCAGTTCGCGGGTGGAAATGTTGATGGCGATGCGCTGATGAATGCCCGCCTGCATCCAGCGTGCCGCCGTCTGGCACACGCGGCCCATCACCCAGTCGCCCAGCGCGACGATGGAGCCGCTTTCCTCCGCGATCGGAACGAAGGCACCGGGCATGACTAGTTCCCGTTCGGGATGCGCCCAGCGGACCAGCGCTTCGGCGGTGACGGCGCGGCCGGTGGCCACATCGATCTGCGGCTGAAATTCCAGCAGAAATTCGTCCCGCTCCAGCCCGCGCAGCAGGTCGCGCTCCAGCTCGGCGCGATCCTCCGCCTCCAGCGCCAGCGCGTCGGTGTAGATTTCCGCGCGGCCACGGCCCTGATGCTTGGCATGATACATGGCGATGTCCGCCGCACGCAGCAGGTCGGCGAGCGTGGCACCATGGTCGGGATAGCAGGCGATGCCGATGGACGCGCCCAATTCCACATGCTGGCTGCCAAGGTCGAACCGTTCGCCCAGCGCGAACTGGATCGCGCGGGCGATGCGATGCGCCGCCGCCGGGCCGGACAGATGGGGGAAGAACATGGTGAATTCGTCGCCGGCAAGCCGCCCGATCACGGCATCACCGCCACCGGTACTGACCTGCGCCATCACCACTTCGCGCAGGCGACCGGCGACGCGGGCGAGCAATTGATCGCCCGCCGCATGGCCCAGCGTGTCGTTGACGCCCTTGAACCCGTCCAGGTCGATGAAGAAGAGGGTGGCGATGCCGTTATCGTCGCGTTCGGCGAGCAGCCGTTCGACCTGCCGGCAAAAGCTGGTGCGGTTGGCGAGGCCGGTAATCTGGTCGAACAGGGCCAGCGTCTGGACATGGTCGAGATTGGTGCGCACCTGGCTGAACAGGCTTTCCATCGCAACCGACAGGTCGGGCAATTCCTGGCCGATCTCCGCCGGGACATGCGATTGCAGGTCGCCATGGGCGGCGGACAGCAGCCGCTCCGTGGCAGCGTCGATGGCGGTGGCGGTGGTGGCGATGGTGCGGCGGGCCGATGCCCAGCTCATCGTGCCGCACAGGATGGCGATGATGAGGGCGCGGCCGACCTGAAGCAGATCATCCGCCTGCCCCGGCGTATAGCCGAGCACGAGCGACAGGATGAACACCAGCGCCCCCGCGGCGCAGGCGAAGGCAGCAGCGCGGCTTTTCAACGTCACGCCCTGCATGTGCCTCCCGCCCGATACCGTTCCGCAGAACCTCCGATCATTGGGATATGAAGGACAGTGGTTAAGAAATGATCAGCGAGTCTGACAAAAATGGGTCATTTTTTGCGGCGCAATATCAAATAGATCGCGCCATCGCCGCCATGGCGCGGGTGGGCGATGCGCACGCTGGCGATGCGATCGGCATAGGGACTGGTTTCGAGCCAGTGGCCGATCTCGCCGCGGATGGCGCCGCGTCGCGATGCGGCGCCCGCACCGGCGCTTTTGGGCGGTTTGCCGGTCACGACCAGCAGCACGCGGACGTCGCGCGTCAGGGCCTGTGCGATCGCCTGGTTAAGGCGGGCATGCGCCATGGACAGGGTGTGACCGTGCAGGTCGATGCTCATGTCCGGGCTGATCGTGCCGCTACGGATGCGCCGTTCCCAGCCGCTGTCCAGCACGGCGGCGGGGGTGCGGGCGGGCGGTGCGACGATCATCCGGGACGGCGGCGGCGTTAACCTTGTTTTGCCGGAGCCTTTCACGACCGGGAGGTCGATTAACTCTTCCATGCTGGGCGTGGCAGGCGCGATGACCGCGCGCGCGGTGGGGCGGAGCGGCCTGACCGTCCGGGCAAGCGCGGTCCAGAGCGCTTGTTCGTCATTGGACAGCCGCCGCCGGGCCATGGGTCAGGGCTTGGCGAGGCGGGCCGCCGATCCGATCGGCAACAGGATGAGCGCGCTGCCGCGCCCCGACATGCCGCCGGCAATGCCGCGCGCCCGCGCACCTGCACCCCAGAAACTGTCGAAGCGGTTGGCACCCTTGATCGCGCCGCCAGTATCCTGCGCGATCCAGATGCCATTGGGTTCGGCCCGGTCGAGCGACAGCAGCACCGGCGCGCCCAAGGGGATGAATTTGGGATCGGCGGCAACGGTCGCCTCCGCCGTCACCGGGACGCCGAGCGCACCCAGCGGGCCGGCGCCGGTCAGTTCGCGGAAGAAGACGAAGCTTTTGTTTTCGTTCATGATCGCTGCGCCTTCGGCCGGATGGGCGCGCAGATATTGCATGATGTCCTGCATCGAGCCGGCCTGGATCAGCCCGCGATCCTTCATCAGCTTGCCGATGCCGGTATAGTCGCGGCCATTCTGCCCATCATAGCCGATGCGCATGACGCCACCGTCGGGCAGGTTCAGCCGGCCGCTGCCCTGCACCTGAAGGAAGAAGAATTCCACCGGATCGGCGGCATAGGCCAATTCCAGACCCCGGCCGGCGAGCGTGCCCGACACGATCTGGCTGCGATCGTCGAAAGGCACGAACTTGGTGCCGTTCACCTTGCCGCGAATGGTGCGGCCTTTCAGGCTGTCGCTGAACTGGCCGAGATCGACGTCGATCAGGTCGGTCGGGCGGCGGTAAATGGGGACGTCGTAACCGGCCTGGCGGGTGCGCGACCCGCTGATTTCCGGTTCATAATAGCCGGTGACGAAGGCCGTGCCGTCGCCCACCTGCACCGCTTCGAAATAGCGGGAGAAAAATTCGCTGGCGGACGCTTCGGGCCAGCTGGAGGCGGCGGCGCAGGCATTGTTCCAGTCGGACCCCTTGGTCAGGCCACTGGCGTCGGTGCGCCGCATCAGCGTCGGGCAGGAAATGCGGAAGGCCTGAAGCGCGAGGCGGGAGCGTTCGCCCGAGGGAATGAGGCTGGCGATATCCGGGCCGCGCGTGACGCCAAGGCCGGCGGCCGTCGCCTTGTCGAGCGCGGGGTCAGCGGGCAGATCGACCGGCAGGGTCGGGCGCGGCGTGGCGGGAACGGGACGGGTCGCCTCCCCACTCGATCCGCCACCAGACGCCGGGCGCGTGGGCGCGGGACCACCGGCGGACGGCGGAATGACGCCACCCGCGCAGGCGGACAGCATCAGCGCCGCAAGCAGCGCTGCCCCCGACTGACGCGCGATCATGCCGCTTCGTCGGTTTCGCTGAGCTTCCAGTTGGGATCGGCGCTGCGAATATCGCGGGTGAAGGTCCAGATATCCTTGGTACCCACCGCATCGGTCAGCGAGCCGGCGACGACATTGCCGTCCTTGTCGCGGGTGACGGCGGCGATATCCGCTTCGAAACGCAGGGCGACTTCGGCGATACGGCCATTGACCGAGGCTTCGACGATCTGCGCCTTTTCGATGCGGACCAGACGGTTGTCGAGGACATGGCCGTCAACTTCGCGCGCCGCGATCGATTCTTCGAAGGAGGCGCGGACATCATCGTCGCACAGCCAGGCCAGTTCGTCGCGGTCGCCGCGCCAGAAGGCCTCCAGCACCATCTTGTAAGCGCTTTTGGCGCCTTCCACGAATTGCGGCACATCGAAATTACGATCGCTGGCGATCAGGGCGCGCACGCCATTTTCGGCGCCGGGGCCGATCAGCCCTTCGGCCAGACGGACCGAATCGCCGCTGTTCTGCGATGCCGGGCCGGGTTGCAGCACCGTCACCTTGGCGCGTTCATCGGCGGGGCGCGGCGCAGGCTCCTGCTCGTGGCCGGTGCGCTTGCCCAGCACGGAATAGAGCCGCAGCGCCAGAAAACCGGCGATCATGGCGAGGATGACGATCACATACACGGAAGGCTATACCCTTTTGCGTGGGATAATGTTCCGGCCAACATAGGCATGTTTGCACGCAACTTCAAATAGGGGCTTATCCATTAGGGCAGCAAAGCCCCCAGCGCCGCCATTGCCCTGTCGGAAAGCCCCTGCTAAGCGCGCGGGTCGAGATATTCGGCGGCTTCCCGCCGCCGGACCAGAGGAAAGTCAAGGGAAGAGCATGGCCGACGAAACGGACCACATCACCACGAACCTGGGCAATGGCGCCGACACCGCGCCGCAGATCGCCCTGATCAGCCAATATGTGAAGGATCTGTCGTTCGAAAATCCGAACGCGCCGGCGGTATATCAGTGGCAGGACCAGCCGCAGATCGACGTGCAGTTCAACATCGGCGCCGAACGCGTCGCTGACGACGTGCTGGAAATCGCGCTGAAGATCGACGTGAAGGCGATCGCGCCGCAGGGCACCGCCTTTGCCGTGGAACTGCTTTATGCCGCGCTGTTCGGCATGCGCAACGTGCCCGAAGATCAGGTTCAGCCCTTCATGCTGGCCGAAGCGCCGCGCCTCATCTTCCCCTTCGCCCGCCGCGTGCTGGCCGACGCGATCCGCGACGGCGGCTTCCCGCCGCTGCTGCTCGACCCGATCGACTTCGGCTCGCTCTACCTGCAGCAGGCCGAGCAGATGCAGCAGACCGCAGGCGAACCGGCCGGTCACGCCTGATAATTTGGTGATGGTGGCTGGCCTTCTTAAGCCCCTCCCCTTCAGGGGAGGGGTACGGGGTGGGGGCCATCCTCTTGGTACAGTGCGTGGGGCACTCCCCCACCCCAACCCCTCCCCTGAAGGGGAGGGGCTAAGGATGGTCCCATGAAACTCGTTCGCGCCCTTGGCTCCGTCGGTGGGCTGACGCTCGCCAGCCGGGTGCTGGCGCTGGTGCGCGATTCGCTGGCGGCGCGCTATGTCGGCGCGGGCTTTGCGTCGGATGCGTTCAACGGCGTCGCCTTCCGCCTGCCCAACATGTTTCGCGCGCTCTTTGCCGAGGGCGCCTTTTCCGCCGCCTTCATCCCGCTGTTCAACAAGAAGGCGGCGGGCGAAGGCGGACTGCCCGCCGGTTATGATTTTGCCGAGCGGGCGCTGGCGGTGCTGCTGCCGGTCCTGATCCTGTTCACCGCCATATTGATCGCCGCCGCCTGGCCGATCACCTGGGCGCTTTCGGGCGGCTTTGCACGGCAGAACCCGACGGCGGATCAATTCGCCTTCGCCGTCACCCTGTCGCGCATCACCATTCCCTATCTGGCGCTGATCAGCCTCGCTTCGCTGCTGGGCGGTATCCTCAATTCGCTCGACAAATTCTGGGTCAATGCCGCCGCGCCCATCCTGCTGAACGTCGCGATGATCGCGGGGCTGTGGTTCTTCCACGGCGCCGCCGAATATGAGACGGCGCGGGTGCAGGCCATGTCGGTGACGATCGGCGGCGCGCTGCAACTGCTCTGGCTGATCTGGGCGTGCAAGCGGTCGGGCGTGTCGATGAAACTGAAACGCCCGCGGCTGGATGGCGACGTGCGCGAATTGCTGCGCAAGATCTTGCCCGCCGCCGCCGGCGCGGGCGCCTCGCAGATCAATTTGCTGATCTCCACCGCTTTGTCCGGCTGGCTGCTGGCCTCCGGCTCCATCACCTATATTTATTATGCCGACCGGTTGAATCAGTTGCCGCTGGGCCTGATCGGCATCGGCCTCGGCACCATATTGCTCCCCACCATTTCGCGCATGCTGTCCAAGGGGCAGGAGGCCGAGGCGATGGAGACGCAGAATCGCGGCATCGAACTGGCGCTGTTCCTGACGCTGCCGGCGACCGTCGCCTTTCTGGTCGTGGCCGAACCGATCGTGCGGGGGCTGTTCCAATATGGCCGCTTCACGCCGGAAGATGCGATGCGCTGCGGCTGGGCCCTGTCGGCCTTCTCGATCGGCCTGCCCAGCTACGTCCTCGTCAAGGTATTGACGCCGGGCTATTATGCGCGCGGCGACACGAAGACGCCGGTGCGCTATGCCATGCTGTCCATCCTCATCAACATCGTCGGCAACCTGACCATGATTCCGACGCTTGCCCGTTTCGGATTGGGCCATGTCGCCCCGCCGCTGGCGACGGCTTTGTCCTCCACCATCAATGTCGCGATGCTCTATACCACGCTGGTGAAGCGCGGCCATTTCGCGGCCGATGAGGGGCTGCGGCGCCGCCTGCCCCGGCTGGCGATCGCCGCGCTCATCATGGGCGTGGCGCTGTGGGCGGGCGAGGATCTGCTTGATCCCTGGCTGACCGGCGCGATGGTGCAGCGCTATGCCGCGCTGGCCGTGCTGGTGGGTGCTGGCGTGGCGCTTTACGGGCTGGCGTCCGTCGTCACGGGGGCCTATCGGCTGTCCGACATCAAGGCGCTGATGCGCCGCAAACATGCAAACTGAAGAAGAACGGATCTCCTAATGCGCGTCCTTTCCGGCATCCAGCCCACCGGCAATCTGCACCTTGGCAATTATCTGGGCGCGATCCGCAATTGGGTGCGGATGCAGGATGAGATGGACGCGGATAGCCAGTGCTTCTTTTTCCTGGCCGACATGCACAGCATCACCGTGCATGAAGGGCGCGAGCAGCGCATCCGCAACGTGCGCGACATGGCCGCCGCTTTGGTGGCCGCCGGGATCGACCCGGATCGCAGCGTGCTGTTCAATCAGGCGCGCGTGCCGGCCCATGCCGAGCTGTGCTGGTTGCTGAACGGCACGGCGCGCATCGGCTGGCTGAACCGCATGACGCAGTTCAAGGACAAGGCGGGCAAGGATCGCGAGGGCGCCTCGGTCGGCCTGTTCGTCTATCCGGTGCTGCAAGCCGCCGACATCCTGATCTACAACGCCACCCATGTCCCGGTGGGCGAGGATCAGAAGCAGCATCTGGAATTGTGCCGCGACATCGCGACCAAGTTCAACACCGACTTCGGTGTCGACCTCTTCACCCTGCCCGCCCCGATCATCCCCAAGGAATCGGCGCGCATCATGTCGCTGCGCGACGGCACGGCGAAAATGTCGAAGTCCGACCCCAGCGACATGAGCCGCATCAACCTGACCGACGATGACGATGCGATCATGGCCAAGGTGAAGAAGGCCAAGAGCGATCAGGAATTGCTGCCCGAAACGGCCGAGGGCCTGACCGGTCGCCCGGAAGCCAGCAATCTGGTCGGCATATTGGCCACGCTGACCGGGCGGACGACCGATGCGGTCTGCGCCGAATTTGCGGGCAAGGGTTTCGGCGCGTTCAAGCCGGCGCTGGGCGAGGTGCTGGTGGAAACGCTGCGCCCGATTCGCCAGCGCTTCCTGGAGCTGCGTACCGAAGATGCCGCGCTCGACGCGATCCTGGACAAGGGCGCGGCCAAGGCGGCGGCGGCGGCGGAGCCGACACTGCGCGCGGCCTATGATGCGATGGGTCTGATGCGCTAACCCGCGACTGATGCGCCAAAGTCACAGGGGCTGTCCGAAAGGATGGCCCCTTTTCTTTGGGGTACGGAATAGCCATCTCCGCAGCGTCGTAAGTGTGAGAACATGGTTTTGCGCCCGTTCGATGGGTTCGCGCGTTCAAACGATGTTCAGTTGCGTTTTGCTATGACAGGGCGCAAAGATGGTCGCAGGCGGGTTCGCCTGAAATAGGACGTAAAAACATGGCTCGTTTCAAGAAGTTCGGCTTGATTGCAGCGCCCGCTCTGGCGCTGGTCGCGCTGTCCGGTTGCACCACTGGCTTCAAGGCCAATGTCGCCCGCTTCCAGCAACTCCCTGCCCCTGCCGGGCAAAGCTATACCGTCGTCGCCGACGATCCGCGCCTGGCCGGTGGGCTGGAATTCGCCCATTATGCCGACCTGGTCGGGCAGCGTCTGGCCCAGACCGGCTATGTCGCGGCCAGCGACCCGGCCCGCGCCGACCTGATCGTGCGCGTCGCCTATGATGTCGACAATGGCCGTGAAAAGGTCCGCTCGACCGGCTTTGGCGGCGGGTACGGATCGGCCTGGGGGCCGTGGGGCGGTGGCTTTGGCGGCCGTTGGGGTCGCCCATGGGGCTATGGCTTCTATGATCCCTGGCTGTTTGGCGGTGGCGGTTTCAACGACGTGTCGAGCTACACCGTCTATACCAGCGACCTCAGCCTGAAGATCGACCGCGCAGCCGACAATCGCCGCCTGTTCGAAGGCAAGGCGAGCGCCCAGTCGCTGTCCAACAAGCTGACCTATCTGGTGCCGAACCTGATCGACGTGATGTTCACCAACTTCCCCGGCAAGAGCGGCGAAGATGTGAAGGTGACGCTGCCGCCCGAAAAGCGGGGCTGAGTACAGACCCCGCTTCATGCGGTTCAAAAAGCCGGTGCATCGCAGGATGCGCCGGCTTTTTTGTCATGGGACTGAAATTTCCCTGTTTCGTCCGTCCGCATAGCGGATAGCCTGCCCCGGCCCGTTGCCATTCAGGCACCCTTGCCAGGAAGTTCACACCCATGTCCCTGACCGTCCGCATCCTGATCGCGCTTGTGCTGGGCCTGGCCTGCGGGATCGCGCTGGCGGAAGGGGGCGGGCCATGGGGGGACGATATCGTGGCGCTGGCCCAGCCGATCGGCAAGGCGTGGCTTGGCGGGCTTCAAATGCCGCTCATTCCGCTGATCTTCGCGCTGCTGGTGACGGGCATCACCCAGGCGGCGACCAGTGCGCGGACCAACGGCCTGGCCGGGCGCGCGATCGCCCTGTTCGCGATCCTGCTGGTCGGATCGGCGGCCGTCGCGGCGCTGGTGGGACCGATGATGCTGCATGTCTGGCCCGTGCCGGCCGGGGCCGTCGGCGCGCTGGCGGGGGCGGAGGGCGTGGCCGAAGTACCGGACGTGCGCCCGTCTGCCGACTGGCTGCTGGGTTTCATCCCGGTCAATCCATTGAAGTCCGCCAGCGAAGGGCAGGTGGTGGCCGTGGTGCTGTTCGCGCTGATCTTCGGCTTTGCCGTCACCCGCATCGCCGAAGCGCGCCGCGCGCTGCTGACCGGCTTCTTTCAGGCGCTGGCCGATGCGCTGCTGGTCGTGGTCGGCTGGGTGTTGTGGCTGGCCCCTGTCGGCGTCTTCGCGCTGGCGCTGGTGGCAGGCGCGCGATCCGGTCTGGCGACGGCGGGCGCGCTGCTTCACTATATCGGCTTCATCGTGCTGATCTGCGTCATCGTGACCCTGCTCGTCTATCCGCTGGTCATGATCGCCGGGCGAATCGGGCTGGGCCGCTTCGTCCGCGCCGCTGTGCCCGCGCAGGCCATCGCCTTCTCCACGCAAAGCTCGATCGCGTCGCTGCCCGCGATGATTCAGGCGAGCGATGGCCCGCTCGCCGTGCGGGAAACCACGCGCAGCATCGTCCTGCCGCTCGCCATATCCCTGTTCCGCATCACCAGTCCGCCGGCCAATCTGGGCGTCGCCCTCTATGTGGCGGCGATGAACGGGGCGGCGCTCGGCCCGGCGCAACTGGTGATGGGCGTGCTGGTGGCCGCGATCGTCAGCCTGGCGGCGGTCGGCCTGCCCAGCCAGATCACCTTCTTCACCACCACCGGTCCCATCTGCCTGGCCATGGGTGTGCCGGTGGAGGCGCTGCCCCTGCTGTTGGCGGTGGAGACGGTGCCCGACATCTTCCGCACGGTCGGCAACGTCACCGCCGACATGGCGGCGGGCCGGATTTTGGATCGGGCGTAAAAATCAAGGCACCCGCCGCGCGGTGACGATGCGAATCGGGGCGGCGAGCATCTGGCCCTTCATCACGCCTTCCCCGGCGGTGGGCGATTTGGGCGCGGCGAGGATCGCCTTCACCACGTCCAGCCCCTCCACCACATGGGCGAAGACGGCAAAGCCCTGATTGTCGCCCGGTGCTTCGGGAAGGGCGTCCATGGCAGGCATCTTGCCCAGCACGATGAAGAAGTCACCCGTCGCGCTGCCCGGCGCATAGCGGGCCATCGACAGCGCACCGTCATCATGGGTGAGGCCGGTCTGCGTGGTCGGCTCATGCTTGATCGGCGGCAGGATGCGCTTGGGGTCGTTCTGTGCCCCGGCCTGCACGAAGCCGTAATCGGCCGCGCCCACGCCGCGATAGAAAGCGGTGCCGTCGAACCGTTTCTGGTCGACATATTTCAGGAAGTTGGCGGCAGTGACCGGCGCCTTGTCCACATGGACGGCGACGATGATCGGGCCGGCGCTGGTATCGAGCGCGACCCGCACGTCATGGGACGCCGGTGCAGGCGGCGCGGCTGGCGCCGTCTGCGCCGCGACGGGCGAAAGGGTCAGCAGGGTGGCGAGCAGCAGGGCTAGGGAGCGAATCATGCGCCCAGCCTAGCCTGTCTTGCGGCAGGCGCCAGAGGGCTGCGTTCAGCCTTCCAGCAGGCGCTGCAACGCGCGGACGTCGGCGTCCATATCCGGGTTGCTCTCCCGCAGCGCCTCGATCGTGCGCACGGCATGGATCACCGTGCTATGATCGCGGCCACCGAAGATGCGGCCGATTTCGGGCAGCGAGCGCGGCGTCATCTTCTTGGCGAGGTACATCGCCACCTGACGCGGGCGGGCGACCGCGCGGGCGCGGCGCTTGGAGCGCATTTCCGACGGGTCGATCTTGAAATGGGCGGCGCAGGCCTTCTGGATTTCATCCACGGTGATGCGACGGGCATTGGCGCGCACGGCATCGGCCAGCATCTGCTGCGCGAAGTCGAGGTCGATCGAGCGGCCGGTCAGCTGGCCATAGGCGACCAGCTTGTTGAACGCGCCTTCCAGTTCGCGCACGTTCGACCGGATCGAACGGGCCAGAAAGTCGATGACGGCGTCGGGCACCGGCGGATCGCCCGCCACGGCGCGCTTGGCCTCCAGGATGGCGAGGCGCAGGTCGAGGCCGGCCGGCTGAATGTCGGCGACCAGGCCACCGGCCAGACGCGACAGGATGCGCGGGTCGATCGATTCGAGCAGCTGCGGCGCCCGGTCGGCGGTCACGACGATGCGCGCGCCGGTATCGATCAGGTCGTTGATCGTGTGGAGAAACTCCTCCTGCGTCGATCCCTTGCCCGCGATGAACTGGATGTCGTCGATCAGCAGCAGGCGCGCGGCGCGCAGCCGGCCCTTGAACGCCATGGTCTCATTGGCGCGCATGGCGTTCACGAATTCGACCATGAAGCGTTCGGCCGACATGTAGAGCACCGCCTGCGACGGGCTGTGCGCGGAGAAGGCGCGAGCGATCGAGTGCAGCAGGTGCGTCTTGCCCTGACCGGTGCCGCCATGGATGAACAGCGGGCTGAAACGCGGCGTGGCTTCGCCCGCCATCGCCTGCGCCGCCGAAAAGGCCAGGCGATTGGTGTCGCCGGTCACGAATGCGTCGAAACCATGGCGCGGCAGGAAGTTGGACGCGATCGCGACCGGCGCTTCGACGAGCGAAGGGGCCGCCGCTTCGACATGCACGACTTCGAGCAGGCGCGGGCCGGGCACGTCGGTCGCCCGGCGCAGGCGCACTTCGCGCACGCCGACGCTGGCACTGCGCCAGGCCATGCGCAGGCGGTCGCCAAACTGGCCGGACACGAAATTGGCGCTGAAGTCGCTGGCGACCAGCAGGTCGAGCGTCTGCGATTCGGCGCAATAATCGCCCAGGCGCACGGGCTTCAACCACTGGTCGAACATGCGGGCGCCGACATCTCGGCGCAGGCCGGCGCGGATCGCGGTCCAGGCGGATTCCAGACCTGCGTCGGCCTTGTCCACCTGTCCGTCCTGCCAACCAACCACGCGCACACTATCCTTCATAACCTTAGACGACCCTACCAACTATGCCCCCCGTTATCGGGCAGGAAAAAAGACGCACGAAGCCTGACCCGGAAACGCCCCCGTTTCCGGATTCTCCACGACAATCAATCTTTCAAGATGGCCGCCTCAAGGTGATTCGACGGCGGCCGGATTTCAAAAATAGACGGGCCTGCTTCATGGGATCAAGGGCAGCCTGGTTCAAAAAAGTGAAATAAAGCCGTTGACTCGGCAAAGCCGCGGGAATCCGCCGACAATCAAATTATGACAGTTTTTCAACACTTTATTAGCTGCAATTTATGCCGCAGCGCGTCGAATCGCGGGAAATTGGTCGATCGTTAAAGTGACGTTATTGTGAAGAAACGACGAAAGGCCCGCCCCGATAGCCGGGGCGGGCCTTTAATGCGTCCGTAAAGCCAGAGGCTTTTAGGCGATCGCGCTGACAGCCTTGGTTAGGCGGCCGAACTTGCGCGATGCGGTGTTCTTGTGCAGCACGCCGCGGGCAACGCCACGGGCCAGCTCAGGCTGAACGGCCTGAAGAGCGGTTGCAGCAACATCCTTGTCACCAGCGGTGATGGCGGCTTCCACCTTCTTCACCAGGGTGCGGATCCGGCTGATGCGGGCGCCATTGATTGCGGCGCGACGCTCGTTGCGACGGATGCGCTTCTTGGCTTGCGGCGTATTGGCCATTCTATTCCTCGGTTCTCATCAAATCTCGGGAAGAGGCCCGCCGAACTGCCGACATGCCTCGTGAAGGTGCGCCCCTTACAGAGTATCGGAGCAGGCGTCAACGGATTCGGGCCAGCCTATTTCTGACATTTTGGGCAGAAGAAGGTCGATCGGCCGCCATCGACCCGGCGCAGGACGGTGCCGCCGCACAGGCAGGATTCGCCTTCCCGCCCATAGACGCGCCATTGTTTGGAGAAATAGCCTAGCTCTCCGTCCGGCCGCGCATAATCGCGCAGGGTGGAACCGCCCGCGACGATGGCGGCCGACAGGACATCGCGAATCGCCTCCACCAGCAGCGCGAGTCGCGCCCGGCCGATCTTGCCCGCCGCCCGAGTCGGCGCGATGCCGGCCATGTTGAGCGCTTCGCACACATAGATATTGCCCAGGCCCGCCACGATCCGCTGATCGAGCAGCGCCGCCTTGATCGACGTCCCCTTGCCGCTGAGCGCGCCGGCCAGATAGGCGGTATCGAAATCCGGTCCCAGCGGCTCGGGCCCCATGCGAGTGAAGGGCGTATAGCTTTGCCACGCGTCCGACCGCACCAGATCGAGCGATCCGAATCGGCGCGGGTCGTTGAGCGCGAGGACATGGCCTTTTCCTGTTTCCAACAGCAGATGGTCATGCGCGCCGATCTCCGCCGGATCGATTCGCCAGCGCCCCGACATGCCGAGGTGAAAGATCATCATGTCGCCGCGATCGGTTTCAATGAGGCCATATTTGGCGCGGCGCGACAGGCCCGTCACCGTGGCGCCGGTCATCCGCTGGCGCAGGTCGACGGGAATCGGCCAGCGCAGGTCGGCGCGGCGCGGCTCCACACGGGTCAGGACGCTGCCCTCCAGCACGGAGCGCAGGCCGGCGACGGTTGTTTCGACTTCGGGAAGCTCAGGCATAGGCCATCATGTAGGGACTAAAGCCGTCCTGCGACAGGGGCTGCGGCGGGGGCTGCGACGGGGGCCGTCGCCAAAGCGTCATATGCGCGCGTTCGCGCTGGCATGGCGCCGGAACTGCGGCTAGAGCGAGGCGCATGAGCGAAACAGCATCCTTTGGCTATCGCGACGTCGATGCCGCACAGAAAGCGGGCATGGTCCGCGAAGTCTTCTCCAATGTCGCAGCCAAATATGACCTGATGAACGACGCCATGTCCGGCGGCGCGCATCGGCTGTGGAAGGATCAGTTCGTGCGTCGGGTAAAGCCCCGCGCCGGCGAGCAGATTCTCGACATGGCGGGCGGCACCGGCGACATCGCGTTTCGCATGCACAAGCATGGCGCGCAGGTGACGGTGTCCGACATCAACCCCGAAATGCTGGCCGTGGGGGTCGAGCGGGCGCAGAAGAAGGGCTATGAGGGGCTGATCTGGTCGGAACAGAATGCCGAGACGCTGACCTTTGGCGACCGCGCGTTCGACGCCTATACGATCGCCTTCGGCATCCGCAACGTGACCCATATCGACCAGGCGCTGCGGGAAGCGAACCGGGTGCTGAAGTTCGGCGGGCGTTTCTTCTGCTTGGAATTTTCGACCACCACCTGGCCGGGCTTTTCGGACGTCTATGACGTCTATTCGCACAAGCTGGTGCCGCATCTGGGCAAGCTGTTCGCCAATGATGCCGACAGCTATCGCTATCTGATCGAATCGATCCGCCGTTTCCCGCCCATGCCCAAATTCGAAAGCATGATCCGCGAGGCCGGTTTCGTGAACACGAAGGTCGAGCCGATCTTGGGCGGGCTGGTCGCGATCCATTCGGGCTGGAAGATTTGACGCCTGTTTCCAAAAGCCCCTCCCTGTCAGGGAGGGGTTGGGGTGGGTGCGCCGCGCAGCGGCGCCTATGCCCTATGGAGATGGAACAAGGCTCGCTTCGCTCGCTACCCACCCCCAGCCCCTCCCTGAAAGGGAGGGGGGAAGAATTGGCATGACCGCTCATATCACGCATCTCTGGCGCCTCGTAAAATGGGGCCGCACGCTGGCGCGGCATGGCGCGCTGACGGGAATCGAGCGCGATCCGCTCACGCCCGGCCCGGTCCGCCGCCTCGTCCGCATCGCCCGTTTCGGCGCGCGCGTGCCCAAGCAGCCCCGCTATGCCGACGCCTTCCAGTCGATCGGTCCGGCTGCGATCAAGCTGGGCCAGACGCTGGCGACCCGGCCCGATCTGGTCGGCGATCATGCGGCGAACGATCTGCTGCGCTTGCAGGATGCCCTGCCCCCCGTGCCGTTCGACACGATCCGGGCGCAGATCGAAACCAGCTTCGGCCGCCCGCTGGAGGCCATGTATAGCCGGTTCGACGAAGTGCCCGTCGGTGCCGCCTCGATCGCGCAGGTGCATCGCGCGCTGACCACCGACGGGCGCGACGTCGCGGTCAAGGTGATCCGCCCCGGCGTGATCGAGAAATTCAACCGCGACATCCAGACCTATGAATGGGCCGCCGCCCATGTCGAAATGCTGGGCGGCGAACTGGCGCGCCTGCGCCCGCGCCTCGTCATCGCGAACATGAAGCGCTGGACCGCGCGCGAGCTGGACCTGCGCCGCGAAGCCGCGTCCGCCTCCGAACTGGCCGAGGCGATGGAGGCGATGCCGGGATACAGCATCCCCGCCATCGATTGGGATCGCACGACCGGCAAGGTCATGACGATGGAGTGGATCGACGGGATCAAGATTTCCGATCGCGACGCCCTGATCGCGGCGGGCCACGACATAAAGGATCTGGCCGCACGCCTCGTCAACGCCTTCCTGCGGCAGGCGATCGCGGAGGGGTTCTTCCACGCCGACATGCATCAGGGGAACCTGTTCGTGACGCCCAATGGTGACATCGTCGCGATCGATTTCGGCATCATGGGCCGGATCGACCGGCGCGCGCGCATGTGGCTGGCGGAAATTCTCTACGGCCTGATCACCGGCAACTACAAACGCGTGGCGGAGATTCACTTCGAGGCGCAATATGTGCCCGGCCATCATAATGTCGACGAATTCGCGACGGCTTTGCGGGCGGTGGGCGAGCCGATGCGCGGCAAGCCGGTGCGCGAATTGTCGGTCGGCGGGATGCTGGACGGCCTCTTCGCCATCACCCGCGATTTCGACATGCAGACCCAGCCACATCTTCTCCTTCTTCAGAAGACGATGGTGATGGTGGAGGGCGTGGCGACCGCGCTCGACCCCGACATCAACCTGTGGGAAACCAGCGGCCCCTATGTGAAGAACTGGCTGCGCGACGAGCTGGGGCCGGAGGCAAAGGCCGCCGACACGCTGATCGAAAATTGGCGCACGCTGCAACGGTTGCCGGGGCTGGTCCGCCGGATCGAGGACGCTTTCCCGGAAAAGGGCGGCGCCCCGCCTCCCCCGCCCCTGAGCGAGGTGAAGCTGATCCGCGTGGGTGGCGGCTGGCGCTATGCGCTGGTGGCGGTCATCGCGGCGGCGGCCGGGGCTGGCGCTATGGCGTTGCTTACCTTATCTTGAGGCCATGACGCGCGAAGAAGCCATTGCCCGGATCAAGCCGCATGAAGCGGAACTGCGCGCGGCGGGGCTGGCGGCGCTTTATCTGTTCGGATCCACGGCGCGCAACGATGCGCGTCCGGATTCCGATGTCGATCTGATGTGCGATATTGCCGCGACACCAAAGATCGGCCTCCTGGAATTTATAGGTTTGCAGGAGCGGCTGTCTCACATATTGCGAGCAGAAGTTGACCTTGTCGAACGGCAGGCTCTGTATCCGCGCGTTGCGCGACACGCAGCCGCAGACACGGTGCGCGTTTTTTGATGGATGACGATCAAAGAGACGCGACCAGGCTGGAGGTGATCCTGCTGCTGATCGACCGGATTCATGCGCGTTTGGTAAAGACAGATTTGGCTGAATTTGTTCGCGACCATGACGATATCGATCTTCTGGCTTATCGGCTTGCCATGATCGGCGAAGAGGCGAACAAACTGACGCTGGGGTTCAAGGCCCGTTTCCCGCACATGCGGTGGAACGATATGTATAGGCTCCGCAACATCATCTCCCATCAATATCAGAGAGTCGCGCCGGAACGGATATGGATCACCGCCACGTCAGACCTGACTGATTTGGCTATTCTATGCCGTGCGGAACTGGATCGGATCGGCGAATGACCCAGCGCGTTCTCCTCATCGTCTCCGGCGGTATTGCCGCCTATAAGTCGCTCGAACTGGTGCGGCTGCTGCGCAAGCGCGGCGTTGCGGTGCGAGCGGTGCTGACGCAAAGCGCGCAGCAATTTGTGACACCGCTGACCCTGGGCGTGCTGACCGAGGATCATGTCTTCACGCAGTTGTTCGACCTGAAGGACGAGCAGGAAATCGGGCATATCCAGCTGTCGCGGCAGGCCGATCTGGTCGTCGTGGCGCCCGCGACCGCGAACATATTGGCCAAGATGGCGAACGGCATCGCCGACGATCTGGCGACCACCTTGCTGCTCGCCACCGACAAGCCGGTGCTGGCCGTGCCGGCGATGAATGTGCGCATGTGGCATCATGTCGCGACCCAGCGGAACCTGACCCAGCTGCGCACCGATGGCGTGCATGTGATGGAGCCGGACGACGGCGCCATGGCCTGCGGCGAATTTGGAAAAGGGCGGTTGCCCGAACCCGAAGCCATTGCGGCGGAGATTGCGCGGCTGCTCGAAACACCGTTCGCTTCGAGCGAAGTCGAGAAGCGCTCTGCACAACCGGTTCTCGACAGGCTCGAACCGAACGGCCGTTTATCGGGGAAGCATATCCTCATCACCGCCGGCCCGACGCACGAGCCGATCGATCCGGTGCGCTACATCGCCAATCGATCGTCGGGCAAACAGGGCTTCGCCATCGCCGCCGCCGCTGCGAAGGCGGGCGCGCGCGTCACGCTGGTCGCAGGCCCGGTCCATCTGCCCACGCCCGCAGGCGTCGATCGGGTCGATGTGGAAACCGCGCGACAGATGCTGGCCGCCGTCGAAGCCGCTTTGCCCGCCGACGCCGCGATCATGGTTGCGGCCGTGGCCGACTGGCGCACCGCCGATGCGGCCGACCAGAAGCTGAAAAAGGATGGCTCCGGCCAGCCCGCTCCGCTCGCTCTGGTCGAGAATCCGGACATTCTGGCGACGCTGGGCCATCATGCGCAGCGCCCGGCCCTGCTGGTCGGCTTTGCCGCCGAGACGCAGAAGATTGCCGAGCATGCACAGGCCAAGCTGGCGAAAAAAGGCGCGGACTGGATCGTCGCCAACGATGTGTCCGGCCCTCCCGGCATGAGCGTGATGGGCGGCGATTCCAACGCCGTGCAGATCGTCAGCGCCGCCGGCATCGAATCCTGGCCCAGCCTCCCCAAAAGCGAGGTGGCCGACAAACTCATCGAAAAGGTTGCCCATGCCCTCGCCTCTTACCCCGATTGAAATCCAGCTGAAGCGCCTGCCCCATGGCGATGGGCTGCCGGTGCCCGCCTATGCCACCGCCCATGCGGCGGGGATGGATGTCGTGTCGGCGGAGGCGCTGGTGCTGGCGCCCGGTGGCCGTCATGCGGTGCCGACCGGCTTTGCGATGGCCATTCCCGAAGGCTATGAGGTACAGGTGCGCCCCCGGTCGGGACTGGCGCTGAAACATGGGATCAGCCTGCCCAATACGCCCGGCACGATCGATGCCGATTATCGCGGCGAATTGAAGATCATCCTCATCAACCTGGGCGACGCGCCCTTCCCCATCGCGCGCGGCGACCGGATCGCCCAGCTGGTGGTGGCGCCGGTGCAGCTTGCCAGCTTTGCGGAAGTCGATAGTCTGGACGATACCGTTCGCGGAGAGGGCGGGTTCGGATCGACAGGAGTGTGATGCGATGACGATGCTGCTTTCGCTGATGCTGGCCGCAACCCCGGTAGCGGGCGCCGCGCCGCCGATGCCGCAGTATCTGGGCAGCGTGCCGGTCATCGACGGCTGGCTGGGTCGACGCAAATCCCCGGAATGGTCGGAAGATGTCGCCCGCCTCTATCGCCGTGGCGAATGTAGCGGCGCGGTCGACCATCAGGGGTCGCATCTGCTGGAAATCGACATGCTGTTCCTGTTGTCGGGCGACGGCAAGCCGTTGAAGATCGCCCCCGTCAACGCGCGCTGCCCCGAAGTGGAAAAGTTCGTGAGCAGCCGCATCCTGAGTTCGTTGCGCAACAGCTTTCCCAAGAGCGGCGCGACGCAAGCCTATTGGATGCGCTCGCAGGTCCGCTTCCTCTGGTCCGATGCGCCGTGACGCTAAGCGATGAGCAGCTGGATCGCTATGCCCGGCATATCATCCTGAAGGAAATAGGCGGCGCGGGTCAGGCCCGGCTGTTGTCCGCCGATGTGGCGGTGATCGGCGCGGGCGGCATCGGCAGCCCGGCGATCCTCTATCTGGCGGCCGCCGGCGTCGGCACCATCCGGGTGATCGACCATGATGCGGTCGCCCTGTCCAACCTTCAGCGGCAGATCATGTTCGGCACGGCCGATGTCGGCGCGCCTAAAGCCGAAGCGGCGATGGCGGCGGTGGCGCGGCTCAATCCGGACGTGAAGCTGATCCCCATCAACGCACGGATCGACGCGGCCAATGCCGACCTGATCCTGCGGGAGGCCGATGTGGTGCTGGACGGCTGCGACAATTTCGACACGCGGCTGGCGGTGGCGGATGCGACCCAACGGCTGCGCATTCCGCTGGTATCCGCGGCGGTCGGGCCGTTCGAAGGGCAGATCGCCACCTATCGCGGCTGGGAAGCGGACAAGCCCTGCTATCGCTGCCTGGTCGGCGCGCCGGAGGATGCATCCGAACGCAATTGCGCGGAAACCGGCGTGATCGGCGCGCTGACCGGCGCGATGGGCAGCCTGGCCGCGCTGGAGACGATCCGCGCGCTGGTGCCGTTCGGCACGGACATGGCGGGACGGCTGCTGATCGCCGATCTGCTGTCCATGCGCTTCCGCACGCTGGATGTGCCCAAGGATCCCGCCTGCCCCGGTTGTGCGGCCGCCCTATGCGCGCCCTGAACATCGTCGTCGCCACTACCGATGCGGAGCGGCTGCGCGGCGCATTGATGCTGGCGGCGGCGCAGGCGGCGATGGGCGGGGAGGCCGCGATTTTCCTGCAACTCGATGCGGTCGCGCTGCTCAGGGCGCCGATCGCCGGCCTGCGCGATGCCGATCATCGGGCGGCGGGCCTGCCGGATCTGGCCGCGCTGCTGGCCGAATCGCTGGCGCTGGGCGTTGCGTTATCCGCTTGTCAGAGCGGGCTGGCATTGAGCGGCATGAGCGCGACGGACCTGCCCGAGGGCGTCGATATCGGCGGACCGATCGGCTTCCTGCAACAAGTGGACGACGGCGCCCGGCTGTTGATGGCCTGACTTATCGAAGAACCGGCAAATAGCGCCAATTGCCCTGCGCCTGATGCTGCGCGGCGGGTGCGACATCGAAACCGGGAATGCCTGCGCCGTCCGATGCCGGCAAGGTCGCCATATGCGCCACGCCCCAGATGGCGCCGAGGCAGAAGAAGGCGATCAGACCATATCGAATGGATTTCATGCGCCCTGCCCCCTTTCCATGCGCGCCTGTGTACAGGGGACGCAGGCAGGGCACAAGGCACAGAGGCTGTCATACCATCGTCGCTCTAACTTGGTCCGCTCAAGCGTAGGCAGGGGTTCAGTTCCACGCTCTGAACTGGCCCCCTGCCTACGCCGGGGAACAGTTCACATGAATCAGGCGCATTACATCGGGAACGCTAGAAATCCCGATAGCGTTCGTTGCCGACGAAGCCGAGATGGGTGACGCCGGACCGTTTGATGTCGGCCAGCACTGCATCCACGGTCAGGTAACGGGCATCGGCCTCCGGCTGGAACCGCAATTCCGGCTCCACCGGCATGCGCAGCGACGCGGCCAGATATTGGCGCAGCGTCAGGCGATCGATCGCCGTCCCGTTCCAGCGGATCAGGCCCGCCGCATCGATCGTCACCTTGTTCTTCACCGGGTCCATGGGGATCGTCTGCGCGGTCGCCTGCCCCGGCAGGTCGACGCCGATACTGTGGGTCTGGATCGGGATGGTGATGATGAACATGATCAGCAACACCAGCATCACGTCGATCAACGGCGTGGTGTTCAGATCGGAAATGGGCGTCCCCTGATCGCCCGATTGGGGTGTTGCAAAGCTCAAAGCCATACGTCCCTCCTCATGCTGAAAATATGATATATCAGCACATAAATCATGCATCGCCTGCCGCATCTTGGCAAGAGGGGTTCTATTGACAGGACCGACCGCCCATTTAAGGGGAAGGCGCGGCTTTCTGGATGCCGCGCGACCTGACATTTTCAATAGAAAGACCCCCCGTGTCCGCCATGCTCAAGATCACCCTGCCCGATGGTTCCGTGCGCGAAGTCGCGCCCGGCACTACTCCGGCGGATATTGCAGCGGCGATCGGGCCGGGTCTGGCCAAGGCCGCGATCGCCGCGCGCGTCGATGGCGAACTGCGCGACATCGGTCGCCCGCTGGAACAGGATTCGCAGCTGGCCCTGGTGACGAGCAAGGATGAGGCCGACGCGCTGGAACTGGCGCGGCACGATTTCGCCCATGTTCTGGCCGAAGCGGTGCAGAGCCTGTTCCCCGGCACGCAGATCACCTTCGGCCCGTCGACCGACGATGGTTTCTATTATGACTTTGCGCCCAAGGACCGCCCCTTTACCGAGGAAGACCTGCCCGCGATCGAAGCGGAGATGCGCAAGATCATCGCCGCCAACAAGCCGTTGCGCCGCGAAGTCATCGCCCGCGACACGCTGATCGCGCAATGGGAAGCGGCCGGCGAGACGTTCAAGGCGCAATGGGCTGCCGAACTGCCGCAGGGCGAGGAACTGACCGTCTACCATTCGGGCGACGGCTGGTACGACATGTGCCGTGGGCCGCATCTGGCCTCCACCGGCCGGCTGGACCCGGCCGCGTTCAAGCTGACGCGGGTGTCGGGCGCTTATTGGCGCGGCGACCAGAAGAATGCGATGCTGTCCCGCATCTACGGCACCGGCTGGCTCAACAAGAAGCAGCTGGCCGAACATCTCACGCGCCTGGAAGAAGCGACCCGGCGCGACCATCGCAAGCTGGGCGCGGAGATGGACCTGTTCCACCTTCAGCAGGAAGCGCATGGGTCGGTCTTCTGGCACCCCAAGGGCTATTTGATCTGGCGTCAGCTGGAAGCCTATATGCGCCGCGCCATCGACGATGCCGGCTATCGCGAGGTGAAGACCCCGCAGGTGATGGACGCGCGCCAGTGGGAGCAGTCCGGCCATTGGGGCAAATATCGCGAAAATATGTTCGTCATCCCCGACGAAGTTCCCAATGTAGAGGATGAAGGCCCACTGGTGTCGAATGACGCCGAGTGGATGGCGCTGAAGCCCATGAACTGCCCGGCGCATGTCATGGTCTTCCGCCAGGGCATCAAAAGCTATCGCGACCTGCCGCTGCGCTTCTACGAAAATGGCTGCTGCCACCGTAACGAGCCGCATGGCGCGCTGCACGGCCTGATGCGGGTGCGCCAGTTCACGCAGGACGATGCGCACATCTTCTGCCGCGAAGACCAGATCGTCGAGGAAGTCCGCGCCTTCTGCGCGCTGGCCGACCGGATCTACAAGGATTTCGGCTTCACCTATTCGATCAAGCTGGCCCTGCGCCCCGAAAAGCGTTTCGGCAGCGAAGAAGTGTGGGACATTGCCGAGGAAGAGCTGCGCAACGCGGTGGCCGCCGCCGGCCTCAACACGCCCGAATATGGCTGGGAAGAATTGCCGGGCGAAGGCGCCTTCTACGCGCCCAAGCTGGAATGGCATCTGACCGACGCGATCGGCCGCACCTGGCAGGTCGGCACCATCCAGTCGGACCGCGTGCTGCCCGAACGACTCGACGCCAGCTACATTGCGGAGGATGGCGAACGGCATCGTCCGGTCATGCTGCATCGGGCGATCTTCGGCAGCTATGAACGCTTCATCGGCATCCTGATCGAACATTATGCGGGCAAATTCCCGCTCTGGCTCGCCCCGGTGCAGGCCGTCGTCGCGACCATCGTGTCGGACGCCGACGACTATGCCAAGGCGGCGGTGGAAAAGCTGCGCGCGGCGGGCATTCGTGCCGAAATCGACGTCCGGAACGAGAAGATCAATTACAAGGTGCGCGAACATAGCCTGGCCAAGGTGCCCAATCTGCTGGTCGTGGGACGGCGCGAAGCGGACGAAGGCACGGTCGCGCTGCGCGAGTTGGGCAAGGACGGGCAGAGCATCCTTTCGCTCGACGATGTCATTTCGCGTCTTGCAATCGAGGCGCGCGCACCCGATATGCAGTGAGGCAGCAATGCCACAAGGGTTCGTGATTTCGCTTGCGCGAGGGCACGGACCCCTTTCGGCTTTGCCAAAAAGCCGCTAAGAGCCATCCGTTTTTGAAACGACCGTAGGAGATACTGCTATACGTCCCCCAATGATGCGCCGCCCGCTGGCGCCGCCGCCGAAGTCCGGCCCCCGGTATAACGAGTTCATCACCGTGCCCAAGGTGCGCGTGATCGACGACGAAGGCGAAAATCTGGGCGTGATGTTTACGCAGGAAGCGATCGAGCAGGCGGCCGATGTGGGCCTCGACCTGGTCGAAGTCTCCCCGAACGCCGATCCGCCAGTCTGCAAGTTTCTGGACATCGGCAAGTTCAAGTACGAAGCCCAGAAAAAGGCGAATATCGCCCGCAAGACCCAGAAGACGCAGGAACTCAAAGAGATCAAGATGCGTCCGAACATCGACGATCATGACTATGATACGAAGATGAAGAAGGTCCATGATTTCATCGGCGACGGCGACAAGGTGAAGATCACCCTGCGCTTCCGCGGCCGCGAACTCAGCCACCAGCAACTCGGCATGGCCCTGTTGCAGCGCGTGGCCGAAAATGTCGGCGAAATCGCGAAGGTCGAAGCCTATCCGCGCATGGAAGGCCGCCAGATGCTCATGGTGCTGGCACCGAAATAAGCCGTTCGATCATACGAACCGCAAAAAGGGCGGGGTCTGGATGCAGACCCCGCCCTTTTTGGTTTTGGGGCAATGGATGTTGATCACCCATAACATCATCCTGGCCTTGAGCCGGGATCCCGCTATTCTTAGGATCAAACACACATGGCGGCAGAAGAAGCGGGATCCCGGATCAGGTCCGGAATGACGAACGTAGAGCGCCGCCCCCCGCCCCCTATCCGTTGGGCACCAGCAGATATTTCTCGCCCGTACGCCGCGCATTATAGGTCAGCACGGCCTCGCGGGTCAGCGCGTCCTTCAGCGAAATCCGCGCCTTATATGAACTGGCGAAGGTCGTGGTCAGGCTGTCGCGCACCCGCGCCCGCATCCGCTCGCCCACTTCGGACGGCGCGCTTTGCAGGAAGGGAAAGAGCAGCCAGCCGCCCACATTCCAGCTGAAACCGAAATTGCGATTGAGGATGGTCGGCCCGGTGTCGAGCGCGCCATAAATATAGGCGCTCTTCGCGCTGTTGGAGCCATAGCGGCTATAGACCTGCCCCTCCGACGCCACCTGCTCCATCGCGTGCAATATCTGCCCCACCAGCGTCCCGCCGCCGATCGCATCGAAGGCCAGCGTCGCGCCAGTAGCCCGCAACGCCACGCGCAGATCCTCGCCGAACGTCTCGCTGCTGCTGTCGACCACATGGTCGGCGCCCACGCCCTTCAGGATCGCGACCTGCGCCGGACTGCGCACGATGTTGACCAGCGGCACGCCATCTTCCCGCGCGATCCGGACCAGCATCTGGCCCAGATTGGAGGCGGCGGCAGTGTGGACGATCGCGCCATGCCCATCGCGGCGCATGGTTTCGACAAAGCCCAGCGCGGTCAGCGGATTGACGAAAGCCGACGCCCCCTGCTCGGCGGTGGCCTCATCCGGCAGGGGCATGACCGTTCGGGCGTCGACGATACGATATTGGGCGAACATGCCGCCCGGCACGCAGGCCACGCGCTTGCCCAGCAACGCCTGCGCCTGGGCCGAATCGCCCGCAGCGATCACCGTGCCAGCGCCTTCGTTGCCGACCGGCATCGCCTGCCCGACCCGCGCCGCCATCGCCCGGCGTGCGCCGTCGGGCATCTGCGCCACGATACGGCCCTCGCCATAATCGGCATCGGCCACATCGGCCGGCCCGAACAGCAGGCCCAGGTCTGACGGATTGATCGGCGCCGCCTCCACCCGGATCAGGATTTCGTGCCCCTGCGGCGGCGGCAGGCTTTCCTCCGCCAGTTCGACGACCAGTCGCCCGTCATCCGTCAGGGTGGATATTATCTTGAGGCCGTGCGTGTCGGTCATGCTGCTGCTCCCGTGATGATGGAAGGCAGGTAGGCACTCGGCGCGCGAGTGCAAGCAGGCCCGACCGGTTTCGATCGGGCCGCGGCGCATATCATGATGTCAGGCAAAAGGACGGCAACGATCATCGCCGCCGGAATAGTCAGCGCCGCGCGATCAGAGCGCCTGGCCGTTGCCGGCAGCGTTGGTCGAGGTCGCCGCGATCGCGGTAGACCCGAGCACCGGAGAATCCTCCGGCTGGAGCATGAACATGCCGACCGCACCGATGGCGAAACCGCCCAGGAAGCGCAGGAACAGGTCGGACTTCAGGAATGCCAACATGGCAGACGCCTTTCTCATATATCTTTCAGGCCTTCTAGACCTGCTGACTAGCTCCATGCGTCTTGCCCCTGACTGAACGGCCACCTGCCCTTGAGCGGGTTTCGACCAATGCCAGCGATAGAACGACGAACGGATGCAGCCTTTTAATCAGTTTCTCTATGCAACGGGCATATAAGCCATGCCGCGCCAATCGCAAGACGGTGCGGCGCGAAAAAGACCGTTTCCATTTTATGACATATCGGAAAAAAACCGGCGCTTTCACGCCGGTCCTTCCCGTGTCGCAGATGCGAAGTGGCGCCGCTTATTTCAACGCGGCGCATGCTTCCTGAATTCGCGTGCAGGCCTTTTTCAGCACATCGTCCGAGGTCGCATAGCTGATGCGGAAGGCCGGCGACAGGCCGAAGGCGGCGCCATGCACGGCCGCGACCTTGGCTTCGTCCAGGAAGTAGCCGATCAGCGTTTCGTCACTGTCGATCAGCACGCCCTTGGGTGTGGTCTTGCCGATCACGCCGCTGGCGTCGGGATAGACGTAGAAGGCGCCTTCGGGCGTCGGGCAGTCGAGGCCCGGCGCGTCGTTCAGCATGGCGACGACCATGTCGCGGCGCTTCTTGAACACGCTGTTGCGCTCTTCCAGAAAATCCTGCGGGCCGGTCAGCGCGGCGACGGCGGCGGCCTGGCTGATCGAGCAGGGGTTGCTGGTCGACTGCGATTGCAGCTTGCTCATCGCCTTGATGATCCATTCGGGGCCGCCCGCGAAGCCAATGCGCCAGCCGGTCATGGAGAAGGCCTTGGAACAGCCATTGACCGTCAGCGTGCGGTCATACAGCTCCGGGCATACCTGCGCGATGGTGGCGAAAGGGGTCGATGCGTACCAGACATGCTCATACATATCGTCGGTCATCACCAGCACATGCGGGTGACGCAGCAGCACATCGGCCAGCGCTTTCAGCTCATCGGCCGAATAGGCGGCGCCCGAGGGGTTGGACGGCGAGTTCAGCATCACCCACTTGGTGCGCGGTGTGATCGCGGCTTCCAACTGGGCGGCGGTGATCTTGTAACCCTGGCTTGCCGGGCCTTCGATGAAGACCGGCTTGCCGCCCGCGAAATTCACGATGTCGGGATAGCTGACCCAGTAAGGCGCCGGGATGATGACTTCATCGCCCGCATCGACCGTCGCGACCAGCGCGTTGAACAGGGTATGCTTGCCGCCCGAATTGACGCTGATCTGGCTGCGCTTGTAGATCAGGCCATTGTCGCGCTTGAATTTGAAGGCAACCGCTTCCTTGACGTCGGCAGTGCCGTCCACGTCGGTATAGCGGGTCAGGTTCTTGCGAATGGCCTCGATACCCGCTTCTTTCACGAAATCGGGCGTGTCGAAATCGGGCTCACCGGCGGACAGGCCAATAACGTCCACACCTTCGGCTTTGAGCGCGTTCACGCGGGCGCTCATGGCGAGCGTGGCGGACGGCTGGATGCGACCGAGGGCAGCGGAAGTCTGGCTCATGGTAATAATCTTTCGAAAGAATCCCCGAGGCCCGCAATAAGGCGGACGCGGAGCGCCTTAGTGCGCAACGGACGATCCGGCAACCGGCCACTGGCCGCTTATTGGCTTTACGGCAGGATAGTGTGGCTATCGCGCCCCAATCAGTGCTGCAATGTCGCCGCGACCATGCCGCGCGAGGCGTTGCCGATGAAGAAACCGCGCTCCAGATCATGGACGCGCAGGTCGCCCTCCACCGCTTCACCCATCTCGATCAGGCTGCGGCGCAATATACCCGGCAGCAAGCCGCGCGACAGCGGCGGCGTCACCAGCTTGTCGCCACGCTCCACGAAGATGGAGGAAAAGCAGCCTTCGGTCAGATAGCCGGCCGCGTCGATCAGCACGACCTCATAAGTGCCGCCCCGTTTCAGCGCATCCTTGTAGAGGCTGCGGTCGCTGGTCTTGTGCAGCAGGCGCTGGTCGTCGGCCGGCGCATGGCGCGGCACGGCGGCGACCCGCATGATCGCGTCGGGCCAGGTCCGATGAGCGCGCACCTCGATCGCCAGCGATCCGCCGCGCGACGCCATCAACCGCACCCGGCTGCGTTCGCGAAGGCGGAAGGTCGCGGCCTGCAATTCGTTGCGCACATCATGGCGATCGAACTGAAAGCCGAGCGCGTCGGCACTCGCCTTGATCCGCTCAAGATGCAGGTCCAGCAACCTGATGCCTTCGAGTGGATCGAAAGCCATGGTTTCCAACAGGTCGAACCGTCCGTCAGCCAATGCCATTGAAACTTCTCAAGCCCCACAGCGCCAAAAGTCAAGCGCCCCAAAGATCATAGGAGTGAAAGGAACCGCCCCTTGGCCAGACACTCCGCCCATTCCGAAGCACAGTCGGAATCCGCGACGACACCCGAGCCAAGGCCAAGGCGCCCCACCCCCGCGCCTTCTTTGACGCAAAGGGTGCGAATGGCAACATTGAACGCCGCGTCGCCCTCCGGATCGATCCAGCCCATCGTGCCGGTATAGACGCCGCGCGGGTGCGGCTCGACCGCGTCGATAATCTCCATCGCCCGCACCTTGGGCGCGCCGGTGATGGAGCCGCAGGGGAAGAGGATGCGCAGCACATCGACCGGCGACAGGCCGGGCAGGATGCGCGCGCGCACGGTCGACACCAGCTGATGCACGGTCGGATAGGTTTCGACCTTGAACAGGTCGGGCACGGTCACGCTGCCGGCCTGCGACACGCGCGACAGGTCGTTGCGCAGCAGGTCGACGATCATCAGATTTTCGGCGCGCTGCTTGGCGTCGCTTTCCAGCCAGCGCATCTGCGCTTCGTCCTCGACCGGATCGGCGGCGCGGGTCGCCGTGCCCTTCATCGGCCGGGCGGTCAGCTGGCCGCGCACCTGCGTGAAGAAGAGTTCGGGCGAAAAGGACAGGATGGACTGCCCGCCGGTGCGGATGACGCCGCCATAGCCCGCCGCCGCGCGCGGCCGGATCGCGGCATAAAGGGCCATCGGATCGCCCGACAGCGCGACGTCGCAGGGGAAGGTCAGGTTCACCTGATAGATGTCGCCGGCGTGGATATAATCCTGCACCCGGCCAAAGGCGGCGGCATAGGCGGCCTCATCGACCAGCGGCCGCAACGGACCGACCGTAGCGCCCGACGGATCGGGCAGCAGGCCGGGCAGGTCGGCCGACGGGATCAGCCTGACCCCTTCGAACAGGCCGAACCAGAGCAGAGGGCCGGCGGCGCCGTCCTGCCCGGTATGGGATCGGGCATGGGCGATCGGCGCCAGCCGATCCTCCAGCGCAAGCCCCGCTTCATAGGCCATATAGCCCGCGACATGCAGGCCCTGTTCGCGCGCCTCGGCCAGTCGGTCCAGCGCAGGCTGAACATCGGCCATGGTCTGCGCGGCGATGACCTCCACCGGATCGCGATAGAGCCGCGCCGCCGCGCCGCGCGGACGGGCATCGTCGAACAGGCAAAATTCTTCATGAGGACCGGGCAGGCGCATGGCGCTTCCTAACAGACTTTACGATCAGCGGAAGGCGCTATGGCGGCGATGGGACGTTGCGCCGCGTCATCAAAGCCCGTAGCGGACGGGCCATGACCGATCCGACGCCCCGCGAAGACAGTTCCGGCGAACGCCCGGTCGGCCCCGCCATCGCCCACGGCCTGCGCGGTCGTTGCCCGGCCTGCGGCGAAGGACGGATGTTCGCGCGCTTCCTGAAACCCGCATCGGCCTGCCCGCATTGCGGCCTCGCGCTGGACGGGCATCAGGCGGACGATTTCCCCGCCTATATCGTGATCCTTCTCCTGGGTCATATCTTGGTGCCGTTGATGATAGAGGTGAACAGCGCGCTGGCCATACCGCTGGGCTGGCAGGCGCTGATCTGGCCCGGCCTGGCGATCATCCTGGCCCTGGCGATGATCCAGCCGGTCAAGGGCGCGGTCATCGCCGTGCAGTGGAGCCGGCGCATGGCCGGTTTCCGCTAAGAAACGCCTGACCGGTCCTTATCAGTCCGGCTGGCGCAGGAAGTTCAGTTCCATCGCTTCCCGCAGCGTGTCGTCGATCGACCGGCGGCCTTCGGCGCCATGGGTGACGACCGTGGTGTCGCAGGTGGCGACGCATACGCCCTTCTGGAACCCGGCCGAGCTGATCGTCCAGCTGGTGCGGCCGATATGGCCGATCGCGCAATGCACTTCGAACGGATAGGGGAAATGCGATTCCTCGACGAAGTTCAGGTTCACGTTCGCCACCAGCCAGCGCACGCCCTGTTCCTGCGGATGGCGGCCCATATGATGATGGAAACGGATGCGTGCGGTTTCGAAAATGCCGGAAATCGCCACATTGTTGATGTGGCCCATGGTGTCGAGATCCTGGAACCGCGTGTCGATGCTGGTCACGAAGCGATAGGCTTGCGGGTTCAGACGCCAGGATTCGGGTTTGGCCATGTCCTGCAATTCCTTATTATGATCGTTTCTAGCCTCTTAACCCGGATGGCGGGTGATGCAATCATACCCGCAAAAAGTGACGCTGGTGCGGCCTTTTGGACACATAGGGCGGATATGCGGCAACGAAGCGTTTCCGGCACGCCCAATGGACTCGGCCCGCGCGCCCGCCTAGTTTCGCGATCGATATGATAACGGATCAGGCATCGCGCGTATCGGTCCATCGGATCGGCCGTGGCGACGCGCCAAGGGAAACGACCATGCAACGCTACAGCCGCGCCGCCATCTTCCTGCATTGGGCCATCGCCGCCCTGCTCGCTTTCCAGATCGCCGTCGGCTGGGCGCTGGAGGATCTGGGGTCGCATGGCTTCTTCCTCTATCAATGGCACAAGTCGGTCGGGATGCTGATCCTGGGGCTGACGCTGGCGCGGATCGCCGTGCGTTACTGGAAGCCGCGCCCGGCGAAGCTGGAGGGCGGCTGGCAGGGCGCACTCGCCTCGGCCGTGCATGTCGGCCTTTACGCCTTCATGCTCGGCGCGCCGCTGACCGGCTGGGCCTTGGTATCGACCGCGAAGGTCAAGGTGCCGACGCTGCTTTTCGGCATCATTCCCCTGCCCCATCTGCCGCTGCCTGCAGCGAGCCATGCGCTGGCCGAAAACGGCCATGGCCTGCTCGCCTGGCTCGGCATCGCGCTGTTCCTGCTGCATGTCGCGGGCGCGCTGCGTCATCATGTGATGATGGGCGATGGCCTGATCTGGCGCATGATACCGGGCCGATCGCCGATCCTGCTGGTCGGCCTGCCCGCCCTGATCGCCGTCGGCTTCCTTGCCGGCCGCGCGATCCTGCCCGCGCCGCAAGCCGCCACCACCGCGCCCGTCGCAGCGGAAGCGGACAATGCGGTGGAAGAAGAGAGCAATGCGGCGGAGGTGGCCAACGTCGCCGCGCCTGCCGACAATGCCGCCGCCAACGCCAGCGAAGCCGCAGCCGAAGAACCCGCCGGCCCGCCGCCCGCCTGGACCGTGCAGCCCGGCGGCCGCATCGGCTTTTCGGTCGGCAATGATGGCGACACGATCAGCGGCAGCTTCGCCAAATGGACCGCCGCCATCGTCATGGACCCCGACCATCCCGACAGCGCGGATATCAAGGTGACGATCGACATGGCCTCGGCCAGCGTGGGCGACGCCTATAAGGACGGCATGCTGCCGGGCGACGAATTTTTCGGCGCGGCCGCCCATCCCACCGCAACCTTCGTCGCCAAGGGCGCGGAAGCCACCGGCCCCGACAGCTACCGCGCCCGCGGCACGCTGACGCTCAAGGGCGTGTCGAAGCCGCAGAGCATCCGCTTCACCCTGTCGGGCAAGGACGCCACCCGCAAGATAACGGGCAGCGCCACCATCGCCCGCGCGCCCTTTGGCGTGGGCAATGGAGACAGCAGCAACGGCCTCGCCCCACAGGTGGCGGTGACATTCGCCTTCACGGCGAAGCGGAAGGACTAAAACATCGTTCGCGCCGAGTGGGGTGTGATATAGTCTTGGCGCATGCGCCTCTTGCTCCTCCCCGTCGTCCTCGCGGCCGCATCCCCCGCTCCGATCGCGGCACAGGCGTTCATGTTCGAAACCGGCACCACCCTGCTCGGCAAATGCCGCAACAAGGCGCCCGAATATGCGCTGGCCTGCACCGCCTATATCGTCGGTGTGGTGGATGGCATCCGCAAGGACATGTTCATCGGCCGCGCGCGCCCGGTCTGCTGGCCCGACCGGATGAGCGCGGACGACGCCCGCAAGACCGTCATCGCCTATCTCGAACGCTGGCCCGACCAGCGCAAGGCGCCGGCCTCTGTCCTCGTCAGCGTGGCCTTGAACGAGCGCTGGCCCTGCACGAAATAGAGTGAGCCGATTAGCCTGATCGCGACAATTCATTGCGCGCATCCATGGCCTAACTGGTACATTCTTGCCTTGCCTCCCGCTAAAGCGTAGGGGCGGCGCCTATTTTATCTTGTGCGAAGGAGACTCGACGTGGCGGCGAAGTGGACGCCGGAAAGCTGGCGGGAGCATAAGGGCATCCAGATGCCCTTTTACAGGGACGCAGAGGCGCTTGCCTCGGTAGAGGCCCAGCTTGGCCAGTTTCCGCCCCTCGTCTTTGCGGGCGAGGCACGGAATCTGAAGACGGACCTGGCAAAGGTCGTGACCGGTGACGCCTTCCTGTTGCAGGGCGGCGATTGCGCGGAAAGCTTTGCCGAATTCCATCCGAACAATATCCGCGACACGTTCCGCGTGCTGCTGCAGATGGCGGTGGTCCTGACCTTCGCGTCGAAGCTGCCGGTGGTGAAGGTCGGCCGCATGGCGGGCCAGTTCGCCAAGCCCCGCTCGGCCGATACCGAGACGATCGGTGGCGTGGAACTGCCCAGCTATCGCGGCGACAATGTCAACGACATCGCCTTCACGCCCGAAGCCCGCGAGCCGAACCCGCAGCGCATGGTGCAGGCGTACAACCAGTCGGCGGCGACGCTGAACCTGGTGCGCGCTTTCTCGACCGGCGGCTATGCGTCGCTGGATCGCGTCCATGGCTGGATGCTCGATTTCATGGGCCGCTCGCCCTGGGCCACGAAGTTCGAGGCGATGGCCGACCAGATCGGCCAGGCGCTCGACTTCATGCGCGCCTGCGGCCTGTCGGCGGACACGGTGCCCCAGCTTGGCGGCACCAGCTTCTACACCAGCCATGAAGCGTTGCTGCTGCCGTTCGAACAGGCGCTGACCCGTCAGGATTCGCTGACCGGCGACTGGTACGACACGTCGGCGCACATGCTGTGGATCGGCGACCGCACCCGGTTCGAAGGGTCGGCCCATGTCGAATATCTGCGCGGCATCGGCAACCCGATCGGCCTGAAATGCGGTCCCAGCCTGGAGCCGGACGCGCTGCTGCGCCTGCTCGATGTTTTGAACGCGAAACGAGAAGCCGGGCGCATCACGCTCATCACCCGCTATGGGCATGACAAGATTGAGGCGGGCCTGCCCAAGCTGGTGCGCGCGGTGTTGCGCGAAGGGCATCCGGTCATCTGGTCGTGCGACCCGATGCACGGCAACGTCATCAAGGCGGCCAATGGCTACAAGACGCGTCCGTTCGAGCGCATCCTGACCGATGTGCGCGGCTTCTTCGCCGTGCATCGGGCCGAGGGCAGCATCGCCGGCGGCATCCATGCCGAAATGACCGGGCAGAATGTGACCGAATGCACCGGTGGCGCCATCGCCATCACCGACGAAGGTCTGGCCGATCGCTACCACACCCATTGCGACCCGCGCCTCAACGCGGCGCAGAGCCTGGAGCTGGCTTTCCTGCTGGCCGAAATGCTCAACGAAGAACTGAAGGAACGCCGCGCCGCGGCGTGACGCAAAAAAGGGGCGGGATCGCATGATCCCGCCCCTTTTTTATCCCGCGTTCTTCATGAGTTTTGACGCTATGAAGCCGCCGACAAGAACCGTTCCCCGGCGCAGGCCGGGGAACGCTTAGGGTTGCTACGCTCCGTCAGCCTTCCGCTGCCACCACCACGATGTTCAGCGCAGCGCCGCCCTGCGCGATCGCAATCAGCCGATCGACATTGGGGTGCGCGCCCGGACGATTGCGGGCATCGGCCACATGCTCGGCGAACAGCGCCAGCCCATGATCTGCCGCCGCCGCGTCCAGCGTCCCGAACGCCTGCCCCAGATAATGATAGAGCGCCAGCGAACCCTGCTTGCCCGGCTGGTTCTCGATGCTCGCGATGACCACGCCGTCCGCGTCGGTCAGGTCGACCCGCGCCAGCCCGTCGATCGACGGCAATTGCGCCAGATTATCCTTGAAAATTGCGCCCGGTTCGATGGTTGCCAGCATATGTCATGTTCCCGCATTGATAGGTCGCGGCGCCTCTCGCATCTTATGGCGCGCGCTGCAATCGGCTGCCCTTGGGCGGAGGCTGGGATGGGTGATTAGGGGACTGGCAGCTTATCTTAGCCCTCTCCCGTTTTCACGGGAGAGGGTTGGGTGAGGGTCTTTCTTCTTGCTGGCAGAAAATGCTTGTCCAGAAAGAAGAAAGACCCTCACCGACATCGACTAGGCAGCAAGCTGCCAAGTCTCCGTTGCCTCTCCCGCAAAGGCGGGAGAGGGTAACAGGAGCGCCCACAAATCCAACACCCTTCCAATGTAGGATTTTATCTGATCCACCCTGATAAATGGATCACCGCCCCTATCAGCGTCCGCCCCCACCATCGCCGTCGCGCGCACGGCGCGCCTCTGTCGCATCAGCGCCGCGTGCGTGGCGCGTGGCTGTCCCCCGACTGTCGCGCAGGGGACGCGCAACCGTCGCGTCACAGCGGCACATATGGCGCCCACCCGTGATCCACCTGTCGCGCCGCTGTCGCGCAAGGGACGCTTCGCGATCGCCTCTCGAGCGCTTCGAACCGAAAAAAGCCGACAACGGTGTGAACTTCGCTCCTGTCGCGTCGCAGGCGCGTCGCGACCTACGCCCCGCCGGCCCGCTGCTTGGCCTTGCGCGCGAAGATGTTCAGCACCTCGACCAATGTGGAGAAAGCCATGGCCGCGTAGATATAGCCCTTGGGCACATGCACGCCGAAACCGTCGGCGATCAGTACCGCGCCGATCATCAGCAGGAAGCCCAGCGCCAGCATCACCACGGTCGGGTTGCGGGCGATGAAATTGGCCAGCGGATCGGCCGCGATCAGCATCACCGTCACCGCCACGATCACGGCGATATACATGACCGCCAGATTGTCCGTCATGCCCACCGCCGTCAGGATGGAATCGAGCGAGAAGATCATGTCCAGCACGATGATCTGCGCGATCGCCGCGCCGAAGGTCATGGTCGCCACGCCCTTCTTGTCCAGCACGCCGTCCGCCGGCGCCGGGTCGACGCTATGATGGATTTCCTTGGTCGCCTTCCAGATCAGGAACAGGCCGCCCGCGATCAGGATCAGGTCGCGCCAGGAAAAATCGGTTTCGAACGTCGGCGCGCCATGCTGGTCCAGCGGGCCGGAAAAACCCAGGTTGAAGACCGGCTGCGTCAGGCCGACGATCCATGCGATCATCGACAGCAGGATCAGCCGCATGATCAGCGCCAGGCCGATGCCGATCTTGCGCGCCCTGGGCCGCTGCGCCTCGGGCAATTTGTTCGTCAGGATGGAAATGAACACCAGATTGTCGATGCCCAGCACGACCTCCATCACCACCAGCGCGATCAGCGCGGCCAGGGCTGTGGGGTCGGTAAAGGCGGTGATCAGACTGTCCATGACGCTCCTCTTGGCCAACGCCCATATTGGGCCTTTTGGCACGGCATCGCAACGATGGGGCGGCCCGCCTGTTCCAACAGACATTGTTTGTCACATGACAGCGCTAACAAGCCACGGATGACATTGCCTGCCGCTGGACTAGGCCGCGCCGCTGCCCTAGCGAGACTGGCATTATTCTTTTCCGTCCGGCTTCACGGCCGCGACATTCCGTCCATCTGACGAAAGGCGTTTCATGGCTCGTACCACCCTGACCCGTTTCCTGATCGAGCAGCAACGCACGGCCAATGCCCTGCCCGGCGAGTTGCGCCTGCTGATCGAAACCGTTGCCCGCGCGTGCAAGACGATCAGCCATTCGGTGGGCAAGGGCGCACTGGGCGAAGTGCTGGGCAGCCTGGACAGCGAAAATGTGCAGGGCGAAGTGCAGAAGAAGCTGGACGTGATCGCCAACGAACTGCTGCTCGACGCCAATGAATGGGGCGGCCATCTGGCGGCGATGGCGTCGGAAGAGATGGAGACGATCTATCCCATCCCCAACCGCTATCCCAAGGGCGAATATCTGATGCTGTTCGATCCGATCGACGGGTCCAGCAATATCGATGTCGACCTGTCCGTGGGCACCATCTTCTCGGTGTTGAAGGCGCCCGACGGCTGCGCCGGCCGCGATGTGACCGAAGAGGATTTCCTGCAGGATGGCCGCCAGCAGGTCGCCGCCGGCTACGCCATCTACGGCCCGCAGACGATCCTGGTGCTGAGCGTCGGCACGGGCGTGTTCGAATTCACGCTGGACCGCGAAGTCGGCAGCTGGGTGCTGACCGATCCGGACATGAAGATGCCGCAGGGCAAATGCGAATTTGCGATCAACATGTCGAACCGTCGCCAATGGTCGCCGGCCATCGCCCGCTATGTCGAGGAACGCGTATCCGGCACCGCCGGCCCATGCGGCAAGGATTACAACATGCGCTGGACCGCCTCCATGGTGGCGGACGTGCATCGCATCCTGAAGCGCGGCGGCATCTTCATGTATCCCTACGACCACCGCACGCCGGGCAAGGCCAAGCTGCGCCTGATGTATGAAGCCAATCCGATGAGCTACCTGATCGAACAGGCCGGCGGCGCGGCGACCGACGGCTTCATCCCGATCATGGACGTGCCTGCCAAGGGCCTGCACCAGCGGGTCGGCGTGGTGCTGGGCGACAGCGCGGAAGTGGCGGCGGTCGTAGCCTATGGCGCGGAAATGGCCACGGCCTGATCTGGAGCGCCTGATCTGAAACGGAGGTGGCGAGAGGCATCGTCCCCTCCGTTCGTTTCAAGCAAAGGCGACACATGCTGGCCGAGGAATGCAGGCATAGCGTCGGAAAAGAAAAAAGGGGGGAGAGCATATCGCTCGATCCCCCCTGCTTCGGCTCGCCGTGCCGGTCTTAACCGGCGGCTCCTCTCCAGAAACTTGTTATATGGCGCGCCAAACAGCGATGCCGCTCTAGCCCAGCGCGATGACAAAAAAAAGGCCGATCGCAAGACCGGCCCGAAAGTTTTTAGGAGAGGATGCCTGAAAGGCACAGTCTTATTGCCTCGGCGACCGATTCCGCGCAAATGCGAAGGGCGGAACCATGGTTGCACGAAACGCAATCCATTGCCGTCCGGGGTGTCAGCCTGCATTCATTCCCGAGTCGCGACGCTAAGCAAATATCAGGGCTTGGCCGCTAAGCCGCACCGATGCACGGCTCCGCCCCCCATATGACCAGCGCGATTCGCTATCGCCGCGACATTGACGGCCTGCGCGCGCTCGCCATCCTGCCGGTGCTGCTGTTCCACGCCCATGTGCCGGGATTTTCGGGCGGCTATGTCGGGGTCGATATCTTCTTCGTCATTTCGGGCTATCTGATCACCGGCATCCTCGCCCGCGAAGTGGATGAAGGGCGCTTCTCGCTCGTCCGTTTCTACGAACGCCGGTTCCGCCGGATCATGCCGGCCCTGTCGCTGATGATCCTGACGGTGCTGGCGGCGGCGGCTTTTCTCTATCTGCCCGGCGATCTGGAGGGCGTGCCGAAATCGGCGCTGGCCGCGACCCTGTTCGCATCCAACCTCTGGTTCTTCACCGACACCGGCTATTTTTCCGGCGGCGCGGATATGAAGCCCCTGCTCCACACCTGGTCGCTGGCGGTGGAGGAGCAATATTATATCGGCTTCCCGATCCTGCTGATGCTGCTCGCCCGCTTCGCGCCGCGCTGGCGCACGATGGTGGTGGCGGGGATCGCGGCGCTGTCACTGGCGATCGCCATCGCGATGCAGCGCGACACCAGCGGCTTCACTTTCTATCTGCTGCCGACGCGCGCGTGGGAATTGTTCGCCGGCGCGCTGCTGGCGCTGGGCGCCGTGCCGCCCCTGCGATCGCGCTGGTTGCGCGAACTGGTGGCGTGGAGCGGCCTCGCGGCTATCGCACTCGCTGTCGCATTCTACGATCGCAGCACGGTCTTTCCCGGCGTTACCGCCCTAGCGCCAGTGCTGGGCGCGGCGGCCCTGATCCATGCAGCGCCAGGTACCGCCATCGGGCGGCTGCTTGGCTGGGGCCCGATGGTGGGCGTGGGCCTTATCTCCTATTCGCTCTATCTGTGGCACTGGCCGCTGATCGTCTTCACCGAATATGCGACCGACCTGCCGCTGTCAGGCAGCACGCGGATCATCGTGATCGGCGCGGCGCTGCTGACGGGGACAGCCTCCTGGCGCTTTGTCGAGCGCCCCTTCCGCGACGCGCAGCGGATGCCGGCCCGCACCATCTTCCGCTTCACTGGCGGCGCCATCGCGCTGCTCTGTCTGTTGTCGCTCGGCCTGATGGCGATGGGCGGCTGGCCCTCCCGCTTCGCGCCGCAGGTGTTGGCGCAGATGGCGGGGCAGACGGATTTCGCCCCCACGCGCAAGCAGTGTCACGACAGCTATATGCGCGGCGCCCAGCCCTGCACCTTGGGTGCGAACGTGCCGCCCGATGCGATGCTGTGGGGGGACAGCCATGGCGTCGAACTGGCCTATGCCCTCTCGCTGGCAGCGCGCGCACAAGGGCGGTCGTTGATCGAGCGCACGACGTCGAGTTGCCCACCCGTGCTGGGCTATGATGCGAAGGATCCGCGCTGCGCCGCCGCCAACCGCGTCGCCTTCGACGCGATCCGTGCCGATCCCGCGCTCAAGCGCATCTACCTCGCCGCCTTCTGGGCCAATGGCGATTTCGACGATCCCGGCTTCGTCGCCAAGCTGGACCGCACCATCGCCGCGCTACGCGCCGAAGGCCGAGAGGTCGTGCTGATCGGCCCGGTGCCGCCCCAGCCCTTCGACGTACCGCGCCACCTCGCCCATCTGGCGCGGGCCGGGCATCTGGCGGAGGCGCATGGCGTCGATCGAACCTGGGTAGAGGCGCGGACCGTGCATCTGCGCGCGCTGTTCACGCGATGGCAGGCGAAGGGCGTGCGGCTGATCGACCCGATCGCCGCGCTATGCGCCAGCGGACGCTGCGCCATCGAACAAGGCGGCCAGCCGCTCTATTTCGATTCGCACCATTTGAGCGTCGCGGGCGCGCGGCTGGTCACGGACGCGCGATAAATCTATTCGGCGGCGAGCGCATAGTCGGAGCGCGGTAGCTCAGCCGCCAGCGCCTCGACCATGCGCGTGACCACCGCCTGCATCCGCGCCACACCCGGCCCCGGCCGGTCCAGCGTCACGTCCAGATAGAGCGCCCGGTCGATCTCCACCTGCAACGCGTGGATCCCCTGTTCCGGCCGCCCATGGCGATCGACCATATGGTCGCCGGCATAGGGATGATTTTGCGCGACGATCAAACCATGGCCGGTCGCCACATCGGCCGCCAGCGTCATCAGCCGGGTCGATGCGCTGCGCCCGAACCGGTCGCCCAGCACCATGTTCGGGGCCGGCTGACCGGCGGCCGGCGGCGCCAGAGGCGGCATGGAATGGAGGTCGATCAGGATGGCATGGCCATGCGCCTGCCGCGCGGCGGCCAGCATGTCGGCCAGCATCGCATGATAGGGCCGGTGCAGCGTCTCGATCCGCCGGCGCGCCTCCGCCCAGCGCATCGGGCCGCGCCATAATTCATGCGCGCCCGGCAATCGGCGTGGAAAGAGGCCAAGGCCACCGCGCAGTTTGGCACTGCTCTGCAACGTCGCATCGCGCGGCAGATCGGCGATCATGCCGGGGTCGATTTCCCGTTCATGCCGGTTGAGGTCGACCAGGGCGCGTGGCGCGCGGGCGATGACGACGGAAAAGCCGCGCGCGATCAGCGGGTGGGCAAGCAGGTCGACCCAGCGATCCTCCAGCCGGCGCAGGATTTCCGGCTGAACACGAGCGGCGGAGAGCAGATCCGCATCATAGGCGCGTCCGGCATGGGGCACGGACAGGATGATCGGCCGGTCGGGAAGGGCCGGGCCATAAAGGTCGAACGCTGTCTCGCTAAACGTCGGGAAACACGGCGCAGGCTGATCCAATGCGGCTCCTTTCACCGGCGCGCCAAAAAAGGTTACCCGGCTGGCAAATATTTAAACCTTGTCGCATATATGCGGACTTCGCGCCACCCTGTCGGATCGGCGCCAAGGGCCGAGGGGCGGCCGAGTGGGAATGTTGGGGGCAATGGTTCGCATTTTATTGGCGGAAGATGACGAGAGCATGCGGGTCTATCTGGCCCGCGCGCTGGAACGGTCGGGTTATGAGGTCGTGTCGGTCGGGACTGGACGAGAAGCCGTGCCGCATATCGAATCGGATCGGTTCGATTTGTTGCTGACCGACATCGTGATGCCCGAAATGGACGGCATCGAACTGGCGCAGCATGCCGCGTCGGTCGCGCCGGACATGCGCATCATGTTCATCACCGGTTTTGCCGCCGTGACGCTGAAGGCCGGGAAGGCCGTGCCGCAGGCGAAGGTGCTGTCCAAGCCCTTCCACCTGCGCGATCTGGTGCTGGAGGTCGAACGGATGTTCGGCAGCGAAAGCGTGCCGGCGTCTACCGACAATCCCTGATCGCCATATGAACGGTGCCCGACCTTAATCGCGCACCACTTCCTGCATATCGGGCGTGGGATCGAGCGGACGGCCCGCCATCGCGGCGTTGAACCGTTCGCGGTCCAGCCCCTTTTCCCACACCGACACCACCACCGTCGCCACGGCATTGCCGACGAAGTTGGTGAGCGCACGCACTTCACTCATGAAGCGATCGACGCCCAGGATCAGCGTCATCCCCGCGACCGGCACCGACGGCACGATGGACAGCGTCGCCGCCAGGGTGATGAAGCCCGCGCCGGTGACGCCCGCCGCGCCCTTTGACGAAATCATCGCCACCAGCAGCAGCAAGATTTGCTGCTCCAGGCTGAGATGGACATTGCACGCCTGCGCGATGAACAGCGCCGCCAGCGTCATGTAGATATTGGTGCCGTCCAGATTGAAGCTATAGCCTGTCGGCACGACCAGCCCGACCACGGACTTGCGGCAACCGGCGCGCTCCATCTTCTCGATCAGGCTGGGCAGCGCCGCTTCCGAGGACGATGTGCCAAGCACCAGCAGCAATTCCGCCTTCAGATAGCGGATCAGATGCAGGATGTTGAAGCCCACGGCCCAGGCGACAGTGCCCAGCACGACCAGCACGAACAAGAGCGACGTCAGATAGAAGGTCGCGACCAGCCCGGCGAGATTGGCCAGCGTGCCGACGCCATATTCGGCGATGGTGAAGGCCATTGCGCCAAAGGCTCCGATCGGCGCCGCCTTCATCAGGATCGATACCAGCTTGAACACCGCATGGCTGGCTGCTTCCAGCACGGTCATCAGCGGCTGCGCCTTGTCGCCGATCAGGGTCAGCGCGATGCCGAACAAAATGGCGACGAACAGCACCTGAAGGATGTTGCCGTCCGCCACCGCCGACACCATGGTCGATGGGATGATGCTCATCAGGAAGCCGGTCAGCGTGCGCTCATGCGCCTGATGCGCATAGTCGGCGACCTTGCCGGCATCGAGCGTGGCGGGATCGATGTTGAGGCCGGCGCCCGGCTGGATGAGATTGGCGACGATCAGACCAACGATCAGCGCCAGCGTGGAGAAGGTCAGGAAATAGGCAAACGCCTTGGCCGCGACGCGCCCGATCGCGCCCAATTCCTTCATGCCGGCAATGCCGGTGACGATGGTCAGGAAGATGACCGGGGCGATGACCATCTTCACCAGCTTGATGAAGGCTTCGCCCAGCGGTTTCAGCTGCTTGCCGGCGTCCGGCCAGACATGGCCGATCAACACACCCAGAGCGATCGCGGCCAGCACCTGAACATAAAGCTGACGGTAGAAAGGCAGCCGTGGCGCCGCCTGAACCGGCGAATTTGGCGATGGCAGCATGATGGTCGGCGTCCCCCTGTTTGCATGGCAGCATATGGGCGACCCCACCCCTGTCCAGAAGAATGTTGAGATTATGCAATTTCCTGCTTGCGCGATTCACCGCCCCCCGTTATTGGCCCGCTCCACGGCGGGCGTGTAGCTCAGTGGTAGAGCACTGTGTTGACATCGCAGGGGTCGCAAGTTCAATCCTTGCCACGCCCACCATGATAAAGCCCGTCGCTTCATCCGAAGCGGCGGGCTTTCTCTTTTTCCAGACTTGTCAGAACCGGGTCGACAGGTGGCTACCTTAGCCCTTGCGCCGCTTGCGGGTGGCTTCGCGCTTCGCCGACAGGGCGCGTTCGACCTTCGCCCAGGCGACGATATCGGCCGGGGTAATCGTCTCGTCATCAAAAGAACGGATGGGGAGGGACATCAGAACGGACATGAAGCGGGCCAACTCAGCAGACAGACACAGGCTCGACTATAGGTTGCGCGGATGTCACGGGAGTGTCCTGAACATTACAGACCGGCAATGCGCCGGATCGGAGCGGGAATGACGATAGCGTGCGAGATGATCGGTGGGCAGCGTGTGCTGTTCGTCATGGCAGTGGACGCCGAATATGGCCCGCATCTGCGCGCACGCTTCACGCCATTGCTGACAGGCGTGGGGCCGATCGAGGCGGCGCTCGCCACCGGCATGGCGTTGCATGAACTGGAGCGGCAACAGGCGCGGCCCGATCTGGTCGTCAGTCTGGGGTCGGCCGGATCGCGCATTTGCCCGCTGGGCGAGATTTTCCAGATCGCCAGCGTGTCGTGGCGCGACATGGATGCGTCGCGCCTGGGCTTTACCAAGGGCGTGACGCCATTGAGCGACCATCCGGTCGATGTGCCGCTGGTGACGCCGCTTGCCCTGCTATCCGTTCGGCTATCGACCGGCGCCAATGTGGTTGGTGGCGAGGAATATGCCGCGATCGATGCGGACATGGTCGACATGGAGACATTTGCGGTGGCGCGGGCCTGCGAGCGCTTCCATGTGCCGCTCATGGGTCTGCGTGGCGTGTCGGATGGGCCAGGCGAACTGGAGCATATCCATGGATGGATGGAATTGCTGGGCCTGATCGACGAGCGGCTGGCACAGGTCGTGGATCTGCTGCCGGATACGCTAAGCCGTCAACAGCCGCCCGTCATGGCGGCGCTGCGCGGCCAGGACAGCATATAGGTCACGAGAAAGCCGTCATGGTCGGACAGTTCGGGACCGCTGGGACCGCCGTCGAACATGGCCTCGACACGGATCGGGTGGACCGACACCGTATCACCCGGCCAGAAAAATTGCAGATCCTGCGTATCCATCCACGGTTCGTCGCCGTCCCATGACATGCGCACGTCGCAGCCCGATGCGGGATCGGCGCAGACGCGATGGACCAGATTGAGCGACTGGTAGCGGGAGAAATTCTCCCACCGATCTTCGGAATGGCGCATGTTGAAATCGCCGCCGAAGATCAGCGGATAGGCGTCCTCATGGCTGCGGTCGATGAAGGCGGAGGCTTCGAGCGACTGGCGATCATGGGCGGCAAGATTGCGGTGCGCCGGCGCGCGGGATGCGCCACGGCTGTTCATATGCGTGTCATATATGTCGATCGGCGTCGGCACGCCGGGAATGGCGATGCGTGCCAGCATGATCCCCTTGTTCGCAAGGCAGTCGATCCCGGCGCAGGAGCGACGACCATAAGCATGCATATCGACATGGACGATCGGGTAGCGTGAGGCGATGGCAAGGCCGCTGCCGGTGAAATGCAAGCCCAGCTCGCCGCGCTTGATGTGCGATCGGCCGGGGAGCGATTCCTTCGTCACGCCTTCCGCACGGGTGGTACGGCGCGGGCCGGTGACGATGGCGGGATAGCTGGTGGCAGCGATCGCCCGCTTGGCCGCGCCGCTGAACATTTCCTGGAACAGGACGATATCGGGCGCCCGCCCATCCGCACGCAAGGCAGCCAGCCGTTCGCCGATGGCGCGCAAGGACGGCGCGCGGCCGGAGCGGGCGGGCCAGCCCAGCCCCTCGATATTATAGGTGAGGACCGTCAGGGTAGTGGTCACCCGCTCCCGGTCCGGCGCGGCGAGGATGGGCGGGGTCGCCTCCGCGCAGTTGATGGCGCTGCGCGGCAGCGGCGTGGCACAACCGGTCGCCAGCATGGCGAGGCCAAGCGCTGCGGTCCGCAGGCTCCATATCCATCGCTGTCGCGCCGACATGGCCCCTATCTGGCCTATTCGCCCTCGAAGACGATCAGCGCCTGCGATGCGACGCCGTCGGCCTCCAGTGCTGCCTTGCCACCCAGATCGGGCAAGTCGACCGCGAACAGCGCCATGAGGACACTCGCTCCCTGCTCGCGCAACAGCTGCGCGGCGGCGAGCGCCGTGCCGCCGGTGGCGATCAGATCGTCGACCAGGATGACGCGGGCGCCCTGGGGCACCTGCCCTTCATGCAGTTCCAGCCGGTCGGTTCCATATTCCAGCACATAATCGATGCCCACGACCTTGCCCGGCAGCTTGCCCTTCTTGCGCACCGGCACGAAGCCCTTACCCAGCGCATGGGCCAATGCGGCGCCCAGGATGAAGCCTCGCGCCTCGATCCCGACGATCAGATCGACGTCCAGAGGGCGGGCGACATTCACCAGCCGATCGACCAGTTCGGCAAAGCCGGGACCGTCAGCCAGCAACGTGGTCACGTCGCGAAACATGATGCCCGGCTTGGGGAAATCGGGGATGGTGCGGATCAGGGCCGTCAGGCTGTCGATGCTCATGACGCCTCCATAGAGCGTTTTCGAGGCGGATGGAATCATCCGCCGGTTAAGAAAACGCATCCATACAAATAGAGAAAGGGCGCGGCCCCCTCAAGGAACCGCGCCCTGTCATTTTGTCTCAGACCGCCAGATTTCAGACGGCGGCCTTTTTCTTGTCCGCCCAGATATTCTGGTAGGACATATAGGCCAGGCCCGTGGCGATCAGCAGGAAGATGATCGTCGCCAGACCCGCGCGATGGCGGTTTTCCAGCTTGGGTTCAGCGGTCCAGGTCAGGAAAGCCGAAACGTCCTGCGCCATCTGGTCCACGCTCGCCTTGGTACCGTCGCCATAGGTCACCTGACCTTCGGCCGACAGCGGGGGCGCCATGGCAAGGTTCAGGTTGGCGAAATAGGGGTTGTAATGCAGCCCCTCCGGCGTTTTGGCGTCCGGGAAATGCTTGAGCAGTTCGGCCGGCTGGTCCTGGAAGCCCGTCAGCAGCGAATAGACATAGGCGCTGCCATGATGGCGGGCCTTGGTCATCAGCGACAGGTCTGGCGGGATCGCATTGTTGTTCGCCGCCGCCGCCGCGACATTGTTCGCGAAGGGCTTGGGGAAGTGATCGGCCGGGACCGGATCGCGGGTCGATGCTTCGCCGGTGGCGGGATCGACCGACGGGGTCTTGATCGCCCACTGCTTGGCGATCGCCTTCACTTCGGCCTCGTTATAGCCCAACGCTTCCAGATCGCGGAAAGCCACGAACTTCAGGCTGTGGCAGGCCGAGCAGACTTCCTTGAACACCTGGAAGCCGCGCTGCAGCTGTGCCTTGTCATATTTGCCGAAGGGGCCGTCGAACGAGAAGGCGACATGCTTGGGGGCCAGGTGGAACTCATGCTCCACCGTGGCTGCCGGTGGCTCCGTCACATAGGAATAGGCACCCACGAGGAAGGAAATGAACAGCCAGCCGGCGAAGAAGAGGCCGACGAGAAATGCGCCGATGCGAACCATATCTGTCTACCCCTTTATTCGGCCGGGACCGCGGCGGTTTCACCGTCGGTCTTGCCATATGTCGCCAGCACGGCCTCGGTGATCGAACCGGGCAGCGGCAGCGGCATTTCAAAGCGCGCGATCAGCGGAAGGATGATCAGGAAATGGGCGAAATAATAAGCCGCCGCGATCTGCGAGATCATCACGAAGGGTTCTGCCGCAGGTGCGCCGCCGCAATAGCCCAGCACCGCCACATCGCCGAGCAGGATCCACCAGAATTTCCGGAAGGTCGGGCGATAACGACCCGAGCGCACCGGCGACGTATCCAGCCAGGGCAGGAAGAAGAGTAGCAGGATCGACGCGAACATCGCCAGCACGCCCAGCAGCTTTGCGGGGATGAAGAAGAAGTCCACGGTGAAGGCGCGCAGGATCGCGTAGAAGGGCCAGAAATACCATTCCGGCACGATATGCGCGGGCGTCGAAAGCGGGTTCGCCTCTATATAATTGTCCGGGTGACCCAGGAAGTTGGGTGCGAAGAACAGCAGGATCGAGAAGGCGATCAGGAAGACGCCCGCCCCGAAGCCGTCCTTGGCCGTGTAATAGGGATGGAAGGGCACGGTATCCTGCGGCCCCTTCACTTCCACGCCGGTCGGGTTCGAGGACCCCGGAATATGCAGCGCCCAGATGTGCAGGATGATGACACCCGCAATCACGAAGGGCAGCAGGAAGTGGAGCGAGAAGAAGCGGTTCAGCGAAGCATTGCCGGGGGCAAAGCCGCCCAGCAGCCACGTCTGGATCGGCTCGCCAACGACCGGGATCGCGCCGAACAGGCCGGTGATGACCTTCGCGCCCCAATAGCTCATCTGGCCCCAGGGCAGCACATAGCCCATGAAGGCGGTCGCCATCATCAACAGGAAGATGACGAGGCCGAGCAGCCACACCATTTCACGCGGCGCCTTGTAGCTACCGAAGTACAAGCCGCGGAAGATGTGGAGATAGACCACGATGAAGAAGAAGCTGGCGCCGTTGGCGTGGGCGTAGCGCATCAGCCAGCCCGCGTTCACGTCGCGCATCGTCTGTTCGACGGTGCCGAAGGCGACCAGGTCATTGGCGCCATAATGCATCGCCATGATGACGCCGGTGACGATCTGGATCACCAGCGCGAGGCCGGCGAGCACGCCGAAGTTCCAGAAATAATTGAGGTTGCGCGGGACCGGATAGCCGGCGCCGACCGCATTATAGACGAGGCGCGGCAAAGGCAGCTTCTCGTCGACCCACTGCATCACGGGATGCTTGGGGGTATATTGTTCAGCCCATGGAAAGCTCATGATGGTCCCCCTCAACCCACAAGAATGGCGGTGTCGGAAGTGAAGCTATACTTCGGCACTTCCAGGTTCTTGGGGGCAGGCCCCTTACGGATGCGGGCGGCCGTGTCGTAGGACGAGCCGTGGCAGGGGCAGAAATAGCCGCCAAATTCGCCGCGATTCTCACCTTCGCCCGCGCCCAGCGGCACGCAGCCCAGATGGGTGCACACGCCCATCGTCACCAGCCACTGCTTCTTGCCGTCGACGGTCCGCTCCTCCAGCGTCTGCGGGTCGCGCAGCGTGGCAGGGTCCACCTTGTCGGCTTCGGCGATTTCCTTGGCTGTCAGCTGGCGCACGAAGAGCGGCTGGCTGCGGAACGTGGTCTTGATGGCCTGGCCCGGCTGGATCGCCGAGAGATCGACTTCGGTCGACGCGAGCGCCAGCACATCGGCGCTGGGGTTCATCTGGTCGATCAGCGGCAGGACGACGGCGACACCGCCGACCCCGGCGAAGCTGACCGCAGCGATGTTGATGAAATCCCGGCGGCGTACGCCATCTTCGCCGGATGGACCCGTACCGTCTGTTTGTTCAACGCTCGCCATGCACCTCTACCCTTGCAAGACTTCCCTGTCACACCGGAATGCCGTTACCGGCGCTGATTATCAAGGGCGTTGGGCACTCGACCAAGGGTCGACCCGCCTCCCCCCGGCGTGGTTCGATGGGCGTGATAACCGCACTGCGCCCGCTTTGCCAGTCGCAATATCACCTAGTCTATTGCAAATGCTCTTGATCGACTATGGCGCAACCCATGCGTATCGCCCTTTACCAACCGGAGATCGCCGGCAATGTCGGCGCCATATTGCGCCTGGCGGCCTGTTTTCAGGTGCCGGTCGACATCATCATGCCCACCGGATTCGCCTTTTCCGACGCCCGCCTGAAACGTGCGGCGATGGATTATGGGGAATCGGCCGACGTCACCCGCCATGCCAATTTCGCCGCCTTCGATGCGGATCGGCGCGCGCAGGGCCGCCGCCTGTTGCTGATGAGCGCCCATGCGTCGCAGAAATTGCCGGAGGTGCAGTTCCAGCCCGACGACGTGCTGCTGATGGGATCGGAAAGCGCCGGCGTGCCGACCGACGTGCGCGATCTGGCCGATATCCGCATCCGCATCCCGATGGCGCCCGGCTTTCGATCCTTGAACATCGCCGTTTCCACGGGCATCGCCGTCGCCGAAGCCCTTCGCCAGACCGGAAAGTTTCCCGAATGACCGCCAGCAATCCCGTGCCCGCCGTGTCTTTCCCGCTCGATGCGCGGCAGCAGGCGGCGCGCAACTGGTTCGAATCGCTGCGGGACCGGATCTGCGCCGAGTTTGAGGCGATCGAGCGGGAAGCGGGCAGCGATGCGTGTTTCGACTTTACGGCCTGGGACCGTGAAGCCGAAGGACAGGCCCCCGGCGAGGGTGGCGGCGGCGTGCGCGGCGTCATGAAGGGCAAGGTGTTCGAAAAGGTCGGCGTCAACGTCTCGACCGTGGGCGGCGAATTTGCTCCCGGCTTTGCCCAGACCATCCATGGCGCGGGCGACAATCCCGCCTTCTTCGCCACCGGCATCAGCCTGGTCGCGCATATGGCCAATCCGCATGTGCCGGCCGTCCATATGAACACCCGCTATCTGGTGACGACCAAGAGCTGGTTCGGCGGCGGCGCGGATCTCAACCCGCCTTTGCCGCGCGAGGACGATACGGCGCATTTCCATGATGTGCTCAAAGCCGCCTGCGACGCCCATGATCCGGACCATTATCCGCGTTTCAAGGCATGGGCGGACGACTATTTCTTCATCCCCCACCGCAATGTGCATCGCGGTGTCGGCGGCATCTTCTACGATCATCTGGAATGTGCCGACGATGCCGCGTTCGACGCGAATTTCGCCTTCACCCGCGCGGTCGGCGACGCTTTCCTGAACGCCTTCCCGCCGATCGTGCGGCGACGCATGGATGAGGCGTGGAACGAGGCGGATTATCGCACCATGCTGGAATGGCGCGGGCGCTATGCAGAATTCAACCTGGTGCATGATCGCGGCACGCTGTTCGGCCTCAAGACCGGCGGCAATATCGACGCGATCCTGATGAGCCTGCCGCCGATGGCGAGTTGGAGCTGATGCCCTTTATTCCAGTCGAGCCGGGCATGGTGGCGACGGTCGTCACGCATCTGGAGATGCTGGAACGCCCCCGCCCCGCCCCCATCCCGCCCGCGCCGCTGCGGCTGGTGCCGTGGAAACAGCCGGACTTGGGCGCCTATCGCACATTGTTCCGCCGGGTGGGCACGCCATGGCTGTGGTTTTCGCGGCTGGTGATGGCCGATTCGGATCTGGCGGCGATCCTGCATGACCCGTCGGTGGAGATTTATGCCGTCACCGATCCGCGGGGCACCGAGGTCGGCCTGCTGGAACTGGATTTCCGGTCGCTGCCCAATTGCGAGCTGAGTTTCTTCGGGCTGGTGCCGGAACTCAATGGCAAGGGGCTGGGCCGCTGGCTGATGGCACAGGCCAAATCGCTTGCCTGGCGCAAAGGCGTGGAGCGTTTCTGGGTCCATACCTGTACGCTCGACAGCCCGGCCGCGCTGGCTTTTTACGTGAGGTCGGGTTTCACGCCCTATGGACGCGAAATCGAAATCTTCGCCGACCCACGACTGGCGGGCATACTTCCGCGCGAGGCGGCGCCGCATGTGCCGCTGCTGGACGTGCGATAGGCGTTCAGCTGAAAATGTCCGTCACATCCTGCGGCTGGGCCTGCCGATAAAGGCGCGCCAGCATCACCAGCATATAGACCTGGGCGATGCTGGACACCGCAGCGCCGGCCAGGCCACCAGCCAGACGCGCAGCATCTGCCCCACCTGCGAGGCCCGCCAGCGAGCCGATAATCGCCTGCGCCGCGGATCCGGCGATGGTGGACAACAGCATGACGATGATCAGGAAGCCGAACAGGCGCCAGAAATAGCCCCGCGTCAGCGCCCACGCCTGCCGCAGCGAATCCATCACCCCCAGTCGCGTGTCGATCACCACCGGATTGAGCAGCACGAGCCGGATGCTGGCGAAGAAGACGATGCCCGCCAAACCGAAGCCAAGCAGCAGGCCGGCCGCAGCGGCCAGTTGCTTCGACGCCAGCGAAGCGACCACGCCCACCAGCGCGGCGGCAATGAAGATGACGGCCACGGCAACGACCACGACCAGCGCCGTGCCGATCAGCACCGGCAGGCGCGCGAAGCTCAGGCGCAACGCCTCCCCCACGCTGATGCCGGGGCGCAACGCCAGCGCGAACAGGGTGAGCGAGCCGAACCAAATGAGGATGATCGTCAGCAACATCGCCAACCCGAAGCCGGGCGGCATGGCCGGAATCGCATCCGCCTTGGGCTGCGCGAACCAGGCCTGCAATTCGGGCGGCATCATTTCCTGCAGGATGAGGCCGGGCAGCGCGACGAACAGCAACGCCACCGGAAAAAGCAGGGTCGCTTCGCGCGCGACGAAGGCCACGGCCTCCTCCCACGCCTTGCCGATCGACATTGTCGCCATATCTATGCTGCCTGCCCTATCATGCTGGAAATGCGGCGCGAGACTTGATCGCTCGGCCCGCCCAAGTCAAGGAAGTGCCCATGTCCGATGTTCCTTCCGATACACCTATCCTGCCGTTTCCCGAATCCGTCGAATGGCGGGCCGATCCGGGGCTGGTCGATTATCCCACCGCGCTGACCGAGATGGAGGCGCGGACCACCGCCATATATGAAGGGGCGGCGCAGGAACGGGTGTGGCTGCTGGAACATCCGCCGCTCTATACCGCCGGGACCAGCGCCGATCCGGCCGAACTGCTCGACCCGCGCTTTCCGGTGCATGATGCCGGGCGTGGCGGGCGATATACCTATCATGGGCCGGGGCAGCGGATCGGCTATCTGAACATCGACCTGCGCGAACGGGGCAAGGATGTCCGCAATTTCGTGCACCATCTGGAAGGGTGGATGATCGCGGCGCTGGGCGACCTGGGCATCACCGCCCGGCGCGCGGAGGGGCGGATCGGCATCTGGACCGACGACCCGCAGGGGCGAGAGGCCAAGATCGGCGCATTGGGCATCCGCGTGCGGCGCTGGGTGACGCTCCACGGCTTTGCGATCAATGTCGATCCCGACCTGTCCCATTTCGGGGGCATCGTGCCGTGCGGCATCAGCGAATTTCCGGTGACCAGCATCGCGGCGCTCAATGGCAACGCGTCGATGGCGGCCCTCGATGTCGCGCTCAAGGCGCATTTTCCCGCCTTTCTGGGCAACCTCAAACGCTGCGGCGCGGGGGTTGAGGAATGTAACACAGGCCGTTAGGTTTGTGGCTTTCGCCGGGCGGGGGAATTGCCGGGCACCCATCATATAAGGAGATCCGGATGCGTTTTGGCGCGAAGACAGTCTTTACCCTGACCCTGATCGCGGCAACCCTGCCGCTGGCCGCCTGTGGCGGCAAGGAAGAGGGCGGCAACAAGGTGCAGATGAAGGATATGGAAGTCGTGGACGGCACCGCCACCGACGCCATGACCGATCTGGACGGCGTGCGGAGCGAAGGCACCGCCGTGGCGCTGCCCGACAACAACAGCGCGGGCAACAGCAGCGCCCCCGCCAAGCCCGCCCCGGAAAAGGCCCCGGCCGAAGAAGCGGAAGTCCTGTCGGATCAGTAGGGCTGGCGCGATCGTTCAGTATTGGTACAAGAGGCCCGATAGAATGAGGGCGCCGGTGTTGGCGTCCTTCCAGAGAGGCAAGAATTCATGATTTCGCGTTTCCCGTTGCGCCGCGCGCTCGCCGGTCTGACCCTGGCGATCGCGCCGATGATGGCGCAGCCGGCTTCGGCTCAATTCTTCTGGTCCCCGCCCGACATGAGCGCCCCGCCGCTGACCGATGCCGCCGCTGCCACCGCACTTGGCCTGCCCGGCGCCACGCCGGCGGAGATCAAGGCTGGCCTGGCCTGGAATCTGCGCGCTGCGCTGAACGTCGCCGCGCTGCAATGCCAGTTCGAACCGACCCTGCTGTCGACCAGCAATTACAATGCCATGATCGCGCATCATGACGCGGAGCTGGACACGGCGCAGGCCGCTCTGCTGGGCTATTTCCAGCGCACCGTAGGCAAGGGCAAGCCGGGCCAGTCGGCGTCGGACATGTATAATACCCGCATCTATTCCGGCTATTCCACCGTGCAGGCGCAGAAGGGCTTTTGCCAGGCGACGGCGGAAGTGGGCCGGCAGGCCATCTTCGCCGATCGCGGCGCGCTCAACGAAGTCGGCCGCACGGGCCTGGCCTCCATCAAGAAGTCGCTCGTCGCGGCCGGCGAGCAATTTTATGGCACGCCGGGCTATGACTATGCCGTCGCTCTGCCGTCCTTCGACCCCAAATGCTGGAAGAAGGGCGTGCTGCTGCCGGTCTGTCATCAGGCCTGGAACGACAAGACCGGCGTAAAACCCTGATCAACTGACGATATTAGCGCAGGCCCAGATATTTATGGGCCTGCACCGTCAGCCGCCATTGCGGCCGGTCCATGACCATAGCGATGGCGGCGCGGGCATTGTCGGCCGCATGGGGATCGTCCAGCGGCTGAAGCAGATGATGGTCGAACGCCCATCCCTCCATCACCGCGACATCGGCCAGGCTATGGCCGCCATCGGGCTGCGGCCAGACCAGCTTCAATTCATTGCCGGATCGCTGCACCACATCGCTGCCCGCCTTGGGACTGATACAGATCCAGTCGATGCCGGGGTGCGCGGCGATGGTGCCATTGCTCTCGATCGCGATCGTGAAGCCGCGGGCATGGAGCGCATCGACCAACGCATCATCGACTTGCAGCATAGGCTCTCCGCCGGTCAGGACGATATAGTGCCCGGCAACGCCCTCACCCCAGAAAGCCAGCGCCGCGTCCGCCAGCGCATCGGCATCGGCGAACTTCCCGCCGCCAAGCCCATCGGTGCCCACGAAATCGGTGTCGCAGAATTTGCAGACGGCGGCGCGCCGATCCTGTTCCCGCCCGCTCCACAGATTGCAGCCGGCAAAGCGCAGGAATACCGCGCGCCGGCCCGCCTGAACCCCTTCCCCTTGCAGGGTGAGGAACATTTCCTTGACCGCATATGTCATCGCCGTCCGCCTTTCAGGGCCGCGCGGCGTAGATGGTGGGATCGGGCAGGCCCGCTTCCTCATAGCCCTTCGACCGCAGGCGGCAGCTGTCGCACAGGCGGCAATGTTTGTTGTCGGGCGTGGGATCGTAGCAGGACCAGCTGAGGCCCGCGTCCAGCCCCAGTCGATCGGCTTCGCGGGCGATATCCGCCTTGCTCATATATTGGAGCGGCGTCTGGATGCGGATCGGATGGCCCTCCACCCCCGCCTTGGTCGCCAGCGTCGCCATCGTCTGGAACGCGTCGATGAACTCCGGGCGGCAATCGGGATAGCCCGAATAGTCGAGCGCGTTGACGCCGATGAAGATGTCGCTCGCGCCCGCCACCTCGGCCAGGCCCAGCGTCAACGACAGGAAGATGGTGTTGCGCGCCGGCACGTAGGTGACCGGGATTTCTTCCCCCACGCCGCTCTTGGGCACGGCGATGTCGGCGGTCAGGGCCGATCCGCCAAAGGCGGTCAGATCCAGCGGCAGGACGATATGGCGGATGGCATTGAGCGATTCGGCGATGCGCGCCGCGGCGCGCAATTCGACGCGATGACGCTGATTATAATCGATCGACAGCGCGAAGATGCGATAGCCGGCCTCACGCGCGAGTCCGCCCGCGACCATGGAGTCGAGCCCGCCAGAGAGCAGGACGACGGCGAATTTTCCTTCATTGGCAACCATAGGCCCCGCGCTACGCCTCGTTGCGCCGCAGTGCAAGTATGAGGCGGCTGGTGGCGCAGGTCATGAACAGGCGCCGATCCGCCGGCCTTCGGCCGCGAAAGCGAAGGGCGCGCCATCGGCCACGCCTTGCGAGCGGATCTGCACCAGCCGGGTCGTTTCGACGCGCAAATCGGTGCGGCCATTGCCCGCCGCCGCGCAATCATAAGTGACGGTGACGGCATGATCGCTGTCGCTGATCGTGAAGCTGCGGCACAATGTCCGGCCATGCTGGACCTGAAGCAGTTGCCGCAGGTCGCTGACGCACAATTTACGCGTCTGCGCGCCTTCACCCCGGTCGCGCAATTCCCACTCGCCGGTTTCCAGCCCTTGCAACGCCTGAGGCGCTGGCACGGCTGCCGGTATAGCGCCGGCCCCGGCCGCCGATGCGGTCGCCGCCGCCATGGCCATCGCCAGCGCGCCGAGCGCGTACCATCCCGCCCTCATCATGATATCGCCCGATCCCGTTACCGACTTCACTGCCGTCCGGAGCAACAATCGCTCGCCTGACCCATGCCGTCCAATTGCGGCATTTTCATAACGTGGGTGGCGGCGGCTGCCCTAATTGCGAATATCGGTAGCGAAACGATTATTTTCAATGGGCGACGAAACTGTCCAGCGCGAGCGGGAAGAGGCGCGAGCAGAAGGCGCAATCCACGCCGATAATGCCCTTTTCATCCGCCATTTCCGCCCGCTCGCTGGCCGGGAAACGGCCGATCACGTCGCGAATATGGCCAAGGTCGCAGCGGCAACCCTTCGCCAGCGGCGCCGCTTCCGACACGCGCACTTCCTCTTCCTCATGGAACAGGCGCCACAATATGTCCGTCAGCGGCAGCGCGTCGTCGGTCAGCTCCTCTCCCTTGAGTGTCTGGGCCAGCGCCTGGACATGCTCCCATTCCGGATGATCGTGGCGCACATGCAGACGCTCGCGCCCGACCTCCCCCTCCGGCAGATGCTGGAGCAGCAGGCCCGCAGCGATGCAGCCGGCGCCGGCATCATGCCGCGTGTCGATCTGGATGATGCTGGGGATCTGTTCGGACTGGAAGAAATAATGCTCGGCGGCCTGCGCCAACGACTGGCCCTCCAGCGGGACGATGCCCTGATAGCGCTCGCCACTGACGGACTGGTCGAAGGTGATGGCCAGATAGCCCTTGCCGAACAGGCCGAAGAGGGTCGGGTCGGCGCCCTGTTCCGCCAGACGATCCGCGTCGAACTTCACATAACCGCGCAGGGCGCCATCCTTGTAATCGGCCACCAGCAGGCTGACGACGCCATTTTCGGTCTGCGCCTGAAGCGTCAGTTGGCCGTTGGCCTGCTTGAGCGTGCTGCCGAGCAAGGCCGCCAGCACCAGCGCAGAGGCAAGCAACCGCTCGATCGCGGGTGGATAGGCATGGGCGGCAAGCACCTGGTCGAGCACCGGACCCAGTCGCACGAGGCGGCCGCGCGCATGGCGCGAGGGAATGGTGAAGCCAAGGGCCTGGTCGAGATGGGGACTGGTCACGCTATTTCCTTCCGATCCCCCCGCCCCCGAAAGCCGCGAAGGCCCGCCCTTCGCTGTTCAGCGCAGGACAGGCCCCGACGATTTCGAGGGCGAACGGGAAATTTCGCCCGAATATAAGGTCCGCTTACAGCTTTCCAAGCGCCCAGAGCAGAACCGACTTCTGGGCATGGATGCGATTTTCCGCTTCGTCCCAGATCAGCGACTGCGGGCCGTCGATCACCGCTTCTGTCACTTCCTCGCCGCGATGGGCGGGCAGGCAGTGCAGGAACTTGGCGTCGGCCTTGGCGCCTGCCATCAATTCCGGCGTCACCTGATAGGGCATCATCGCCGCCAGCTTGGCTTCGGCATGGGCCTGCCCCATGGAAATCCAGGTGTCGGTAACGACGACATCGGCGCCGCGCACCGCCTCCGCCGCATCGCGGGTGAGCATGATGGTCGATCCAGCCGCCCGCGCCGCGTCGGCGAAGGACGGATCGGGATCATAGCCTTCGGGAATGCCCATGCGCACGTCGAACTTGAGCAACCCGGCCGCCTCGACGATCGAATGGAGGACATTATTGCCATCGCCCAGCCACGCCCACTGGCTGCCGGGCAGCGCCACACCATGTTCCACCACGGTCAGCAGGTCGGCAACGATCTGGCACGGGTGCGACAGGTCGGTCAGGCCGTTGACGACCGGGACGCTGGCATATTCGGCCATTTCCTCGATCTTGGCATGATCGTCGGTGCGGATCATGATGGCGTCGCACATGCGGCTGAGCACGCGGGCCGTATCCGCAATGGTTTCGCCGCGACCGATCTGGCTGGTCGCCCCTTCCAGGATCAGCGACGTGCCACCCAGTTGGCGGATCGCCATGTCGAAGCTGACGCGGGTACGCGTGCTGTTCTTTTCGAAGATCATCGCCAGTGTATGGCCGGCCAGCGGCGCGTCGGCGTCCACCCAGCCCTTGGGCTTGCCTTGCCGTGCGGTCTTCCGGTCGATGGCGTCGGCGATCATCGCAGCGATGGCGTCGCCGCCTGCATCGGTGAGATTCAGGAAATGCTTGGTCATATCATTACCCCCACAGCCGTTCGGGCTGAGCCTGTCGAAGCCCGCTTCTTCGTTTGAAGAGAACGGCCCTTCGACAAGCTCAGGGCGAACGGAGGTTGGTTTTAAGCCGCCTTGGCGTTCGCGAAGGTCCGCGCGCCGGCGGAAATCTTCTCGATACATTCGGCGATGTGGCTTTCCTCGATGACGAGGGGCGGCAGGATGCGCAGCACATTCTGGCCGGCCGACACGGCCAGCAGGCCATGATGGTCGCGCAGATGGGCAACGAAGGTTCGCGCATCATAGGCGTCCTTCATCTTGACGCCCAGCATCAGACCCATGCCGCGCACATCCTCGAACATGTCGTCATGATTGGGGATGAGCTGCTCCAGCGCCGAACGCAGACGCGCGCCCATGGCCGTCACCTTGTCCAGGAAACCGTCGGCCAGCACTTCTTCCAGCACGGTGATGCCGACCGCCATGGCGAGCGGGTTGCCGCCATAGGTCGACCCATGGGTGCCGAACACCATGCCCTTGGCCGCTTCTTCGGTGGCGAGGCAGGCGCCGAGCGGGAAGCCCGCGCCGATGCCCTTGGCCACGGCCATGACGTCCGGCGTGATGCCATATTGCTCATGGGCGAAGAAGGTGCCGGTCCGGGCATAGCCGCACTGCACTTCGTCCAGGATCAGCAGCAGGCCATGTTCGTCGCAGGCCTGGCGCAGGCCCTTGAGGAAGGCCTGGGTTGCCGGGGTCACGCCGCCTTCGCCCTGCACCGGTTCCAGCAGGAAGCCGGCGGTGTTGTCGTCGATCGCCGCCAGCGCCGCGTCGAGATCGTTGAAGGGCACGACCTGGAAGCCGGGCAGCAGCGGTTCGAAACCATCGCGCATCTTGGGCTGGCTGGTGGCCGAAATGGTCCCCAGCGTGCGGCCGTGGAAGGCGTTGTCGAAGCTGATGATCTTGTGCCGATGCGCCTCGCCATTGGCGAAATGATAGCGGCGCGCCGTCTTGATCGCGCACTCGACCGCTTCCGCACCCGAATTGGTGAAGAAGACGGTGTCGGCAAAGCTGTTATCGACCAGCTTCTGCGCGAACTGCTCCCCCAACGGCGAGCCGTAGAGGTTCGATGTATGCATCAGGGTCGCGGCCTGATCGGCAATCGCCTGGACCAGTTTCGGATGACCATGGCCAAGCAGATTGACCGCGATGCCGCTGGCGAAGTCGAGATAGCGCTCACCGCGCTCCCCGATCAGATAGCAGCCCTCGCCTCGCACCGGACGAACATCGCACCGGGGGTAAACGGGCATGAGCGGCGTAATCGACATGGGCCTTCCCTTTCTGGGTGATGCTGCGCGTCCTGTGCGCATTAGGTAGAACGCAAAAAGGCGGCCCCCGCCGGGCCGCCCTTCGCGAGCACCGCCTATACAAGCGGCATGTTGGGGGCGCAACCCCGCCCGGACGGGCGCTCGCGCCGTAGATCAGCGGCCGATCTGGGTCCAGGCTTCGGCAATTTCGGCGACGATGTCGCGGGCCTGCTCGACCGGCTCGGCCGAGTGTTCCTGGGCACCGACTAGCAACAGCCGGCGGGCTTCGCGGTAGATTTGAGCCAGGCCGACCGAAATGTCACCGCCCTTGTCGAAGTCCAGGCTGGATTCGAGCGCAAAGAGGATCGACATGGCGCGCGCCTGCTTGTCCGACACCTTCACCCGGTCGCCATTGCGTTCGGCCAGCGCCGCCGCTTCAAGCGCGAGCAGCAGCTCATCGAACAGGATCTTGACCAATGCGTGCGGCGTCGCGCCTTCGGTACGGCTGCCCGAATGGACCGCTGCGTAACGGCGTGCTGCGCTGGCGCCTGCATAACCCTGATTGTAAAACATCGTCTGTTGCGTCCCCGATTAATTGCTGCCGCTATTGTTCCAAACCTCGATCTGCTGTTCGAGGTAGCTTTGTGTCGCTTTGAGCGCGGACAGCCGCGTCTCCATCGCTGCGTAGACCTTGGTCAGATGGTCCTCATAATTGGCCATCTTTTCGTCCAGGTCTTCGAGCTGCTTGGTAAATTCCTTGGCCAGCGTGTCATATTGCTTCTGCGCCGTCTTGAGAGGACCATCTTCCTTCTCGATATTGTCGCGAACCGTCGACATCAGCTTGGACAGGCCCGGATTGCCGTCAGTCGCAACCTTGGGATTGACCATGTTGGTGATGGCTTCCGGATCGGCCTCCATCACGGCCGCCAGGCGGACCGTGTCCAGCTTGAGCGTACCGTCGCGATTGGTCGACACGCCGATGTCGGCCAGCGTCTTGTAGGTGCCGGTCGACGCCAATTGGGTCGAGGTAATGGCGGACAGCTGCCGCTTCATGTCGCGCACACCCGACACACCGTTCAGGACACCCGCGCTGGACGAATCCGCGCCGGTCGCCGTCGCCGTGTTCAGCGCGCCCATCAGCGTATTATATGCGCTGACAAATTCCTTCAGCAGGTCCGACAGGCCGGCCGTAGGCTGGCTCATCGACAGGGTCACGTTCGTACCCGGCGATGCCTTGTTCAGGTCGATCCGCAGATAGGGGATCGCATCGTCGACCGTGTTGCTGGCATATTCATAGGCAACCCCGTCGAGCGTGATCTTGGCATTTTGGGCGTTCGACGTGCTGGTGAAGCTCATGCCGCCCAGTATGCTGCCGCTATCGTCGGCATTGGCGCTGATCGTGAAATCATTGGCCGCACCGGTTTCGCCCTTGAATACCAGGCGGGTGCCCTGGGTGTCGGTGACGACGCGGGCGGTGACGCCGGTATTGGCGGCGTTGATGGCCGATGCCAGACCGGCGAACGTATTGTTCGTGGAATCCAGCGTGATGGTGGTGGCTTCGCCCGCCGCATTGGTCAGGGTGAAGCTGCCGGTGCCGATCACCGTGCTGCCGGTTGCGCCACTGGTCGCGGCGGAGGAGTAAACGCGCGCGCTGGCAAGCTGTTCGACGGTCAGCTGAGCGGGCAGGCCGCTGGGGCTGCCACCGCTGAGCAGCGTGACCGACGCGATGCTGGCGTCGTTGGACGATGCCGCGCCGGTATAGGCGGCGCCGGACAGGACTTCGGTCAGGGCGTTGGCAAAGGTGTTGAGCGAGCTGGTCGCGGAAGCGAGGGCGGAAATGCGCGAGCTGTTGAGCGACTGACGACCGGTGATCGCAGCCTGCTTGGGCTCGCGGGTCGCGCTCACCAGGCTGGAAACCAGCGCCGAGGTGTCGATCCCCGATCCGGCATTGAGTGCCGTCAAAATGCTGCTGCCTACCGCGGTCATGCCGTTTTCCTTTCAAGGGGATAGAACGGCGGTAGCGCCAAGACCTTTAGGAAAGATTTTCGGGATGGCATATTGCCGGGCGACAACGCCAAAACGCGGAAAGGCACGATCCGCACCGGCGGATCATGCCTTTCCCGAACACCTGATGGCGATGGATATCAGATGGCCGAGGTCGCCACCTGCTCTACCGTGCCGCGCGAAACATGGGCATGGGCGGCATGGGAGTAGGATGCCCGCTCCACGATGCGCTTGGCCAGCACCGCAGCATGTTCGACCGCCTCCTTGCTGGCGGGCGGTAGCGGGACCAGCACCATCGGGCGCGGGATCATCGCCTGGATCGCGCCGGCCGCATCGTCCACGCTGCCGGACCCCGACTGAAGATCGGCCAGGATATCGGCGATGCGGGCGTGAACCTCCACATATTCGGCGACGCTGGCCAGATCATCGTCCACGACGACCTGATCCTTCTGCGCTGCCGCAGCCTGTTGCGCCGTATCGCGAACGGAAGCCTGGGCGGAACGACTGGCTGCCACAGACTGGACCGTCTGGACAGGCGAAGGCGCACGCGAAACCGCCCGGTCCACTGGCGGCAGTTCGGTCCTAGTTACATAGTCGTTCATGACGCACCACCAGAATGCATCCCCACAACAGCTATTACGACCAGCCACAGTTAAACTTTAATGGATGGCGCAATTTTTTTTCGATGTGACTTGAGACAGCGAAAGAGACAGCTGCGCGCCCGGATTCAACATGCCTTCGCCATTGGACGGGGCCGATGGAAAGCAACGCCCTTCTTCGATCCGAACATGGCAAACCCCTGTCCAACTCGGTGTCGCACTTTCGCGCGGATTGCCCGGACGATCGCCCTTATTGCTTCTGCCCGTTCGCGTCGAAGCGCATATCTTCGGGGACGGTGATGAAGGGGCGGTCCATTTCCGTCGCCATCTTGTTTTCCACGCGAAAGACGAAGGCCAGCACGGTCGCCACCGCCATGAAGAGCCCTTCATTGACGATCTCTCCGGCGCGCGAGGTGAAATAGACGGCACGGGCCAGGTCGGGATATTGCAGGACAGGCACGCTATTCTGGTCCGCCAGTTCGCGGATCGACGCGGCGATGGCGTCGCAACCGCGCGCGACCACCACCGGGGCGGCGTCCACACCTGGTCGATAGCGTAGCGCTACGGCGAAATGCGTGGGATTGGTGATGATGACGCTGGCTTCGGCCACGGCCTGGCGGGTGGAACCGCTCAATACTTCGAACTGGCGGCGACGGATCTGGCCTTTCAGTTCGGGCGAGCCTTCGCTCTCCTTATGCTCGTCCTTCACTTCCTGCTTGCTCATGCCCAGTCGCTTGGCCCGCTGCATGATCTGCGCCGGCACGTCGATGCCGGCGATCAGGAACAGCCCCCCCGCCATGACGAGACAGGTCAGGATGAAGATGTTGCCAAGGTCCGCCATGGCCGGCGCGACGCCCATCTTGCCGAGCGCGGTGATTTCCGTCAGTCGATCCCAGATCAGCCAGACACCGATGCTGCCGAGCAGGCCGACCTTGGCGATCGACTTGAGCAGTTCGATCAGGCCCTGCGTCCCGAAAATCTTCTTGATGCCGCTGGCCGGGTTCATCCGCGACGCCTTGGGCGCGAAGGCGCCGGGGCGGAAGCCGAGCGATCCGAGCAGGGCCGGCGCGGCGATCGCGGCGATGAAAGTGGCCAGCATCACGCCTGCGGCCGGGAGGGCGATGGCGCCGAGCAGCGCCGCACCGCGCGCGGCGGGCGAGAAATCGACGATATCCTCCCTGCGGAAGCGCAGCGCATCGGCCAGCATGTCCGACAGCGCATCGATCAGCGAAGGGCCGGTGATCGCCAGCCAGGCGATGCCGGCCATCACGACCAGCGCCGTGCCCAGTTCGCGCGACTGGAGGATGTCACCCTTCTTGGCGGCGTCACTCAGTTTTTTCTGGGTCGGTTTTTCGGTCTTTTCGCCGCCGCCGGGACTGTCCGCCATGGCCCTAGCGTCCTTCCGCGATCGACTGGGCCTCTTCCAGGCCAGCCTTGAGCGATACGGTGATGCCTTCCGCCATGATCGGCGCGGCGATGGCCAGCAGGATGATGCCGGCCATCATCGCCACCGGCATGCCGACCGCGAACAGGTTGAGCGAGGGCGCGGCGCGCGCCAGCATGCCCATGATGATCTGAACCAGCACCAACGCGAAGCCGACGGGCAGCGCCACCGTGACGCCCGCGCCCAGCAGCGATCCGCCGAACGTCACGAGCCGCCAGACCGTGTCGTTGGACAATAGCCCGGCGCCGGGCGGAAGCGCCTGATAGCTTTGCACCACGAAGCTGGCGAGCAGCAGATGGCCGTCCATGCCGAGTAACAGGAAGGTGGCAAGGACCGAGAGAAAGGTGCCCAGCACCTGGGTCGACTGACCCGAAGACGGATCGATCATCGCCGCGAAGTTGAGGCCCATGGCATTGCCGATGGTTTCGCCCGCGACGAAGGCGGCGGCATAGCCGATCTGGACGGCGAAGCCGAGCGCGAGGCCCGCCAGCACTTCGCCCGCGACCATCATCACGCCTTCGAAACTGGCGACGCCATCGTGCGGCAGCGTGATGGTAACACTGTTGAGTGCGGCCAGGCCAAGGGCGAGGCTGAGGATCAGGCGCAGTTGCAGCGGGACCGCGGGCGCGCCAAAGACCGGTGCGGCGATGAAGGCCGCACCCGGACGGATCATGGCGATGAGCCAGATCCACAGCTGCGTTTCCACGCCCGTGAAGCCGGGCGCGATCATTGCAGCAGGTCCGGGATACGCTCGAAAATTTCGCGGGTGAAGTCGGCGATCAACACCATGATCGACCCGCCGAACAGCGCCAGCATGCCGCCCACGACGATGATCTTGGGAATGAAGCTGAGCGTCTGTTCGTTGATCGACGTCGCGGCCTGCACCATGCCGATGATGACGCCCGCGATCAGCGCTGGGATCAGCACGGGCGCGGCGGCAAGCGCCGTGATCCACAGCGCCTGTTGGGCCAATCCCATGAAGAAATCGGCGTTTTCCATATTATCGGTTACTTTTCTCCGTTCGGTTCGAGCTTGTCGAGAACGAAGCCTGGTGGATGGTTCTCGACATGCTCGAACTGAACGGATGTGGGCAGAGAGGTTGAATCATGTCGCGAACGACCCCGCGAGCGACCCCATGGTCAGCGCCCAGCCATCGACAAGCACGAACAGCAACAGCTTGAACGGCATGGATATGATCGTGGGCGACAGCATCATCATGCCGAGCGCCATCAGCGTCGACGCGACGACGAGGTCGATGATGAGGAAGGGGAGGAAGATCATGAAGCCGATCTGGAACGCCGTCTTCAATTCGCTGGTGACGAAGGCGGGCAGCAGGATCGTGAAGGGAATGTCGTCCGGCGTGTTGAAGGCCGGCGCCTTGGCGAGATTCTGGAACAGCTTGAGGTCGCTTTCGCGCGTCTGCTTGGCCATGAAGCCGTGCAATACCTTGCCCGACCGGCCGACCGCTTCCTCGATGCTGATCTGTCCCTTGCCATAAGGATCGAACGCCTGCGCGTTGATCGCGTCGATCGCAGGGCGCATCACGAACAGGGACAGGAACAGGGTAAGGCCGACCAGCACCTGATTGGGCGGCGTCTGTTGCAGGCCCAGCGCCTGACGCAGGAGCGAGAGGACGATGATGATGCGGGTGAAGCTGGTCATCATGAGTACGAGCGACGGCAGGACCGTCAGCAGGCTCATCAGGACCAGGATCTGGAGGCTGAGCGAGAGCGAGCGGCCGTCGCCCGAAATCTGGCCCATGGCGCGGCTTAGCGCGCCACCATTGTCCGCTGGCGGCGCTGCGGCAGGCGCGGCCTGTGCGAAGGCCGGCACGGTGAAGACGAGGGCAGCCAAAAATAGGATCGCGAAGACCGCGAGCATCCCATAGGCCTTGCGCGGGCGCCCAGTCCGCAAGTGGATTCCCGCCTTCGCGGGAATGACGATGCTATTGGAGTCAGCGCAGACGGGCATGATCGCCTTCCGCGATCTTTTCGATCCGGCTGCGGGTGACGGACAGCAGGATTTTCTTGCCCTCGAACTCGACCACAGCGAGCTTGCCGAAGGCGCCCATGGGCAGCGCTTCGAGCAGCTTCAACGAGCGGTCGCCCTGCCCCGTGATCATGCCGGGCTGATATTTGCGCCACAGCCATAGCGCGGCAAAGGCCATGCCGCCCACCAGCGGCAGCAGGATCAGCAGTTTGACGAAATACCAGAACATGAAATGGCCTGCCCGCAGCTATGGTTAACCACACCTGCGATCCGCAGTTTCGCGGCGGAAGGCAAGCTTAAATTCGATGGCGCAAAATCAGATGATCCGCATCAGCCGCGCCGTTCGATACCGGCGAGGCGGTTTTCGGTCGCGGCGATATCCACGATGCGAATGCCATAGCGGCCGTTCACCGTGACGACTTCGCCCTTGGCGATCAGCGCGCCATTGACCATGATGTCGAGCAGATCGTCGGCCTGGCGGTCCAGTTCGACGATACTACCTTCGGCCAGATCCATGACTTCGGCGAGGCGCAGCGAGGTGGAGCCGACCTCCACCGACATGCGGACCGGGATATCGGCCAGCAGCTTGAACTGGCGATTGTTGGTCATGCGGCTCAGCGGATCTTCGCCACGCTCCATGCGGGGGGCTTCGCTCATGTCGCTCATTGATCGGGTTCCTGTGCAAGCTTTTCAATCTGGAAGGCGGCGCGGCCTTCCTGTTCGCCGATCGTGCCATGCGCGACGATGCGGTTTCCGACGATCAACGGCAGCGATCGGCCGATGGTCACGGGGATGACGTCGCCGACCTTGAGCTGCATCAGCTCGGCCAGCGAGAGATTGGGGCGCGCCAATACGGTACGCGCGGGCAGGCGGATATCGCGCATCCGCCGCGCGATCCGCGTCTGCCAGACGGGATCGGCATGTTCTTCGTCGGCGGGCAGGTTGCTGCCCATCAGCGCTTCGACGCCGCGCAGGGCCAATAGCGGAAAGACCAGGTCGATCGGCCATTCCTGTTCGCGCGTGATGGATATCTTGAAACGCTGCAACACCATCTGGTCGGCGGGCTGCGCCGCAGCGGCATAGCCGACCGCGCTCTCACGCAGGATCAGCCCCTGCTCGAGCGGCAGGATATCGGCCCAGGTTTCGACAAGCCGGGTGACGATAGCATCGGAAAGGCGAGCGATCAGCCGGTCTTCGGTGGGCGTGAATTCGCCACGCGCGGGCAGCGGGCGATTGCCGATGCCGCCGTAGAAACAATCCACCATCGTGGAAATCATCGCCGCGTCCATGCGCAGCAGCATCTGGCCCTTCAGGGGCAGCAGGCGATAGATGGAAAGGCTGCAAAAGGCAGGGACTTCGGCCGTCCAGGCACCGAAATCGAGCACGCGGGTCCCCTGCGCCTCGACAAGGGGGCGCACGCCCGCGATCAGCTCGATAAGCGTGCGCATGCGCCGGCCGAGCTTCTCGCTCAGCCGGTCCAGCCCCGACAGCATGATCGGCGCCTGAGAATCCCCGCGCCCGAAGGCGTAGGTTTGTACGTCGTCCATCTTGGTCCCCTGCCCCATAGCGGATCAGGGGCCATCCCGATCCTTTGGTGCGAGGCCCATTAATAACGAAAATGGTAAAATTGGGGTTAATGGGCCTGCGACCGGCGCTCGCGCCGATCGCAGCCGCAGGACGTTTCCAAAGCCGATTCTACTGGATCACGAAGTTCGTGAAATAGACATTGTCGATGCCGCCATAGCCGGTCTTCTGCTTCAATATGTCGTTGATAATGCCCTTGATCTTGCCCTGGAGCATCTGCTTGCCCTTGGGCGTGTCGAGCACTTCCTGCGGCTGTTCCGCCAGCATCATCAGCACCTGGCTGCGGATCGGCGTCTCATGCTGCTTGACCGCCGCGATGACGCGATAGTCATAATAGGTCGACACAGCGACGCTGATCTGGGCGAAGGCATCGGTGTCCGACATGTTGGACGTGAAGGGCGCCTGCAGCTGGAAATAGGTGGTCTGATAGGCGGTCGGATTGGTCGGCGAAGGCAAATCGATGCCCTTGCCCGGCGCGTGACCGGTCGAGACGGCATGGCTTTCGCCACCACCGCCACCGGCATGTCCGCCGCCTTCACCACCGCCGCCGCCGCCCTCGCCCGCCCAGCCATGGGCGGTCGCGATCGCCTGCGCATCTTCACCGGCCAGCACCAGCACGGGCTTGTTGGGATCTTCCTTCGGCCCTTCGGCCTTGGGGCTGAAGAAGCCGGCGGCATAGAGGCCGCCCGCCGCGCCTGCCCCACCCACGACGACGCCCACGACCAGCAGCAGGATCATTTTCATGCTCCCGCCTTTTTTCTTCTTGGCCTTTGGCTCGTCGCTCATCTGTCTCGTCCCCTGGGATTAAAGCTGGTCACGCGTAACGCGCGCGCACGGCTCCGCCTGCGGTATCGCCGGCGTCCATATGGTTAAGAACGGCTCCGTCATTCCCTGCTTTATGCCCGAAGGCGATATTTTCTCGCTGTTGCCCGCGGCCCTGCATATGCGACTGGGTGGAGGACTGGCCCATATTCTGGCCGGCCGCCTGACCCTGATTCTGGTGGCTGCCGCCGGACTGCTGTTGCGCTGTATTCTGGTTGGTCGAACCTTCGGCGCGGGTGACTTCCGCGACATGGGGCGCCCGTTCGATCTTCACCTCGCTGATGCGCACGGCCGACAGGCTGGCGTCCAGTTTCAGCCGGTCGCCATCCTGCCGCAACGCCTGCTCGGCCGCCTCGGTCGCGACGGTCAGGCTGATGGCGGCGCCATCATCGCCCTGGCGAATATTGACCTCGACCGGGCCTAATTCCGTCGCGTTGATCTGGAAACGGCCCTGCGCGCCGTTGGCAGAGAGAGAGGCGATGTCACGGGCCAGCCCGTCGATCCACTGGCCCGACACGCCCATGTCGACGACTTGCGCGCCAAGGCTGGCGGAGAGATCGACGGTCGGGATGGCAGGCGCGATGTTGGTGACGGTTTGCGCGGTCGGCTGGGCGAGCGCGGCTGGTGGTGGGGCGCTATCGTTCAATGCCGCCGGCACGATCGGCAGCGCAGCGTCGGGGGACGCGTCGCGGGCGGGCGCGATGGTTTCGGTCCGACGTGGCGCGTGCAGAGTCATATGATCGCGGACCAGCTGGAGCAGGGACACGGCTTCTGCGCGCGGCTTTGCGGCTGCGATGTGGGCGCTTGGCTGAGCAAGGTCGGAGGGTTGCTCCAAGACTTCGGCAGCTTCCTGTTCGGCGGGCAGCGCCTGCGCGGTCGGGATGCTTTGGGCGACTGGGACTGCAACGGCCGGTGCCGAGGCCGCATCCGGGGTCGGTGCCGGGCTGGGGGCCGGATTGGCAAGCTGTATGGGCATTGCCGGCGCGGGCTGGTCGGCAGAGCGCGTGGCGTCCGGAACAATCGTGACGACTGGTAGATCAGCCGGGGCCGTAGCCTTGCCCGACGGCAGGGGCGACGTGTCAGTCGACATGATAGCGGGGGCTGGTGGCGTCGCAGCTTCCCGAACGTTCACGGTCGGAACGCCGGCGCCATCGACCGGGACAGATGTGGCCGGTCGCGTTGTCGATGCGGCAACGGCGGCCGGACGGACGCCAACGGCTTCTAGCGGAGCTTGTTCGACCTCAACCTGTTCGGCTTGAGTAACGATGGGCGGGGTCTGCTGCACAGACGGTGCCATGATCGTGATGGACGGCTCTGCCGAGCGTTGACCATCATTCTGTGCGACGGAGGTCGCATCGTCGCTGAACGGTTCTTCGGTTGCCGCTGGCGTATCGGCCGATTCGGTCGGCAGCTGCGGGGCGACCATGTTCGCCGACACAGCATCATGCCAATGGGCAGAATGGGCCTTGACCGAGACGGGCTTGGGTTCCTGCTCGACAGCGGCGGGGGCAGTCGGTGCCGTCGCGATGGCCGGGGGGGCCGCCGGCGCCAGCACCGCAGGCTTCACGTCCGTCTGCTCGGGCAGACGTACGGCGGTCGCCGTTTCGGCAGCAGGGGGCGTTTCGGGATCGGCGACGGGTATGATGGCGGCCGGCGTTTCGGCTTCAGTCGCCGGAACGCGGTCAGCAAATGCCTCGACATCGCGGGCGGGTGGGCTGTCGGCCGATATGTTTACAACTGCGATCGCGACCGAGCCGGGCAGGTCTGCGGCGGCGATTGCCGCTTCAGGCTCGGGAGACGATACAGCGAGTTGGACAGGTGAATGCGGTTGTTCAGCCTGCGCCGCCGGAACTACAGGGATCGAAGCGGGAGCCGCATTGGCAAGGGCCGGATGCCACGCACCTTCATCAATATGTTCGGCATCGATATCTGGAACTTCGACGTCATTTGCGACGGCAACTTCCGGCACGATCGGCTGCAGCGCGGCGGCCGGCGCTGCGCCGACGCTGCCGAGCAGTTGCGCGAAGTCTGCACCGCCCTCGGCCGACACCGTCGTTCCCTTTACGCCCGTTTGCGCGGGCGTCGGAAACAACATGGCCTTGAGACTGGTCAGCATCGTCATCGTCAAACGTCCCCCGTCCGCTGCATGCGGCGATAGCGCGGCAAGGCCGCGAGCTTATTCTCTCGCCACTCCTCGAGGTTCGCGCGGGCGCGGTCCTTGAGGCGGGTGGCGATTTCCTTCTCGCGGTTCGCTGCAAGAGTCATGCCTTCTTTCGCCTCGACATTGCGCTTGGCATCATAAAGTGCGCCATCGAGCTGACGACCGGCCTGTTCGAGGCGGGTGGCGAGTTCCTGCATCGCGGCGAAGGAGGCACCGCTGGCCATGCCTTCCGTCTCGAACAATTCGCTGCGGACCTTGTTCAGGCGATCGATATTATTGGCCAGAGCACTGGCTTCATCGCGGGCGCGGGCGGTTTCGGCCACGGCCATGGCATGCTGGACATGCCGGACGCGCAGCACGCGTTGGCGGCGGCCGACCAGCCCCTTCACGCGCCGAACCCGGTGATCAACGCGTTGGCGCTGGTGTCGAGGTCGATGCGGCTTTTCTGGTCCTGACGGATGAAGTCGAGGATTTCCTGCCGGCGGCGGACGGCTTCGTCGATGACGGGGTCGTTGCCGGGGCGATAGGCGCCCATCAGGATGAGGTCGCGATTTTCCTCATAGGCGGCCCAGAGGCGGCGATAGACGGCAGCCGCCATGCGATGCTCGTCCGACACGACGTCCGCCATGACGCGGGACAGCGATTTGCCGATGTCGATCGCGGGGAAGATCGCCTGTTCCGACAATTGGCGCGACAGGACGAAATGTCCGTCGACGATAGCACGAGCGGCGTCGACGATCGGATCGTCGGTATCGTCGCCATCGGCCAGCACGGTGTAGAGCGCGGTGATCGAGCCGCCGGTGCGGGCGTCCACACCGGCGCGCTCCACCAGACGGGGGATGAGGGCGAGGGCCGAGGGCGGATAGCCCTTCATCGCGGGCGGTTCGCCCAGTGCCAGGCCGATTTCGCGCTGGGCATGGGCGCAGCGCGTGAGGCTGTCGATCAGCAGCAGCACCTTCTTGCCGCGGGCACGGAAATATTCGGCGATGGCGGTGGCGCGCGCGGCGGCGCGCAGGCGCAGCACCGGAGGATGGTCAGCCGGTACGGCGACGACGACGCTCTTGCCCATCGTGTGCTTGAGCTTGGTTTCGAGGAAGTCGCTGACTTCGCGACCGCGCTCGCCGATCAGGCCGACGACGACGACATCGGCTTCGGCGCCGGCGATCATCTGGCCCATCAGGACGGATTTACCGACGCCCGAGCCGGCGATGATCGCGATACGCTGGCCGCGCCCGGCGGTGAGCAACGCGTTGACGGCGCGCACGCCAAGATCGAAGGCTTCGGTCACGCGACCGCGATCGAGGACATTGCCCTTCACGCCGTTCAATGGCCATGTGCCGCCCGCGATGATCGGCCCCTTGCGGTCGAGCGGCTGGCCCATGGCGTCGATGACGCGACCGATCAGGCCATCGCCCACCTGCACCATATTCGCCTGACTGTCCGGTTCGACGCGGATACCGTTTTCCAGCGGCGCGTCGGCATCGAGCGGCACCAGCAGCGCGCGGTCGCCGCGAAAGCCGACGACTTCGGCGCGACAGACCGAACCGTCGCTGGCCAGTACGCGCGCGCCCGATCCGATCGGGCGGCGGAAACCGGTGACTTCCAGCATGCCCGCATCATGGCTGACCAGACGGCCGACATGACGGGGCGCACGGTTCTGGACCTGCAAATGGTCGAACAGGGTTTCGGCCTGGGCGATCTGGGCACGGATCACGCCTTGCCCTCCATATCGTCCATCAGCGCGCGCAGGCGCGACAGGCGGACGTCCGGGCCATCCTCGACCCAGCCTTCGCTGGTTTCGAGGCGTACGCACCCACGGTGCATGTTCCTGTCGCCCACCAGCTTGACGCCGATCGCTTCGCCTTCCAACAGGTTGATGTCTTCGGGATGAAGGTGAAGCGCGTTCTTGCCTTCATTATCCTCGATAAAGGCGGCGACGGTGTCGCAGCGCTGGACGAGGCGTTCGATGTCGATCTCCACCTCCCCCACAATCTGTTCGACCAGACGGACGACGGTAGCGGACAACATGGTGGAGAGCATGCCGCTGGGCGCGGGGGCGAGCATCTCCAGCGCTTCGGTCAGGCGAGCACGGGCATCGGCTTCCTCGCCATGGGCTTCGGCGGTGACGCGGCAGCCTTCATCGAAGCCTTGGGTAAAGGCCTCCATCCGGGCTTCTTCCAACAGGTCGATTTCCGGTTCGGGTTCGAACACGCCGTTGCGCATCGTCGCGGCAATCGGGGTTTCGGGCGAGGCATAGAGCGTGCGGAAGCCGCCGCCTGCGGGGCGGAAGCCCGCGACCGCGACGGGCGCAGCGTCCTGAACGGCCTGAGCCCCCCAAATCTTAGACAAAATCGTTGCCCTTCCCGCCGAGCATGATGGTGCCAGCGTCGGCCATGCGGCGCGCGGTGGCGATGATGAGTTTCTGCGCGTCGATCACTTCGGCGAGGCGGATCGGACCGCGTTCCTCGATCTCGTCGGCGATCGCCTGCGCCGCGCGGGCGGACATGCAGCTGAAGATCTTGGCCTTGAGCATGTCGTTCGCACCCTTGAGCGCCACGACCAGCACCTGGCTGTCGACGGTACGCATCAGCGTGCCCAGATTCTTGTCGTCCATGTCGATGAGGTTGTCGAAGACGAACATTTCCTCCTCGATCGTCTGGGCGATCATCTTGTCGCGCTTGGCGACGGCCTTCATGATCCGCTGTTCATTGTCCTTGCGGACATTGTTCATGATCGCGGCCGCTTCGACCGTGCCGCCGCGCTGCGACGCCGCGCCCTGCTTGTTGACCGGACCGCGCAGCAGCAACTGCTCCAGATCCTCCAGCGCCTCGTTCGACACCGGTCCGAGCGTGGCGATGCGGTAGACGATCTCTTCCTGATATTCGCCCGGCAGCAATTGCAGCACGTCGGCGGCGACGGGCGCCTCCAGATGGGCCAGCACGATCGCCATGATCTGCGGATGTTCCGCCTCGATCAGGGTGCCGATTTCCTTGGCGTCCATCCACTTCAGCATTTCCAGCTGGGTGGAGCGGGTCGGCGGGGTGATGCGGGCCAGGATGGTTTCCGCGCGCTCCTCGCCCAGAGCCTTGGTCATCGCGCCGCGGATATGGCGGGTGGCGCCATAGCCGATGGTGGTGCGCTTCTTGGCCTTGGTGACGAAATGGTCGAGCGCTTCGTTCACTTCCTCCGGATCGACATCCTGCACGTCATACATGGCATAGCCGAGCTGGCGTACTTCTTCGGGTTCCAGGCGGGACAGGATCTGGGCGGCTTCATCCTCATCGAACAGCATCAGGAGGACGGCGGCGGCGGCGCTGCCTTTCAGCGCCTCGGGGCGACCGGGGACGATCTCAGGCATTTTCCTTCTTAGCCTCCTTCAGCAGGTCGCGGACGACCAGGGCGGCACGATCGGGATCCTGCTTCACGAAGTTGCGGATCAGGTCGGCGCGCTGGGCATAGTCATAGGTGGAGGAAATCATGTCGAGCGTGACCTTGGGCTCCCCGCCTTCCGGCGTGATGACGGCGGCCTGCTTGGTGATTTCGGTCGAAATCTCGCGGCCGATGCGCTGACCTTCCTCGGGGGCCGGCGCGGCCAGAGCGTCCTGCGGCGCGGCGCGACGCTTGAGCAGCGGGCGGCCGATGCCGAAGATGACCAGCAGCGCGACCAGCAGAGCCGACACGTTGCGCACCAGCGGCGACACCCAATCGGCTTCATACCAGGGGGCGACCGCGTCTTGCGTCTTGAGGAAGCTGCGCGAAGACAAGGCCACCACGTCGCCACGGGTCTGGTCGAAGCCGACCGCGCCCTTCACCAATGCTTCCAGTGCGGCGATTTCCTGCGGCGTGCGCGCCTTTCCGTCGGGCGCGGTGTCGAGCGCGACAGCGACCGACAGACGCTTGACGGTGCCGATGGCATCGCGGGTGACGGACACTTCACGGCCCAGCTCGAAGCTGCGGTTGAAGGTTTCCTCGGTCTTCATCAGCGGGTTGGGCGGCGTGCCGGGCTGGCCAGCCTGTGCGCCCTGCGCCGTCTGCCCCTGCGACACGGCCTGACCATTGGGATTGGTCTGGGTGACGGTGGGGTTGACCGGCGCCTGGTTGCTGAGCGCGCCGGGGATGCCCGATGCTTCGCCCGTACCCTGACCGCGCGGGTCGGAAGCCCAGGTGCCGGTTTCGTTGCGCAGGCGCGCTTCGTCCTGCGGATAGGTTTCGCGGGTGGCCTGACGCTCCGCGAAGTTCAGTTCGGCATGAACTTCGGTCGAGAAATTGCCCTGACCCAGGATTGGGGTCAGCAGCGCGATCACCGACTGGCGATAGCGATCCTCGATCTTGCCCTGCACCGCCAGTTGGCGATCGTCGCCGGCGTTGCTGTCATTGTCGCTCAAGAGCCGGCCATTCTGGTCGACCACCGAGATATCGTCCGGATTGAGTTCCGGGATCGACGAAGCGACGAGATGGACGATCGCGCTGACCTGCTGATCGGTGAGCGTGCGACCGTTGGCGAGACGCAGCATGACCGAGGCCGAGGGCTTGGACCGTTCGCGCAGGAAGACGCTGGGCGGTTCGACGGCCAGATGCACCTTGGCGGTTTCGACGCTGTCGATCGCCTCGATCGTGCGGGCCAGGTCCATTTCACGGGCCGAGCGCAGCTTTTCGCCTTCCACGGCGCGCGAAGCGCCCATTGGCAGGCTGTCGATCATGCTGTTACCGTCGGGCGCGCTCTTGGGCAGGCCCTGGGCGGCGAGCATCATCTTCGCCTTGAAATAGTCGCCTTCGCCCACGGTCATGCCGCCGCTATTGTCGAAGTCATACTTGATGCCATTCTGGTCCAGCACCTGCGCGACGGCCGACTTGTCGGTATCGGGCAGGGCGCGGAACAGATCGCGCTGCGGCGGTTCGCGCAGCGCGAGCCAGGCCGCGCCGGCCACCGCGACGGTGCCGATCAGGCCGAGCAGCGGCAGGCTCTTTGCCACGGCGGGTTGCTTGATGAAGCCGGTGAAGCGCGCCTTGAGCGCGTCCATGCCCTTGGCTCCGTTCCCGAAGGCGGCGCTGGAGGGGAGAGCAGGCGCGGATGCGCCGACATTGGTGCTGAGTGCGTTCTCGCTCATGGTTTAAACCGGCATGCTCATAATGTCCTTATAGGCGGACAGGAGTTTGTTGCGGACCTGAAGGGTCGCTTCGAAGCTGACCGACGCCTGCTGTTTGGCCAGCATGACGGCGGCGATGTCGGTGGTTTCGCCACGCTCGAACGAGGCCGCTGCCTCACCCGCCTGATTTTGCAGGCCGTTGACCTGTTGCAGCGCGCTGTTGAGCGCATCGGTAAAGCCGCCGGGCGCGGTGCCCTGCGGTCCGCCGACGCCGGGCGCGCCGACCGTGCCGGTCGAGGCGACGTCGCGCAGGGCCGCATTTTTCTGCAGGATGGCGTTGCGGATCGCCATCACGCTGTCGGTCGGGGAAACGCCGTTGATAGCCATGGTTCAACCCTCCCTTTATGCTGCGGCCAGCTCACGCATTTCGGCGAGCCGATAGCGAAGCGTGCGTTCGGAAATGCCCAGCTTGCGGGCGGCGGCGGCGCGATGACCATCGGTTTCGCGCAGGGCGATCCGGATGGCTTCGAGTTTGCTGTGATGGGCGACGTCGCGCAGGCGGACCGGCTCGACCGGGATGGACGCCGGCGCGATGATCGGCGCGACGACGCGCAGCGGCTGTGGCGCGCCGGTCAGGTGCAGGTCGTCCGCCTCGATCATCATGCCGTCGCGCAACACCAGCGCGCGCTGAAGCACATTGCCCAGTTCGCGGGCGTTGCCGCGCCAGTTGTGGGCGCTGAGCTTGTCCATGGCGGCGGCGGTCGGCCATACGAACGGCGCCTTGCCCATATCCTGATGACGCAGCAGCATGGCGGCGGCGATCGCGGCGACGTCGCCGGGACGTTCGGCCAGCGGGCGCAGTTCCAGCGGCATGACGTTGAGGCGCCAGTAGAGGTCTTCGCGGAAGCGGCCGGCAGCGACTTCACCTGCCAGATCGCGGTTGCAGGCCGCGATGATGCGGACATTGACCGGCACCGGATGGGTCGCGCCGACGGGGAGGACTTCGCCTTCCTGCAGGGCGCGCAGCAGCTTGGACTGGAGCGAGAGCGGCAGTTCGGCGATTTCGTCGAGGAAGAGCGTACCGCCGTCGGCGGCCAGGAACAGACCTTCCGAGGCGTTGGACGCGCCGGTGAAGCTGCCCTTCTTATGACCGAACAGCATCGCTTCCATCATGGTTTCGGGCAGCGCGGCGCAGTTGACGGCGATAAAGTCGTGAGCGGTGCGACCCGATTGGGCGTGGAGGAAGCGCGCCATGCCTTCCTTGCCGGTGCCGGTGTCGCCCTGAATGAGGACGGTCGCATCGCTGCGAGCGACGCGGCCGGCCAGCGTCATCAGACGCGCGCTGCCGCTGTCGCCGACCGCGGGAACCGATGCCGGGCGAACGAGTTCAGCGATCAGGGCAAAGGCAAAACCCATGTCCGCGATGCCGAATGCGACGCGGGCCGGCAGGCCGTTGGCGGCAGCGATCAGCGACGGCGCGCCATCGATGACATTGATGAGTATGTCGCGATGCGTGGCATGACCGATTTCGGTGGCCAGCAATATGCGCCGGTCGTCCCGTTCACGGGGGCTGGCGGCGTCGACGATACGAACGGTGTAGTAGGCATTCTCAAGCCAGTGCTGCAAGCCCGGAAGAAGCGCGCAGACCCCACGGCTCACGTCAAGCATAGACATGAACAGACCCCATGTTTTGGGCGGTTTGTGCCCCCGCACGCCCCAACCCCCTTCGATGGTTAATAAATACCCGTTCTGTGGTTATCAGATAGTTAACGCGACACGGCAGCTTGCCGCAGTGCGGCAGGTTTTTTCCGGCAAAAGCGGCAATTTTTTCCACCTTAGTCTAATCCGCGCGCGTCGCACGCACGGTGCGCCCGCGTAAGGGCCTTTGCGAACCCCATGATTCGCACCTGTTTCGAAAAAAATCGACGTCGCGACTAAAAGCTTCCCGCACCCCGCCGTTATCCCCTTTCGAGGCCGCAAGCGCTCTGACTGATGGCAGCGACCTGATATTGAATTGGAAAGGGAACACCATGACTGTTATCGCAACCAACACCGCAGCGCTGCGCTCCGCCAACGCTTCGACCGCCGCCACCAAGGCTCTGGGCACCGCAATGGAACGCCTGTCGACCGGCAAGCGCATCAACAGCGCCAAGGACGACGCCGCTGGCCTGGCCATCGCATCCAGCATGACCGCCCAGATCCGCGGCATGACCCAGGGCGTCCGCAACGCCAATGACGGCATCAGCCTCGCCCAGACGGCGGAAGGCGCGCTCGGCGAAGTCGCCAACATGGTTCAGCGTATGCGTGAATTGACCGTCCAGGCGATCAACGGCACCAACGACACCGACGCCAAGACCAACATCAAGGCGGAAATGGATCAGCTGTCCACGCAGATCACCGACACGCTGGCCAACACCAAGTTCAACGGTACGGCACTGTTCGTCGGCACCACCGACACGAAGATCCAGGCCGGCGCCAATGCAGGCGACTCGGTGACGATCAAGGCGAGCAACCTGTCCGCCAGCGCCGACATCACCGCCATCGCCGGCGCCACCGCCGCCGCCGTGGACGTGACCACCGCGACCGACGCCGACCTTGCCAAGTTCGACACCGCGCTGAACACCATCTCGACGACCCGCGCCGACCTGGGTGCCGTCCAGAACCGCCTGGAATCGGCGGTCAGCAACCTGACGAACAACATCACCAACCTGACGGACGCCCGCAGCCGCATCGAAGACGCCGACTTCTCGGCCGAAACGACCGCGCTCGCCAAGCAGCAGATCCTGAGCCAGGCCTCCACCGCGATGCTGGCCCAGGCCAACCAGAGCCAGCAGGGCGTGCTGAAGCTGATCGGCTAAACCCGACACAAAATTGGTCGGCTGAGGTATTGGTCACCGCCAGCCGACCATGGTGCCCCCGGCACATCAACAGTCCCCACCGTGCCGGGGTCACACCTTCGATCGAACGACCAGCTTTTAGAAGCCTCCGTCCCCCCGGGCGGAGGCTTCTTCATTATAGCGCCTGTCGGCGCAGAACCGCACCGGCCCTCTCCCCCACCCGGCCACCCAACGGCAGTATCATATGGGTGGCCGGGTGGGGGAGAGGGCCGGTGCCGCCTTCGAAAGGCGCGGTCACGCGCATTTCCAGACGAACCCCGGATACAAGTCTTGGCTCGGTCGTTTTCCGGGTCCATGATGAACGCCATGACACAGATCGACCGGCGCGCGATGATCGCCGCCTCCGCCGCCGCCCTGCTTTTGCCCGACACGCTATTGGCGCAGACCAGAGGTGCCGCTTTCTCCTGGGACAAGCTGATCGCGTCGGCACAGCGCCTGTCGCGCACGCCCTATAAAGAAGTGCCGCGTCATCCCGGTGCGGCGAAGGTCGATTATATAGCGCAGCATGAAGCGCGGTTCCGCGACGAGCGCACCTTGTGGAACGACCTGCCGGGCGATACCGGCATACGCTTCTTTCCCTTGTCGCAATATTCGACCCAGCCGGTGCAGATCTCGACCGTCGAGAATGGGCGCGCTACGCCCCTTCGCTACGATCCGACGGTGTTCGACATGCCAGCCGACAATGCCGTCGCCAAGCTGGGGCCGGATGCGGGCTTTGCCGGTTTCCGCATCATGAACGCCAAGCGCGACGGCGACTGGCTGTCCTTCCTGGGCGCCAGCTATTTCCGCGCGCCCAGTCCGCAGAAGCAGTTCGGCATGTCCGCGCGCGGGATCGCGATCAACACCAGCCTGCCGGGCAAGGAGGAATTTCCCGCCTTCACCCATTTCTGGCTGGAGCGCACCGGCAATAGCAGCGTGACCATCTATGCGCTGCTGGACGGCGCATCGATCACCGGCGCCTATCGTTTCGTCAGCAGCCTGGGGCCGGACGGGGTGAAGCAGGATATCACCGCCGCGCTCTTCCCCCGTCGCCCGATCCAGGAACTAGGGCTGATGCCGATGACCAGCATGTTCTGGTATAATCAGGCGAACCGGACGCAGGGCACCGATTGGCGCCCGGCCGTGCATGACAATGACATGCTGTCGATCGCCGGTGCCGACGGGACGGCGCATGTCCGCCCGATCGTGAACCCGTCCGCCCCGCATTTCAGCGCCTTTACCGAAGTCAGCCCCAAGGGGTTCGGCCTGTTGCAGCGCGATCGCGATTTTAGCCATTATCAGGATGACGGCGTCTTCTACGATCGTCGCCCTTCGCTCTGGGCCACGCCGAATACGCCATGGGGCAAGGGGCAGGTGCGGCTCTACGCCTTCCCCACCGACAGCGAATATACCGACAATGTCTGCGCCTATTGGACGCCGGACGGCGCGGCGCGGCCGGGCAGCCGGATCGACGCCAGCTATCATCTAGACTGGTCGGCTGCGCGCGCGCCGGCGTCGGCGGGCCTGGCCATCGTCCAGAATGTGTGGCGCGGCCATAGCGAGCAGAAGGGCGCGGAAAAGCTGGTGATCGATTTTGCCGGCGTGGCTGCCGATCCCAAGCCCGACATCTGGGTCGATGTGAGCGGCGGCACGATCGCCAAGCAGGCGGGCTATCCGGTGCTGGGGCAGGATCGTCTGTTCCGCACGGTGCTTGATGTCGTGCGTCCACAGGGTAAAGCGGTCGATGTCCGGCTGCAATTGCGATCGGGCGATCGCGCGCTCAGCGAATATGTCCATTATCCGATGGGTGCGTAAAGGGAACCGTCGGCCTGCCCAGCGGTTCCATCACCTTGGGTCAAACGGGACGGGTCTTTTGAATGACGGGGAACGGAGGCGTTCAAGCGCCGCACGGCGATGCGGAAGGCGAGCCGTTGGCGCGCGCCTTTGAACATGTGCCGGCGGAAACTCCGCTGGCGATGCCCGAGCAGGATTTCGGCACGAAGCCGGCGATGACCATGCGCCGGCCGCTCAATATCGACATCTGGGCGCGGCGATTGCTGGTCGTACTGCTGGCATTGCTCCCCGCCGCGATGGCCGGACATGAGATGCGCCAGTCGATCGGTCTGGACGGCATCGATTGGATGGAGGGCCTCTATCTTGCCCTGTTCATCCCCCTCTTCGCCTGGATCGCCTTCGGCTTTGCGACGGCGATGATCGGCTTCCTGTTGCTGACCGTGGGCAAAGGGCGCAGCGTCACGCCGCGCCCGCTCAATCCCGCAACCCCGCTCAAGGGCAAGACCGCCATCCTGCTGCCGGTGTGCAACGAGGATTTTCTGGGCGTGCTGGGCCGGCTGTCGATCATGGAACGGTCCTTGGCGCAGGTGATGGGCGGCGAGCGGTTCGAATTTTTCATCCTGTCCGATTCCAACGTGGAAAGCGGCGAAGTGGAACGGCGCGCCTATCAGGAAATGCGCGACTCCTTCTCCCGACCGGTTCATTATCGTCGCCGGGCGCTGAATATCGGCCGCAAGCCCGGCAATATCGCCGAGTGGGTGCAACGCTTCGGCGGCGGCTATGATTATATGGTCGTGCTGGACGCGGACAGCGTGGTCAGCGGCCAGACGATGGCGCGCCTGGCCGCTGACATGGAGCGGCATCCGCATGTCGGCCTGATCCAGACAGTTCCTACGGTGATGGGCGCGGCCACTTTGTTCGCGCGCTGGCAGCAATTTGCCAGCCGCCTGTTCGGCCCGACATCGGCCGCCGGCATGATCTGGTGGGCCGGTTCCGAAGGCATGTTCTGGGGCCATAATGCCATCGTGCGCGTGAGCGCCTTTGCCGAGAGTTGCGGCCTGCCGGAATTGCCGGGCCGCGCGCCGTTTGGCGGGCATATTTTGAGCCACGATATGCTGGAGGCCGCACTGCTGCGTCGGCGCGGCTGGGACGTGCATATGGTCACGGCCGACGACAGTTTCGAAGAATTCCCGCCGTCCATGCCCGACCTGTTCACCCGCGACCGGCGCTGGTGCCAGGGCAATATCCAGCATGTGCCGTTGCTGGTGAAGATCAAGGGGTTGCACCCGGTCAGCCGATTCCAGCTGCTGGTCGGCGCATCGGCCTATTGCACGTCGCCATTATGGCTGTTGCTGATGCTGGTCGTGCTGGGTGGCGCGATCAGCGGGCTGTGGCCGCCGACGGCCGTGCTGCCTTCGGGCGGGTTGCTGGCACTGACCGTGGTGCTGCTATTCGGGCCAAAGATATTGGCGATATTGTGGGCCATGGCCGATCCGGCCCGGCGCATCGGTTTTGGCGGCGCAGCGCGGATGACGCGCGGCGTGATCGTCGACATCATCCTGTCGATCCTGATGGCGCCGGTGGCGATGCTGACCCAGACGATCAACCTGTTCGGCATATTGATGGGCAAGAAGGCGAGCTGGAACGGGCAGACCCGCGACCGCGACGGCATGGCCATCACCAGCGCGATCTGGCTGTTCAAATGGCATTTGTTGCTGGGCGCGGTACTGACCGCGATGGCGGTGAAGGCCGGCAGCCTGGGCTGGATGTCGCCGGTGGTCGCCGGCCTGTTCGCTGCGCCGGTGCTGGCGGCGGTGACGGCGCGCAAGGATCTGGGCCGACGGGCGGAAGAAAGCGGCCTGTTCGAAGTCGCCGATCCATGGTGGCGGACGCAAAGCTATCGCCCGCTCCGCTTTCGCTGGCCGACCACCGATGGCCGGCCGGTCGGGCCGCTGCCGGCGAACGACGAATAAAATCGCGTTTCGCGGCGTAGGACGGTTCGATCGATAGGGTTGGACTGGGCCCCGGCCTTCGCCGGGGAACAGAAAGATGTTGGATCAGTCGTCCCAGTCGCGCAGTTTCTCACGCAGCTTGTCGAGCGCGGCCTTCTTGATCTGGCAGACGCGCGCGGCGCCGATGTCCAGCGTATGACCGATTTCCTCCAGGTTCATTTCCTCGACGAAATAGAGTTGCAGGACCATCGCCTCACGCTGGGGCAATTCGCCGATGCAGCCGGCCAGCGCCTTTTTGAGCGACTCTCGCTCCATGATGTCGTCGGCACGGTCCTCCACATCGGCGAACCACATGGACTGGTCCGAATAGACTTCGTCCATGCTGGTGTGCTGGACCATCTCGACGCTGTCGGCGATCTCGCGATAGGCGGCCGGTTCCAGCCCCATGTCGGTGGACATTTCCGCTTCGGTCGGCAGGCGGCCAAGCTTCTGCTCCAGCCGGTTGCGTACCTTGGCAAGTTCTTTCCGCTTGGCCATTGCCGACCGGCAAATTGTTGCCTGCCGCCGCAGATGGTCGATCATCGCGCCGCGTACGCGCAACTGGGCATAGGCGGCAAAGCCAAGGCCGCGATCCTCGAAACTGTTGGCGGCCTCCACCAGCGCGACCATGCCGATCTGAAGCAGATCCTCCACCTCGATCGCGGTCGAGACGCGGCCATGGACATGCCAGGCGATCTTGCGCACCAGCGGCATATATTGGCGGGCGAGCCGCTCCGGGCTGTTTTCACCGGGCTTGGCATATGTATGAGCGCCAGCCGAAATCTTGTTCATATACATGGCTCAACCCTCCTTTCAGGCGACCCGTTCACGCTGAGGCGCGGGGTCGTGGCGGGGCGTGGGACGCGGTTCGTTGCCGACGACGGCGACCACCTCGACACCCTTGCCGTCGGGAATTTCGAGGAAGGACAGCACCGGCGTTTCGGGCAGATGCGGCTTGAACAGGCGGGCAAGCGCGCGGCGCGCCACCGGCGATGTGACGATGGCGAAGGCGCGCGCCTGACCCATCAGCGGACGGGCGGCATGGATCACCGCTTCGACGATGCGGTTGGCCAGCGCCGGTTCGATCGGATGTTTGGCATCGCCCGCGACGCGCATGGCCTGGGCCAGCAGCCCTTCCAGATCGCCGTCCAGCGTGATGACCGGCAGCGGCATCTTCACCGGGACCAGACCCTGGATGATGAGCGCGCCGATACGCTGGCGCACCGCTTCGACCAGTTGTTCGTGGCTCATGTCGGGCCGTGCGGCATCGACCATGGCTTCGCAGATGCGGCGGAAATCCTTGAGCGCGATGCCTTCGGACAGGAGCGCACGGCACAGCGCGCTGATCTGCGTGAGGGTAAGCGTGCCGGGGGTCAGGCCATCGACCAGTTGCGGCGCAGCGTCCTTCAGATTGTCGAGCAGCTTGCGCGCTTCGTCGAGGCCGAACATTTCGGCGGCATTCATCGCGATGAGCTGATTGAGGTGGGTGGCGACGACCGTCGGCGGATCGACCACGGTATAGCCCGCGACCACGGCTTCGCTGCGCTTGCCCTGCGGAATCCACACGGCGTCGAGGCCGAAGGTCGGATCTTTCGCCGCGCGACCGGCCACTGTGCCCTCCAGTGCGCCGCTGTCGAGCGCCAGCAGGTCATCGGGCCAGATTTCATCCTCACCCACGACAACGCCGGCGATGGTGATGCGATATTGGTTCGGCTCCAGCGCCAGATTGTCCTTCACACGGACCATCGGCACGACGAAGCCCAGTTCCTTCGACAGCTGGCGACGGATGCCGGTGATGCGAGCCATGAGCGGCGCGCCCTTGCGTTCGTCGACCAGGCCGATGAGGCCATAACCGATTTCGAGGCCGAGGATCGCGCCATCCGACACATCGTCCCATTCGATGACGGCCGGGTTGGGCGCGGGTGGTGTCGGCGCAGGTTCGGCCGCCTTCTTCTGGCTCGCCTTGCGCAACTGCCAGGCGATACCGCCGGCGATCGCCGCAGCGGTCAGGATGATGATGTGCGGCATGCCGGGCAGGATGCCGAGGAAACCCAGGATCGCGGCGACCGGCACCCAGGACTTGCCCGAACCGAACTGGCCGGCGACCTGGCTGCCCAGATCCTGCTCGCTCTTCACGCGGGTCACGATGGAGGCGGCGGCGATCGAGAGCAGCAGCGCGGGGATCTGTGCGACCAGCGCGTCGCCGATGGCCAGGATGATATAGGTTTGCGCGGCTTCGCCGATCGCCAGCTTGTGGCTGACGACGCCCAGGATGATGCCGCCGACGATGTTGATGACCAGGATCAGGATGCCCGCAACCGCGTCACCCTTCACGAACTTGCTGGCACCGTCCATCGAACCGTAGAAGTCGGCCTCTGTCGCGACTTCGGCGCGGCGGATCTTGGCTTCTTCGGGCGTCATCAGGCCGGCGTTCAAATCGGCGTCGATCGCCATCTGCTTGCCCGGCAAGGCGTCCAAGGTGAAGCGGGCCGACACTTCGGACACGCGGCCCGCACCCTTGGTGATGACGACCAGGTTGATGATCATCAGGATGGCGAAGACGAAGATGCCCACGACATAGTCGCCACCGATCAGGAAGTGACCGAAAGCCTCGATCACCTGGCCTGCCGCGTCCGATCCTTCATGGCCCGACACCAGCACAACGCGGGTCGACGCGACGTTGAGCGCAAGGCGCAGCAGCGTGGCGAACAGCAGCACGGTCGGGAAGCTGGAGAAATCGAGCGGCTTGGCGGCGTTCAATGCCACCATCAGCACGGCAAGGCTGATCATGATGTTGGTGATGAAGCCGATGTCCAGCATGACCGCCGGAACCGGCACCATCATGAACAGCACGACCATCAGCGTGGCAAAGGGAAGCACGGCTCCCTTGGCAGCGCTCATCCAGATCTTCGCTTTGACTTGGGCAGGGGACATTGCGGCCGATTACCTTCCGAGGGTGGCAAGCATGAGATAGGCGAGGCGCGCCGTCTGCGGTTGCGGCTTGACCATGATGTCAGGCTGTTCGCTCAGGCGCTGGGTTTCGATCCGCACATAATCGGCGGGCTGCACCGTCTTCGCGCCGGTGGGCAGCGCGGCGGAGGCATATTGGATGTCGCCGCCCAGGCTATCGACGCCCTTTTGCAGCTTGGACGCGAAGCGATCCCGGATTTCGGCGAAGCTGCGGGCATTGCCCTGCTTGTCGTAGAAGATCGAGCGGTTCGCGCGCGCAGCGGACGGGAAGAGCGACGCGGCGCTCGCATCGGGCGCGCGATCGTGAACCGACAGGAATTTGGAAGCCCCGCCGACGCCCAGGAAATGGGCGAGGTAGAGATCGACCGGCTCGGCTTCGCGGCCCAGCTTCGATTCCAGAAAGGCCTTGTTGTCGGCGGCATGTTCCGCCGCCATGACCGAAGCGGTTTCGGGATGCTTGCGCAGGTCGAGGATCTGCTGGCGCAGTTGGGGGTCCGCCACATAATAGCGGCCGCCGCTTTGCTGGATCGCGTTCGACGCCCAACCCAGCCCATATTCGCTGCCATGCTTGTCGATGACGGCGAGCCAGCTCTGGTCGATGAATTGATAGAGGCCAGTGGCAGACGATGTCGCCGCGCGGGCCGTGGGGTTCAGGCTCGATTCGATCTTGGCCTGACCCAGCAGGTAGGAGAAGTCGACACCAGTACGGCGGCTCGCCATGGCAATCGCGTTGGTCACGCGATTACCCGTCGAAGTCCCCGTTGCTGATATGTCTGCGAAAGCGGACACGACTAAAATCCTCACTAGCTAGCGAGGACATTAGAGCAATGTTTGTGCCAAGATTTGGTTAACGCGGGTAAGGATTTCGCGCCGTACAACGAAAAACGGCGCCCGAAGGCGCCGCTTTAGTCGAAAGTCGAAATATTTTTTACGAAGTCTTTCAGCGGCCGTAGGTGAGCGGGGCCGTCTGCGCGCCATGGGCAGCCAGGATGGCAAGGCGCTGTTGCGCGTGATCGGCGAGCAGCTTCACCCGGATCCGGGCGCTGTCGAGCAGCGGCATCATGATGCTCAGCCGTTCCACCACCGCGGGGTCGGATCGCCAGGCGCCGATCGCGCGGACGGACGAGGCCGCGCGGCTGACACGATTGCTGGCGAGTTCGATCGCGGCGGCATCATTGCCGTCAAGCACAGCACGAAGATCCTCGAACGCGTCGAACAGATCATCCAGCGCGGCAAGACCCAGCGGCATGACGTCAATCCTCTATCAGGCGGCCGACAGGTCGAGCGCGATCATGCGTTCGGCAATGGCGGACGGGTTCACCGGGTAATTGCCCGATGCGATGGCCGATTTGATGGCGGCGATTCGGTCCATGTCGACCGGCGCACCTTCGGCGGCCATGCGCGCGGCAGGGCTGCTCGACGTGGCGGCGCTGGCGGCCGTGGTCGATCCGGCGGTGGCCGTCGCGCGCGTCTTGGCCCCTTCCCGCAGGCGGGAGGCCTCAATGGCGGCGCTGATATTCTGGCCCACTGACTTGATCATTGGAAAATCCTTCACTCGTCCCTACTGACTATAACGGACAAGTTCAAAAATTATTAAATCCAGGAATGCGCACTACGCCCATTTCTACGACTTGGGCGAAAATCGGTGCGCTTTTCTTGTCTTCGCGCACACGGATCGTTTCACCCATGGCGCCATCTTCATCCGCGACCATCATGCGCGATACGCTGAAAACCGAGTTGCCGGCCATCAATTGCACCGGATCGCCTTTGCGCACAACCGCCTCCTTCGCGGCGGCGGGTGCCGGGCGAACATAGCGATTGGCGGCGCCATAGGCCGATGCGGTGCGCGGCAGCGGCCCCGAAGCGGCAGCGGCCGATCCGGTCATCAGCGGCACGCGAATGCGCCAGCCCAGAGCTTCGCACTTCACCATCGCGGCCCCGAAGATCGGACCTTCGACGCTGGGTGTGGTGGGACAGGCGGCCAAACGCAAACGGCGATCGACCGGCGCGGCAGGGCCGCCCGGCTCACCCAGATTGGCGCCGACGGTCATCGCCACCAACCCGTCGATACGATCGAGATTTTCGAATTTCTGGTTTCCCTGTGCCTGATTCCCTTGGGCCTGGGCCAACGCGGGCAATATGCTGGTCAGCGCGGCGGCGGCAAGAAGGGCGGAAAATCGAAACACGGCATGTCTCCTGACGGAAGAACGGTCTTGTCAGGATTTCAGCAATTTCCGTGCCAAATATGATTAACGGCCCGGCGCGATGTGGATGACCTGCCCCTTCCCGCCTTTGCCGTCGCCCTGATCCAGTCCACGGATCAGCAGGCGATCCTGCGCAATGCCGTCCATCCGCAGGGCGCGGGCGACGGCGCCCAAACGGGCCGCCGCCAGATCCCAGTCGTCGAAACGCTGACGGCCCCGATCGGACCCGTCGCTGCGGATTTCCAGCCCGCCAGGCTTATGCTCGAAACGCTTCGCCACGGCGGACAGGCGGGCGCGGCCAGCATCGCTGAGCAGCGCTTCGCCAGGCTGAAAAAGGTCGGCAGCGCGCAGTTCAACGCCCTGCTGCATCGCCCGACCGCCAAATTGCTGGCTGACCTGCGAAAGCAGGGCGTCGCGGCGCGACCCGCTGGCCTGCAACAGCACGAAGAAGGCAATCAGAAGGAGCAGCAGATCGGCAAAGCTGACCGCCCAGCGATTGCGCCGGGCGGAGGAGGCCGATGCCGTGGCGGCCGATGTCGTGGAGTAAGGCGCGGTCATGCGACTTCGCGGATCGCGGCGCGGCGCAGCGGCGCATTTTCACGCCGGGCGATCGCCAGCATCCGGTCGGCCACTTCACGCTGCCAAGCCAGTTCCCGCTCCGACAGGTCAGCAAGGCGGGCGGCGACCGGCGCGGCGATGATGTTGGCGATGACGACGCCGTAGAAGGTGGTGAGCAGGGCCAAGGCCATGGACGGGCCAAGCTTTGCCGGATCGTCCATGGCGGCGAACATGCCGACCAGGCCGATGATCGTACCCGCCATGCCGAGTGCCGGCGCGGCGTCGGCGATCGACAGCCAGGCCTTGTGCACCGCGCCATGGCGTTGCGCCCGGTCGGCAAGCGACTGCGCCGCCCACAATTCGAACATGTCGGTCCGCTCGCTATTGGCGAGCTTGCGGGCGGCTTCGGTCAGGAAGATATTGGCGGTCTTGACCCGGTCGGTGCAGGACAGGCCGCGCAGCTGCGCCACCTGATCGATCTTGAGCATGGCCGCGCGGGCGGCATCCCGGTCGCGGGCCGGATCGGCGGTCAGCAACAGCCGCAGCGCCGCCATCGCTCCGCCCATGGCACTCACGCCATTTTGAAACAGCGCCACCGCCGCGATCCCGACCAGCATCACTGCCAGCGTCAGCGGATCGAACAAATGGCTGATTATCGCGATCATGAACGCCTGCTTCCCATCATCCTATCGACCAACGGCAACGCCCTGCCGCTGGCCGGCAAAAAATTGCCGCCCTTGCCGCCTCCCCCAGCAAGTCCCCCGTTTGCCGGGGATTATCGTGCTGCCGATGCGTCACCCACGCAAATTGGCACGGCTCTTGCTGATCTCCGACAGGATCACCCGTAAGGAGACGCCATCAGGTGTCAGAACGACGGGAGACGCAAAACTTTTAGAGCGAATTTGACCATGTCGGTGGATGACAATCTGTTCGGGATACACGGAAAGGCGCTGGCGCTTCGTTCGCAGCGCCTGTCCCTGCTCGCGTCCAACATCGCCAATGCCTCCACGCCCGGTTACAAGGCGCGCGACATCGATTTCGAGTCCGCGCTGAAGGAAGCCACGACGCAGGCCGGCAACAGCGCGACCGACGTGTCCAAGGCCGTCGATGACAGCATGGGCTATCGCGTCCCGCTGCAACCCAGCCTGGACGGCAATACGGTCGAACTGAGCACCGAACAGACGCTGTTCGCCGAAAATGCGGTGAAATATCGCACGACCCTCTCCTTCCTTGAGGGCCGCATCAACACCATCAACCGCGCCCTGAAGGGAGAATGAGCATGAGCAACAATGCGCCCATGAACATCTTCGACATTGCCGGCCGCGCCATGAGCGCCCAGCTGGTGCGCCTGAACGCCACCGCGTCCAACATGGCCAATGCCGGCAACGTCACCGGCAGCGCGGGCGAAGCGTATCGCGCGATCAAGCCGGTGTTCGAAAGCGTCACCGATACGCCCGGCGTGTCGACGGTGAAGGTCAAGAATGTCGTCACCACCAATGCGGAGCCGACCAAGCGCCACGATCCCAATCATCCGCTGGCCGATGCCAATGGCGATGTGTGGGAAGCCGCCGTGGACGGCAACGCCGAGCTGATCGACATGATCGAGACGGCCCGCATGTATCAGAACAACGTCCAGGTCTTGAACACGGCCAAGTCCCTGATGATGGAAACCATAAGGATCGGCAAATGACGACCACATCCACGGTCACCGATAGCGCGGGCCTTTCGGTCTATAACCCGACCAAGAATGTCGGCACCGGCAGCGCGGAGATGGGTCAGGCCAGCTTTCTGACGCTGCTGACCGCGCAGATGCAGTATCAGGATCCGTTCGAACCGGTCGATAACGCGCAGATGGTGTCGCAGATGGCGACCATCACCAATTCGTCCGGCATTGCCGAAATGAACCAGACGCTGAAAAATCTGGCGAGCGAGCTGACCGGCACGCGGCTGGGCGATGCGGCCAGCTGGATCGGCAAGTCGATGCTGGTGCAGAGCAATATCGCCGCGCCCGACGCGACCGGCACCTATGCGGGGCAGGTCACCCTGTCCGCCGCCACCGAAGGCGCCACCATCAATCTGGTCGATTCCGCCGGCAATGTGGTCAAGACGATCGAAACCGGCGCGCAGCCGGCCGGCGACCTGACCTTCTATTGGGACGGCAAGAATGACGCGGGCGAGACGGTGTCCACCTCCGCCCTTCAGGTGAAGGTCAGCGGCGCGACCACCAGCAAGGTCGCGACCTGGGCCACCATCGCCGCCGTTCAATCGCCCGCCGACGGATCATCCTCCAAACTCATCACCGCGCTCGGCAGCTACAGCCCGTCGGACGCGATCAGCCTGATGTAATCTTTCTCACCCTCACTCCCCACATCCTTTTCACCCAAGGAGCAACGCCATGTCCTTCTACATCTCCCTGTCGGGCCTGAAAGCGGCCCAGATCGACCTCGCCACCACGTCCAACAACGTCGCAAACGTCAGCTCGACCGCGTTCAAGAAGAGCAAGGCGCAATTTGGCGACATCTTCGCCGCCGCGCCGATGCAGACCACCAACCAGGTCGCCGGCCAGGGCGTGCGCGTGCAGGACGTGGCCCAGCAGTTCACGCAGGGCACGATCGAAGGCACCGACAAGACGCTGGACCTTGCCATCACCGGCGAAGGCTTCTTCACCGTGAAGGGCGAGGACGGCACCGTCAGCTATACCCGCAACGGCGCTTTCTCGGTCAATGAGGACCGCTTTGCCGTCGACACCACCGGATCGCGCATCCAGGTGTTCGCCGTCGATCCCCAGACCGGCAATCGCACGGGTGCGACCGCCAATGCCACCCCGGCCGACCTGAGCGACCTGCAAATCCCCACGACCCTGAACGGCGACGCCAACGGCGCGCAGCTCAACAGCGTCGGCGTGTCGAAGGAAGGCCTGGTTTCGGCCGTCTATGCCGATGGCACCACCGTCTATCTGGGTCAGGTCGCCATGGCTTCGTTCAACAGCCAGGAAGGCCTGCGTCAGGAGGGCGATGCCCACTGGACGTCGACCGTCGCCAGCGGCCAGCCCACGCTGGGCACCGCCAATCAGGGCCTGTTCGGCGCCGTCAACTCGGGCTTTCTGGAACGCTCCAACGTCGACATCACCGACGAGCTGGTCAACCTGATCGCGGCGCAGCGCAACTTCCAGGCGAACAGCAAGGCGATCGAGGCGGCGAACACGCTGACCACCACCATCGTCAACCTGCGCACCTAAGACGCTTAAAGGCACGGGATAGAAGGTTTAGCCCATGGATCGGCTCGTCAACACGGCACTTACGGCGATGCGCGGCGCGATGGCGCGGCAGGCGTCGGTCGCGAACAACCTCGCGAACGTCAACACCGTCGGCTTTCGTGCCGAAATCGCCAATGCCGAGACACGCTGGATCAAGGGCGACACGTTCGACACCCGTGCCCAGGCGTCGGAACAGGTCGTCGCCGCCGACATGGCGCAAGGCGCGATGACCGAAACCGGCAACAACCTGGACGTGGCCATGAACGGCGATGCCTTGCTCGCCGTTCAGGCCGCGGACGGTAGTGAGGCCTATACGCGCCGCGGCGACCTGAAAGTCACGGACAGCGGCCTGCTGACCACCGGCGACGGCCTGGCCGTCATGGGAGAAGGCGGTCCGATCACCCTGCCCCAGATGGACAGCGTGTCGATCGCCAAGGATGGCAGCATCTGGGGCGTGCCGCAGGGCGGCGATCCCGCCAACCCGGCGCAGGTCGACAAGCTGAAACTGGTCAATGCCGCCGGATCCAGCATCGCCAAGGGCACCGACGGGCTGTTCCGCGAAGTGAATGGCGGCACCCTGCCCGGCGATCCGCTGGCGAGCGTGACATCGGGCGCGCTGGAAGGGTCCAACGTGAATGCGACCCAGGCCCTTATTCAGATGATCGAGGCCAGCCGTGCCTGGGAAACCCAGGTGAAGATGATCGATACCGCCAAACAGCTGGACGATGGCGGCGCTTCGCTGATGCGCCTCGACAGCTAAAATAGTTGGTTAATATTGGCACGCATCTTGCTGTGATGAACGCATGAGCATCCTTTGGGATGCCGCCACGGAGATACAACGATGACGAACGCAGCCCTTCATGTCGCCCGCACCGGCCTTGACGCGCAGAACACGAAGATGCGCGTGATCGCCAACAACCTGGCGAACGTCAACACGACCGGTTTCAAGAAGGACCGCGCCGATTTCGAGACGCTGGCCTATCAGCAGATCATTCAGGCCGGTTCCAATTCGGACAGCGAGAACAAATTCGCCAACGGGTTGAACCTCGGCTCCGGTGTGGCGCTTCAGGGCACCAGCAAGATCAACACCCAGGGCACGCTGAACCAGACCAATAATGTGCTGGACATCGCAATCGAGGGTTCGGGCTATTTCCAGGTGCAGCAGCCTGACGGTTCCATCGCCTATACCCGCGCCGGCAATTTCAGCGTTACCGCCGAAGGCACCGTCGTCACCAGCGACGGCCTGCCCCTGATCCCGCAGATCACCGTGCCACAGGGCGCGACGTCGGTCGCGATCGGCAATGACGGTACCGTCACCGCCACGTTGCAGGGTGAAAGCGAACCGAGCAACCTTGGCCAGATCGAAATCGCCAGCTTCATGAACCCGTCGGGCCTGACGTCGATCGGCGGCAATTTGCTGACCGAAAGCGCCGCCAGCGGCGTGCCGCAGGTCGGCGTTGCGGGCCTTGAAGGCCGTGGCCTGATGCGGTCGGGCTATCTGGAAACGTCGAACGTCAACATCGTCGAGGAGCTGGTCGACATGATCGAGACGCAGCGCGCCTATGAGGTCAACAGCAAGATGATCAAGGCGACCGACGAGATGCTCCAGTACGTCAACCAGAATATCTAAGGCTGAATGATGCGCCTGTCCTACGCCGCCATCGCAGCCGTCTCGCTGATCGCTCTGACCGCTTCCCCGCTGGAAGCCGCCAAGAAGAAGCGCGAGGTCGAGCGCGACTATTACACGCCGACCATCGCCCAGCCGGTCGCACCGGCGGCGAACGGCTCCATATTCCAGGCGTCGGTGGGCTATACCCCACTGACCAGCGGCGCGCGCGCCACCACGGTGGGCGACATCATCACCATCGTACTGGTCGAACGGACGCAGGCGAGCAAGACGACCAGCGCGGACACCGCCCGCAACGGCAATGTCGGGCTGACGCCGCCGACCACCGGCATCCTGTCCAAGCTGATTTCGCCCAGCGACATCGGCGCCAGCGGCCAGAACACCTTCACCGGCAAGGGCAATGCCAGCCAGTCGAACGCGCTGACCGGCGAAATCACCGTGACGATCGCGGCGGTCTACCCCAACGGCACGATGCTGGTGAAGGGTGAGAAGGCGCTGACGCTCAATCGCGGCGACGAGTTCATCCAGATCAGCGGCCTCGTCCGCCAGGCCGATATCGCGCCGGACAATCGCATCGCATCGACCCGCGTCGCCGACGCAAAGATCATTTACAAGGGCAAGGGCGAGATCGCCAATGCCAGCCGTCAGGGCTGGTTCCAGCGCTTCTTCTCCGCGATCAGCCCCTTCTGATGGAAACCGGAACAGCCATGATCCGCCTGCTTCGCCTGATCCTGCCGATCTTCGCGCTCCTTGCCGTGCCGGCCCATGCCGAACGAATCAAGGATCTGGGCACGTTCCAGGGCGTCCGTCCCAACCAGCTGACCGGATATGGCATCGTGGTGGGTCTGGCCGGCACCGGCGACGACAGCATCCAGTATGCGACCGAGGGCATGAAGGGCGTCGTCTCGCGCTTTGGCCTGACTTTGCCGCAGGGTGTGAACCCCGCGCTGAAGAATGCGGCGGCCGTGCTGGTGACTGCCGACCTGCCCGCTTTCGCCAAGCCCGGCCAGCGGCTGGACGTGACCGTGTCCGCGCTGGGCAAGGCCAAGTCGCTGCGCGGCGGCACACTGATCATGACGCCCCTGCGTGGTGCGGATAACGAAATTTACGGCATGGCGCAGGGCAATCTGGCCGTCGGCGGCCTGGGCGTGACCGGCGCGGATGGCAGCCAGGTGTCGGTCAACGTACCGTCGGCCGGCCGCATTCCCGGCGGTGCGACGGTGGAACGAGCGGTCGCGACCGGGTTCGACACCGCGCCTTCCCTGACGTTCAACCTGGCCGAAGCCGACCTGACCACGGCGCTGCGCGTGGCGGACGGCATCAACCATGCCTTTGGCGATCGCCGCGCCCGCGCGACCGATGCCGTGTCGGTGTCGATCGACGCCACGCCGGGCGCCGAAGACCGCATCCTGATGATGGGCATGATCGAGAATATCGAGATTTCGCCTGCCGATGCGCCGGCCAAGGTGATCGTCAACGCCCGCACCGGCACGGTCGTCATCAACGGCGCGGTGAAGATCCATCCGGCCGCCGTGGCGCATGGCAAATTGACCGTCAGCGTCAATGAAAGCCCCCGCATTTCGCAGCCCGCGCCCTTCAGCCAGGGCCAGACCGCGGTCGAGCAATCGAGCAGCATCAGCATCGACCAGGAAAAGAAACCGATGATTAATTTTAAAGGTGGAGCGTCGCTGGCCGATATAGTGAAGGCGGTCAATGCGATCGGGGCTTCCCCGGCGGATATGGTCGCGATCCTCGAAGCCTTGAAACAGGCGGGCGCGATGAAAGCGGAACTGGTGGTGCTGTGATGCAGGTAACGACGACGAACAGTACCGCCGCGACCGGCGCAACACCTTCGCAAAAGGCGCAGCTGCAAAAGGCTGCCCAGCAGTTCGAGGCGGTTTTCCTGCGCCAGATGATCGGCGCGATGCGATCGGCCAGCCTGGCCGAGGGCATCAGCGATTCCAGCGCGACCCAGCAGTTTCAGGACATGGCCGATGCCCGCACCGCAGACGCGATGGCGGGCAAAGGCGCGATGGGCATCGCCGAATTGCTGATGAAGCAATTTGGCGCCCGCGTAAGCGATACCCCGGTCGCGCCTGATGCAACGGCCGCCGGCAAGGCGACCGGCGCATGAGCGATCTGTTCATCATCGGCGCATCGGGCACCCGTGCCTATCGGTCGGCGATGGCCGCGATCGCGGAAAATATCTCCAACGCCAGTACCGAAGGCTATGCCCGTCGGTCGGTGACGACCATCGAATCCGGCGCATCGACCGCGACCATGTCGCTCTATATTTCACGCGCCAATTTCGGCGGCACGCAGGTGGCCGGCGTCAATCGCGCATCCGATCCCTATCTGGACGCATCGGTCCGCAATACCGGCATGGCGCTGGGCAGCGCGACATCGCGGCTGCGCTGGCTGTCCGATGCCGAAAATGCCATGAACGACAGCAGCACCGGCGTCGGCCAGCTGATGATCGGCATGTTCCAGAATATGGAAAAGCTGGCGGCCAGCCCGACCGACACGTCGCTGCGCGTCACCACGCTGGACAGCATCAGCCGGGTTGCGCAGGCGTTCAACCAGACCGCCACCGACCTCAAGACCGTGTCCGAAGGGATCGCCACCGAAGCCAAGGCATCGGTCGCGACCATCAACCAGTCGCTCGACGCGCTGGCCGACATCAACAATAGCCTGCTGCGTGCGCAGCCGGGCACGTCCGCTTATGCACAGCTGCTCGACAGCCGCGATTCCGCGTTGCAGACGCTGTCGCAGAATATGAACATCACCGTCAGCTTTGGCGCCAATGACAGCGCCATCGTCAGCTTCGGCGACCAGACGCTGGTGAGCGGCAACGCGGCGACCAATGTGGCGCTGACCGCCAACAGCAATGGCACGCTCTCTTTCGGGCTGGCCGATGGTACGGCGCTGGGCGCGCCGGCGAACGGGACGCTGGGCGGATTATTTTCCGCCGCGAACACCGTGACGCAGCGGCGCACCAGCCTGGACACGCTGGCCGCACAATTCACCACCGACGTCAATGCCTGGCATGCGCAGGGCGTGACCGATGGCGGCACCGCCGGCACGGCATTGTTGTCCGGCACGACGGCGGCCAGCCTGGCCGCGCTGGTGACCGATCCGGCACAATTGGCAACCCGATCTTCGGACGGCACGCTCAACGGCAATCTGTTGACGGTCAGTTCCGTCCTGCGCGGCAATGGCAGCGTCGAACAGAATTGGACGTCGATCATCGCGCAGCAGGCGACATTGCTGTCGTCCACCAAGGCCGAGTTCGACACCGCCACCAGCCGCAACGACCAGGCGGTCGCCGCGCGCGAAGCGGTTAGCGGCGTCGACCTGGACCTGGAAGCTGCCGACCTGTTGCGCATCCAGCAAGCCTATTCGGCGTCCGCGAAGATTTTGCAGGTCGCCAAGGAAACGCTCGATTCCATCATGAACATCATCTGACGCGGAAGGACTGAGTCATGGTAGGCATCACCAACAAAATCATGCTGGCCGAGGTCCGCCGGCAACAGAAACTGTCCCAGGAACTGGTCGACGGGCAAACTGCGATCTCCACCGGAATCACGCTGAACAAGCCGTCGGACGACGCGCTGGCCTGGGTACAGGTATCGGACGTCGGCCGCGCACAGGCGCAGCAAGCCGCCTGGAAAACCAATGTCAGCTATGGCACGGCCCGTTCCGGCAGCGCCGAAGCCAATCTGTCGGAAATCGACAATCTGCTGACGCGGGCGCAGGAATTGGTGACGTCGGCCCGGAACGGATCGCTGAGCGAAACTAACCGCACCGCGATCGTGGAGCAGATGTCGACCATCCGCACCACCATCAGTGAACTGCTGAACCAGAAGGATTATCAGGGCATATCCGTCTTCGACGATGGGCAGAGCGTGCTGGTGCCCGTCAGCCGTGGCCTCAATCTGGAGGTGGTGGGGACGAGGCAGGACGTATCGACGGTCAATGTCGGTGGCACGTCCATGTCGATCGACGACATATTGGCGCAGGGTATCGCCGCCGTGCAGAGCGGCGACGATACGGCCATGGCGTCTTCGGTCACGGCCGTTCAGTCCGCGCAAGGCCATATCACGGTCGAGCAAGCCAAACAGGGTGTGCGCAGCGACCGATTGGAAGTGGTGGGCACGCGCCTGACCGACGTGGATCTGAGCCTCACCGAGAAGCGTACCAACCTGGAATCGACCAAATTGGAGGATGTCATCGCCAGGGTGAAGGCAGGCCTGTTGCAGCTCGATGCGGCGCAAACGACCTTTGCGCGGATCAACCAGCAGACGCTGTTCGACCTGATCAAGTGATCCGCCGCAAAAAGGCGCGATGGTCCTAAACCGGATGATAACCAGTCCGTATTAACCTTAAGAACGGCGTCACCACCAAAGGCGCCATCGGACGACCGCCTGTGGGGCGTTTCAATCGGGGATAATCATGTTCGCAGCCATCGGCCTTGTCATTCTGCTCGTCATGGTGTTCGGCGGATTCGCCTTCACCGGTGGCGACCTTGGCCCGGTGCTTCATGCCCTGCCCCACGAAATGCTGATCATCGGCGGCGCGGCCGTCGGCGCGCTCGTCATCGGCAATAGCGGCGCGGATTTGAAAGCGCTGGGCGGCGGTCTGGCCAAGGTGTTCAAGGGCGCCAAATACAAGAAGCAGGATTTTCTCGACTGCATCTTCCTGGTCAGCAAGCTGATGAAGACGCTGCGCGTCGAAGGGCCTGTCGCGCTGGAACCGCATATCGAAGATCCGTCCAGTTCCACCATCTTCACCGAATATCCCAAGTTGATGAAGGACAAGGCGCTGGTCCACCTGATCAGCGACACGCTGCGTCTGGTCGTCATCTCGTCCGGCACGCTCGACCCCCATGCGGTCGAGGACGTGATGGACAACGCGCTCAAGACCCATCATCATGAAGCGATCAAGCCTGCCGACAATCTGCAAGGTCTGGCCGACGCCCTGCCGGCGCTCGGCATCGTCGCGGCGGTTCTGGGCGTCGTGAAGACCATGGGTTCGATCGACCAGCCGCCCGCCATCCTGGGTGCGATGATCGGTTCCGCGCTGGTCGGCACGTTCCTGGGTATTTTGCTCGCCTATGGCATGGTCAATCCGTTCGCCAACCGCTGCCGCAGCGTGATCGAAGCGGACGGCGCCATTTACCATGTCGTCAAGCAGATCATCATCGCATCGCTCCATGGTCATCCCCAGCCGCTGGTGATCGAAGCCGCCCGTTCGGGCCTGACCCATGCCAACCAGCCCGGCTTTGCCGAGGTGTTCGACGGTATGCGGGGCAAATAAGCCATGGCGGAAAAGAAGCGCGGGGCGAACGAGCCGGAACCCCGGCCAATCATCGTCAAGAAAATCATCGTCGAAGGACATGGCGGCCATCATGGCGGCGCCTGGAAAGTGGCCTATGCCGACTTCGTGACGGCGATGATGGCCTTCTTCCTGCTGATGTGGCTGCTGGGTGCGACCACCGAAAAGCAGCGCAAGGGGCTGGCCGACTATTTCACGCCGACTTTGGTACAGATGAAGGAAAATTCGGCCGGATCGAACGGCCTGTTCGGCGGCGACAGCATGATGGCGAAGGAAAATTACCCGACCACCGGTGGTCAGGGCAATCTGGCCATCACCATCCCGCGCGACGCCAGCGGCACCAAGGATCAGGGCGGCAAGGCGACGCGCGCGCAGGACCGGCAGAAATTCGAATCGATCAAGAAGAGCCTGGAAGAGCGCATGATGCGCAACGGGCTGGGCAAGCTGCGCAAGAATGTGCGTTTCACTGAAACGCGCGAAGGGTTGCGCATCGACCTGATCGACGAGGCCGATTTTGCGATGTTCGCCATGGGGACCGACCGGCTGGTGCCGCAGGCCCGTACGCTGATCGGCGAAGTGGCGAGCGTATTGAAGACCATGCCCAACCCGGTGATCGTGCGCGGCCATACCGATGGCCTGCCCTATGCGTCGGGCCGGACCATGAACAATTGGATGCTGTCGTCCAGCCGCGCGGAATCCACGCGTCAGGTGCTCAACCAGTCGGGCATCGGCAACGACCGCTTCGCCCGGATCGAAGGCGTGGCCGACCGCGAGCCGTTCATCAAGAATGATGCCTATGACCCGCGCAATCGGCGCATGTCGATCATCCTGGGGTGGACCCGTGGCGGCGGCAAGGACGACGATGCCGACACGCAGGATCCCGAAACCCAGGCGGCGATCAAGGAACGCGACAATCCGATGCGCGTGGCGAAGGAACAGGCGCAGAAGCTGGACATGGGCGGCACCGGCCTGCCCAGTGGTGCGGCGCTGATCAACCCCGCTGCGCCGGGGACGTCGACCAAGCCGGGCAAGCATTGATCCTACCAAGGCGGCGATGGCGACATCGCCGCCTTAACTTCGCACTTTTCCCGCTGAGTCCGTAATTTCCGGTCGTGAGACGGACATTATGTTACGATGGGCGTGGTCAAGCATAACTGAGGGTGGGTGGATAGGACACGGTTAGTGGAGAGCGAGCGGTCAGGTTTCGCGCCGGGGGCGCTTATATTTGTTCACGCGGAGACACGGAGACGCAGAGGAAACATGCACAGTCTCCGCGTCTCTGCGTCTCCGCGTGAACATTTTGGCCTACGGCGGCTCGTGAGCGAGAGTCCATTTCCGTTCGAAACCCGGCCTTCAGGCCGGCAGCACCAAACTTGCTTCCAGACCGCCTTCCGGCCTGTTCTCCAGGCGCAGTTCGCCCTGATGTTCGGCCATGATCGCGCGGACGAGGGCGAGGCCGAGGCCGGCGCCGCCGGTTTCGCGGTTGCGCGATCCTTCAAGACGGGTGAACGGCTCCAGCATTTCGGCCATGCGGTCCTGCGCGATGCCCGGCCCTTCGTCGGCGACGGCGATGCGGATCGTGCCTGCTTCGTGCATCACCGTCACATGGGCGCGGTCGCCATAGACGATCGCATTTTCGATGAGGTTGCGCACCGCGCGGCGGATCTGCTGCGGGCGCACGAAGGCGACGGCGCGGTCGCTGTCGGCCATGTCGACGGGCGATCCCAGTTCGATGAAATCCTCCACCACGGCGTCGGCCAGTGCGGCAAGATCGACCTTCTGCGCGGCCTCCGTACTGCGGCCGGCGCGGGCAAGGGACAGAATATCTTCCAGCATGCGGTTCATTTCATCGATCGTTTCGGACATGCGGGCGCGCTCGCCTTCATCCTCCACCGACTCGGTACGAACCCGTAACGATGCCAGCGGCGTGCGCAGATCATGGCCGATCGCGCCCAGCATCCGGTCCTTTTCATCCAGCATGGCGATGATGCGCGACCGCATGGCGTTGAACGCCATGGTAAGGTCGCGCACGTCGCCGGGGCCGCGCTCGTCCACCGCATCGGCGAGGCCGGTGCGGGCGAATTGCTGCGCGGAGCCGGTGAGTTGCTTGAGCGGCCGGGCGAGACGGCTGCCGATCCAGAGCAGAGGCAGCAGGACGATGACGTAGAGGATCAGCGTCTGGCCGATCAGCCAGCCGCCAAAGCGCGCCGGGCGATTGCCGATGCGCGCTTCGGTCGTCACCCATTTGCCAGGTTCATATTCGACCGCCAGGCGCAGCCGGCCGACGCGCCGGTCGCGCGGCGTTTCACCGGTGGCGCGGCTGCGTATCTGTTCCCAACGGCGCATCGGCATGATGCGGCTGTCCTCCGCCGCGACGACCGAGTGCACGGTAAGGCCGATATCGTCGAACATCGCCTCCGCCCGAGCCTGCACATCCGGGCGCGGTCTGCCCTCCAGCACGGGGCGGGTCGTGGAAAATTCGACGTTGCGCCGGTCTGGGCGCTCGCGACCCTCCTCGCGCCGGTCCGGGTTGGGCGGCAGATCCGGGCGATCGGGGCGACGATCCGGCCGCACATCCAGCGCGTTGATGACGCGATAGACGACCGGCGCGGTCTGGCTGGTCAGATCGACGCGGTTGCGTTCGCGCAGCAGCAGGCCAAAATTGATCGCCTGCGCCACGAACAGCGCGATCGCCACCAGGATGATGATCTGGCCGACCAGGCTTTGCGGCCACAAACGAAGCCGCTTCACAGTTTGCGGACCTCCGCCGAGAGGGTGTAGCCCCCGCCCCATACGGTCTTGATCAGCGTAGGGTTTTTGGGGTCCGGCTCGATCTTCTTGCGCAGGCGGCTGATCTGATTGTCGATCGCCCGGTCGAAGGCATTGGCTTCGCGGCCCTGGGTGATGTCGAGCAACTGGTCGCGGCTCAGCACGCTGTTGGGACGCGTGGCGAAAGCCAGCATCAGATTATATTCTGCGGTGGAAAGCGGCAGCGACACGCCTTCACTGTCGACCAGCGTGCGTTCCTGCGTTTTCAGCAACCAGCCGGCGAAGCTGTAATTGGCGCCATCGGGCGCGGTGACGCGCTGACCACCGGTGGCGACGCGGCGGAAGATCACCTTGATACGGGCGACCAGTTCGCGCGGCGAGAAGGGCTTTAGCACATAATCGTCGGCGCCCATTTCCAGGCCGACGATGCGGTCCGTCTCTTCGGTCCGGGCGGTCAGCAGGATGACGGGGATCTCGCTCGTCTCGCGGATATGGCGGCAGAGCGACAGGCCGTCCTCCCCTGGCATCATGATGTCGAGGATGACGAGGTCGATGGCGTTGGCGTTGAGCCGCACGCGCGCCTCGGACGCGCTTTCCACGGCGGTGACGCGAAAGCCGTTGCGCGACAGATATTGCGCCAGCGGTTCGCGGATCGAACGCTCGTCATCGACGAGCAGGAGATGGGGTCGTTCGCTCATCTTGCCTGTCTGTCATGGGTGGAGGATGGTTGGAAGGGCGAAGGCAGGGGAAAAAGCCCCCGCCCTTCCCGGTCATCGGCACGGCGCCAGGGGAGGAACGCCGTACCGATATGCAGCATGTCAGTTGGCCGGCGGCGGCGGCGGGGCGTCATGACCCGGACCACCCTGACCCGGACCACGGTGCCCCATGGGACCGCGCATCTGCGGACGGGCTGCCTTCAGTTCGTCGGCGGTGACGAAGCCGTCCTTGTTAGTGTCAGCCTTGTCGAACATGGCGAGCGGGCCAGCCATGAATTCCGCCTTGGTTACGGTGCCGTCCTTGTTCGCGTCGCCGAAGCCGGGGCCACCGGGGCCAAAGCCGTGCGGACCGCGACGGCCCGGGCCGCGATGCCCGCCCTTGCCCCAGCCGCGTCCGTCGGGCTTGCCGGCTTGCTCACGGCGATCTTCCCGCTTGTCGGCGCGGGCCTGATGACCGGCGGTAAATTCGGCCTTGCTGATCTGGCCATTCTTGTCGGTGTCGAGCGCGGCGAAGCGTTCGTCCGTACGCTGCTGGCGGCGCAGATCGCGATCCTTCTGCGTCAGCTGGCCGTCACGGTCGACGTCCATTTTCGCGAAGCGGGCTTCGAGCGCGGCGGTCAGTTCCGCCTTGCTGATTTTGCCGTCCTTGTTGGTGTCGGCCATCGCCATCAGGCCGCCGCGCGGACCGGGGCCACCATCGGCACCGGGCTGGGCGTAGACGACATGGGTAGCCGCAAGGCCGCCGACGAACAGCGATCCGACCGCGACCGTGGTGAAGAATTTGCGAAGCATCTGTGTCTTCCTTCTTAAAGGGTCTTGCTGAACGGCGGTTCGCCGTCCTTGAAACCGTTTATGAAGGCCAGTTGTCCCGAAGATATGTCAGGTCAGCGGGTGAAGTGTCGCAATTTGTATCGTTTTAGCCCGCGATAATCGCGCGGGCACGGCCGGTTGCGGCCTGGGTATCGACCGCGAGTTTCTTCACTTCCGACGCGACGACGGAGAAGCCACGGCCTGCGTCACCGGCGCGGGCCGCCTCGATCGAGGCGTTGAGGGCGAGAAGATTGGTCTGGCGGGCGATGCCGTCGATCGCATCGACGATGCTGCTGACTTCGCCCAGCACATGTTCGACCACGCTGCGGCGATCGCTTTCCTGCTGGCGCATCCGCTGTTCCGCCTCTTCGCGTGCGGCGATGGCGCGATGTTCGGCGCTGATGTCGTTGGCGAATTTGATGACGCCGGTCTGGGTGCCGTCCGGGCCGATGATGGGGTTGTAGCTACCACGAATCCAGACATGCTGGCCGCGCGCATCGAGGCGGCAATAGGCGCCGGTGTCGAAATGGCCGGACAGAAGATGCTGCCAGAAGAGCGCATAGTCGCGCGACCGGGCATAGTCGGCATCGCAGAAGATGCTGTGATGCCGCCCCTCCACCTGATCGAAGCGATAGCCGAACAGTGCGAGAAAATTGTCGTTGGCACCAGTGACCCGGCAATCGCGATCGAAGGTTATGATCGCCGTCGAGCGATCGATCGCGCGCCAGACAGAAGCGGCTTCAAGATCAAGCCCGTGCACAGCATATCTCCATTCTGAACCATATGCCGTGCAAAGGTTAAGGCGTTGCTAACCCAATGGCCAGCAACGCCGATAGCAATCAGCGGTCGCGGCGACCCAGCAGACGCAAACGCAGGGCGTTCAGCTTGATGAAGCCGGCCGCGTCGCGCTGGTCATAGGCGCCCGCATCATCCTCGAACGTCACGACCTTTTCGCTGTAGAGCGAATAAGGCGACTTGCGGCCCACGACATAGACGCCGCCCTTGTAGAGCTTGAGGCGGACGGTGCCCGTCACCTTTTCCTGGCTGTAGTCGATTGCGGCCTGCAGCATTTCGCGCTCAGGCGAGAACCAGAAGCCGTTATAGATCAGCTCGGCATATTTGGGCGCAAGTTCATCCTTCAGATGCGCGGCGCCACGGTCGAGCGTCAGCTGCTCGATGCCGCGATGGGCGAGGTGATAGATGGTGCCGCCCGGCGTTTCGTACATGCCGCGCGACTTCATGCCGACGAAGCGGTTTTCGACCAGGTCGAGACGGCCGATGCCATGCTTGCGGCCATATTCATTGAGCGTTTCGAGCAGGGTCGCGGGCGACATGCCCACGCCGTTGATCGCGACACCGTCGCCCCGTTCGAAATCGATGGTGATATATTCGGGCGCATCGGGCGCGTCTTCCGGATTGACCGTGCGCGAATAGACATAGTCCGGGGTTTCTTCCCACGGATCTTCCAGAACCTTACCTTCCGACGAGGTGTGCAGCATGTTCGCGTCGGTCGAGAAGGGGCTTTCACCACGCTTGTCGCGCGGGATCGGGATCTGATGCTTTTCGGCGAATTCGATCAGCTTGGTGCGGCTGGTCAGATCCCATTCGCGCCAGGGGGCGATCACCTTGATGTCGGGGCCAGGCCATAATAGCCCAGTTCGAAGCGGACCTGGTCGTTGCCCTTGCCGGTCGCGCCATGGCTGACGGCGTCGGCGCCAAGCTGCTTGGCGATTTCGATCTGGCGCTTTGCGATCAGCGGACGGGCGATCGAGGTGCCGAGCAGGTAGAGGCCTTCATAGAGCGCGTTGGAGCGCATCATCGGGAAGACATAGTCCTTCACGAATTCCTCGCGCAGATCGTCGATGAAGATATGCTCTTCCTTGACGCCCATCAGGCGGGCCTTGGCGCGGGCCGGTTCCAGCTCTTCGCCCTGGCCGAGGTCGGCGGTGAAGGTGACGACTTCGCACTGATAGGTTTGTTGCAGCCATTTCAGGATCACGCTGGTGTCGAGACCACCGGAAAAGGCGAGGACGATGCGGTTGATCTTGTCGGACATGGGCTGGCGATTCTTCCGTTAAAAAGGCGCGGTAAAGACCGGCGCGCCGGTAACAGCCGATCGCCAAAAGCGCAACATAAGCCGCACAGGAAAAGGGACGGAAGACCGATTGGTCCTCCGTCCCTTTTTTCAGATAGGGGTATGCCTTACTTGGCGGGGCGCGGACGCAGGAAGCCCGAAGAGGCCTGCTGGCCGCCGAAACGATAGACCGTCTGGCTGCGATCGGCAGCCGCAACCGGCGTGGGTTCCGCGTGCGTCGTCTGCGGCGCGGGCGCGGTGACCGAAGCGGCTTCACGCTGCGCGATCAGATATTGCGCACGACGCAGACGCTTGGTGCGGGTGCGGAAGGGGTTTTCCGCACTGGGCGCAGCAGCGACCATCGCTTCCAGCGTGGCGTCTTCGGCAAGACGCGGGCTGGCCATGGCGGGACGCGAAGCGACCGGTGCGACCGTGGCCGGCATCGGGGCTACGGGAACAGGCTCCGGCGCATAGGTCGGCGCGATCGCGTCTTCCTCATCCGGGCGACGACGGCGGACCAGCGCGGCACCGCCCAGCCCCAGAAGGAGCAGCGCGCCGCCACCGAGCGCCCAAAGCAGCGCCTGATCGGTGCGCGCGGTGGTCGGCTCAGCCGGGGCAACCGCCGGCGCCGGCGTGGCCTGCGGCTCTTGCTGCGCCATCGGCGTCACTGGCGGCGTCGCGGGAGTTGGCTCAGGCGTAACGGCAGGTGCTGGCGTAGCCGGCGCGGCAGCAGCCTGGCGTTCGACGGCGCGGGCCGGGGCAGCACGTTGTGCGGGGCGGGGCGCAACGGCAGGTGACGCAGCCTTTTCCGCTTCGACAGCGGCGGTCGCGGCGGCGATGCGCTCGTCGATCGGCGGAGTAGCCTGCACGACCGGCTGGCTAGGCGTAAATTCCGGCGCAGCGGCCGGTGCGGCGGGCGCCGTCATCGCAGGCGCGGCGGCAGGCGCCGCTTCCGGCACCGCGAGCGGCGCGGCCGGCGGGGTGGCAGGCATGTCGACGGTCTGAGCCAGCAACGGGGTGGCAGTCAAAGCCAGAACAGCGGCAATCGCGGCCCTGGCGGGGCGGGTGGTGCGAATATTTCCAGTCATAGCAGGAGGTCAACGACCGAACACGCGATTCAACACAAGACATCCAACGGAATCGCGATGAATTGTTATAGTTCAGCGTCAGGACGATCCATATGAACAGATGTTCATTTCAATATGAACGGCATATTTACAGAACGACATGCATCATGACTTTGCGCCCATATACTATAGATGGATATTTACTTAGCACCGTCTCGATCCAGCTTTAGGCCATCCAGTAAAGCTGCGCGTCGTTGTTCATCCGCGCTGTCCGCCTGCCGCTGCGCCTTGGTCCGGCCGAAGCGGGCGCGATTTTCCTCGGCGGTCTTCGCCTTGTCCACACGCGCCTTGGCCTTGCGCGCCTGGCGGAGGTTGACGATGTTGGTCATGGCTGGTCCTTCGTCGCGTGCCATCCCTTGGCCATCGCGGCGCGACCATAAACTTCCGCCCCGCCTCTTGCCAACCGCCATCGGCTGTCGCCATGGTTTATCCATGACCAGCATTCACGACGTCGCCGCGCTCGCCCAGGTTTCGATCAAGACGGTATCGCGCGTCGTCAACAAGGCGCCCAATGTCAGCCCCGCCTTGCAGGAACGGGTGGACGCGGCGATCGCGCAACTGGGCTATCGCCCCAACCAGTCGGCGCGGCGGCTGGCCGGGGGCAAATCGTTCATGATCGCCTTCCTCTACAACAACCCCGCCCCCGGCTATGTCAGCCGCATCCAGATCGGCGCGGCCTGGCGCTGCCGCGAGCTGGGCTATCATCTGGTGGTGGAGCCGATCTCGATCGGTGGCGAGGAGCGCTATGAGGTGCTGGAGCGGCTGGTCGGGGCGCTGCGTCCGGACGGCGTGCTGCTGGTCCCGCCGCTGTCGGACGATGAGGGGCTGCTGGCGCGACTGGCGGAGATGAAGCTGCCATGCGCCCGGATCGCGGGGTCGGTGACAGCGGCCAGCTTCACCATCCACACGCCCGAGCGCGCGGCGGGGCGGATGGTGGCCGACCATCTGATTGGCCTGGGCCATCGCCGCATCGGCGTCATCACCCCGCCCCCCAGCCACCGCGCCGCGCTGCGCCGGGTCGAGGGATTTCGCGACGGGCTGGCGGCGGCGGGCATCTCGGTGGCTGAGAGCCTGTTCGAGGAGGGGCGGTTCGATTTCGCGTCGGGCATCGAGGCGGGCGAAGCGTTGCTGGCCCTGCCCCGGCCGCCCAGTGCAGTCTTTGCCACCAATGACGAAATGGCGCTGGGCGTGCTGACGCTGGCGCATCGCGTCGGCCTGCGCGTGCCGGAGGATCTGTCGGTGACGGGTTTCGACGACACGACGGCGAGCCTGACATCCTGGCCGCCGCTGACCACCGTACGCCAACCGTTGGAGGATATGGGCCGATCCGTCATCGACGCGCTGGCCAACGGCCCGAGCGACGCACCGGAATTCCTGTTCACGCTGGTCGAGCGGGGGAGTTCGGGACCGCCTGCGGGGGATGTCGGTTAAGGCTGGAGCGGGTAGCGGGGATCGAACCCGCATCACAAGCTTGGAAGGCTAGTGCTCTACCATTGAGCTATACCCGCCCGGCAGGAGAGCGCCCTGCCATTATCGGATGGCGCTCGTCAACCATGATTGCGCCATAAAGCGCAGATCGCCCCTTAACCCCCTGCAACATTTGTTCTACATCCCGGACATGAACAGTCCTTCCCTGCGCCAGTTGGATATATTCGCGCAGATGGTGGCGGTGGGGAGCGTGGCGCGCTGCGCCGCCGATCTGGGCGTCGGCGTCGAACAGGTCTTGCAGGATCTGGCGTCGCTGGAGATGCGACTGGGCTATCGATTGTTCGACAATCTGGATGGCATGGCGCGGCTGACGTCGGCAGGGCGCAAGACGGCGCAGGCGATGACGCTGCTGACGCAGGACGCACCCACGCCGGTGGAGGAAGCGCCGCCCGCCCCCGCCCCCGAGCCTGTGCCGGAAGCAGCGCCAGTCCAGCCCGTCGCGCCGGTGTTCGTCCCGCTCGTTTCGCCGACGCCGGCTGTCCCGGCCGGGCCACCGCGACAGGTCATTACGCTGGCCGCCCCGGCGCCGGTGTTCGGCCAGATTCAGGATGGCCTGACCGCGTTCGAGGCCGCGAACGAGGATATCGCCATCACGTTGGACCTGCATGTCCATACGGCGCAGGATGCCGCGAGCGCGCTGGCCAATGGGCGGGCGGACATCGCCTATTTCTATGCGCTGGAGGAACCGGGCGGTTTCGGTTCGCGCTATGGCTGGTCGGAGCAGTTGAACCTCTATGCCGGCAGCGACCATGCGTTGGCGCGCGCCGATAGCGTCAGCCGCGACGATCTGGCGCTGACACCGATGCTGGCGCTGGAGACGCGCAGCGGCATGCGCGACATTATCGAGGCAGCGCTGGCCAAGGGGCGGTTCCGCAACATGATGCCGCTGCTGGAAAGCGACAATATGTTCGAGATCATCGCCGCGCTGCGCGAGGGCGCGGGCTGTTTCGCGGCGTTCGGTCCGCTGGCGCGCGACATCGGGCGAATGAGCGGCGTGCAACGGCTGGCGCTCGACATGCCCCTGCCCTCGATCGAGATTCGCCAGGCGATCGCGCCGCGATCGACCGACAAGCCGGCGGTCGAGGCCTTGGCGGAATTTCTATTCCTCTGAAACATGACGAAGATTTAATGCCGCGCCGCAGCGAAAATACGGCAGGTTGAACTTGATATGATGTATCATCCTAGATACAGGGTCACATCAGACCAGAACCAAAAGGGTTGATCTTCATGTCCCGCTTTCCCCTGCTGCGCGCCGGCTGCGCATTGTCCGCGCTGTGCTTTGCCCTCCCCGCCCTTGCCGAGGAGGCCCCCGCCCCCGACCAGGCCTATCATGACGGTGCCAAGTCCGACATCGTCGTCACCGCGCTGATCCCCCGCCGGCAGGGCGACATTCTATCGGGCACGTCGGTGCTGACCGGCGACAAGCTGACTCGCGACCTGCGCCCCAGCATCGGCGAGACGCTGGCGCGCCAGCCGGGCGTGTCGTCCACCAGCTTTGGCCCCAACGCGTCGCGGCCGATCCTGCGCGGTTTCCAGGGGGAGCGCGTGCGCATCCTGACCGACGGCATCGGCAGCTTCGACGTATCCAACACATCGGTCGACCATGCCGTCGCGATCAACCCGCTGACCGCCGACCGGATCGAAGTGCTGCGTGGCCCTGCCGCCCTGCTGTACGGATCGTCGGCGATCGGCGGCGTGGTCAATGTGATCGACAGCCGCATTCCGCGCCGCGTGCCGGACGAGGCGATCCATGTCGATGGCATCGCCACCTATGGCAGCGCCGCCAATGAGCGCACGCTGAGCGGCGAGGTCGAAGCGCCGATCGCGGAGAATTTCGTCGTCCATGTCGATGGCAGCTGGACCAAGACCGACGACCTGCGCACCGGCGGCTATATATTGTCCAAGCCGATGCGGGCACTGGCCGCCCAGTCGGACGATGCGGAAATCCGCGAGGACGGTCAGTGGAAGGGCAAGCTGCCCAACACCGCGGCCGAAACATGGGAAGTGGCCGGCGGCTTCGCCTATGTCGGCACCGGTGGCAATCTGGGCGTGTCGGTGTCGCACAGCGAAAATCGCTATGGCGTGCCGTCGCGGATCGACGTGGCCGAAGATCATGATCACGACCATGATCATGACGAGGAGCCGGGGCACACCCATGAAGATGTGACATTGTCGATGAAGCAGACCCGCGCCGACCTGCGCGGCGAAGTGTCGACCGGCGGCGGCTTCCTCGATTCCATCCGCCTGCGCGCGGGCTTTGCCGATTATCAGCATCAGGAAATCGAACCGACCGGCGAAGTCGGCACGACGTTCAAGAACCAGTCGATGGAAAGCCGGCTGGAATTCGTGCAGGCCCGCCATGGCGGCTGGGACGGCGCGTTCGGCGCGCAATTCTTCACCCGCCGGTTCGAAGCGATCGGCGATGAAAAATTCCTGCCGCGCAACGAAACGAACCAGCTCGGCCTGTTCACGCTGCAATCGCTGGACCTTGGCAGCACGCGCATCGAAGCGGGCGGCCGGTTCGAGCATACCGACCTCAATTCCGTGGCCGACGCGGACCTGTTCGTCGGCGCCTATCGCCGCAGCTTCAACGCGCTGTCCGGATCGCTGGGCATCAGCCAGGAAGTGACGCCCGGCTGGCGCGCAGGCTTGAACCTGTCGCGCAGCGAGCGCGCACCGTCGGCCGAAGAATTGTTCGCGCGTGGCAATCATGCTGGCACGCAGGCGTTCGAACTGGGCGACCCGACCTTCGGCAAGGAAAAGAGCTGGGGTATCGAAGGCACGCTGCGCGGCAAGGGCGAGGGCTATAGCGTCAGCCTGTCGGCCTATCATAACTGGTTCAGCGGCTTCATCTACGATTCGATCGTGGACGACAGCGTGTGCCAGGCGGCCAATGGCGGCGCGGAACTGGAATTCCCCTGCTATGCCTATAGCCAGGCCGACGCCCGCTATTATGGTTTCGAGGCCGAAGGATCGGTAAAGCTGGCGCAGCTGGGCGGCTATGCCATCAATCTGGACGGCGTGGCCGACTATGTCCGTGCGACCATTAAGGGCAGCGGCCCGGCGCCCCGCATTCCCCCGCTGCGCCTGCTGAGCGGCATCGAGGCACAGGGCGACCGGATCAGCGCACGGGCCGAGGTGGAGCATGTGTTCGAACAGAACCGCATCGCCGCGACCGAAACGCCGACCGACGGCTTCACGCTGGTCAACGCATCGCTTTCCTTCAAGCCGTTCAAGGATAATGATCGCACGACGCTAATGCTGTCGGCGAACAATATCTTCGACGTGGAAGCCCGTCGCCACGCCAGCGTGTTGAAGGATTTCGCACCGCTCGCCGGCCGCGACATCCGCGTGACGGCGCGCTTTTCGCTGTAGAGCGTTCGTCGCCGCACGGCCTTACTTGTTCCCCGGCGCAGGCCGGGGAACATTGAAGCCCAACTCCGTCGGCCATCCCGACATGCGCGGTTTCCGCGACAGATCATTGCATTTTGTGACAATTTCGTTACAGGCGGTCCATGCGTCAGATCGCCGCCCTTCCCTATACGACCGATGCGAACGGCGCGATGCAGATCCTGCTGATCACATCGCGCGAGACGCGGCGATGGGTGATTCCCAAGGGGAACAGGATCAAGGGCATGGCCGGCCACCGCGCCGCCGAACTGGAAGCCTATGAAGAAGCAGGGATTCACGGCATCGCCTGTCCCGCGCCGCTCGGCCGCTATCGCTATGACAAGCGCAAGCGCAATGGCAACTCGCGCGAGGCGACGGTCGAGGTTTTTCCGCTTGCGGTCACCGGCCACCTGACGCAATGGCCCGAACAGGGTCAAAGGGAGCTGCGCTGGTTCCCCGTGGCCGACGCTGCAAAGGCGGTGGACGAACCGGATTTGCAGTCGATCATCGCGGCCTTCCGCGAACCGCCGGCCAATCCCGGCTGGTTCCTGCGCCTGTTGCTGGCGATCCGCGAAAAGCAAAGTGAAAGGACTGGAATGCTGCGCTGGTTTCATGCGTTGATGCCCAAGCAGGGGCGCTTCTTCGAGCAGTTCGAGGATCACGCCGCCACTTTGGTCGTCGGCGCGGATGCGCTGGCCAAGCTGCTCAAGGGCGGCCCGGACATGGCCGAGCATATCAAGGAAATATCCGACCGCGAGCATGAGGCGGACGATATAATCCGCGACGTGTTGCAGGACGTCCGCCGCATCTTCGTCACCCCGTTCGACCGCAGTGCCATCACCGGCCTGATCGGCGTCATGGACGACGCGATCGACCAGATGAACCAAACGGCCAAGGCGATCGCGCTATACGAGGTCAAGGAATTCGCGCCGCAGATGCAGGATATGAGCGCGCTGATCGTGGAATGCGCGCGCATCACCGCCGAGGCGATGCCGCTGCTGCGGTCGCTGAACCTGAACGCGACCCGGTTGCACGACCTGACCGAACGGCTGGTCAAGCTGGAGGGGCATGCCGATATCCTGCACGAGGCGGGCCTGAAGGCGCTGTACGAACAGGCGCGGGCCGGCAATCCGATGGACTTCATCGTCGGCAACGAGATTTACAGCCATCTGGAAAAGGTCACCGACCGGTTCGAAGATGTCGCCAACGAGATTTCCGGCCTGGTCATCGACCACGCCTGATGGGCTTTGCCCTTACCCGTTCGCCCTGAGTAGGGACTGAGCGAAGTCGAAGTCCCATATCGAAGGGTCGCGCATCGCTCCGATCCTTCCATACGCCGCTTCGACTTCGCTCAGCGGCTACTCAGGACGAACGGAATATTGAAGGACAGATGTCAATCCCATGGACCCCATCGCCCTCCCCCTGCTGATCGCGTTGATCGGTGTCGCCTTGCTGTTCGATTTCCTGAACGGCCTGCATGACGCCGCCAATTCGATCGCGACCATCGTGTCGACCCGCGTGTTGAAACCGCAATATGCGGTCGCCTGGGCCGCCTTCTTCAACTTTATCGCCTTCCTCTTCTTCGGCCTGCATGTGGCCGAAACGGTGGGCAAGGGCATCGTCGACGCCAGCATCATCGACCCGCAGGTCATTTTCGGTGCGCTGATGGGCGCCATAGCCTGGAACCTCATCACCTGGGGGTTGGGCATCCCGTCCTCCTCCAGCCATGCGCTGATCGGCGGCCTGCTGGGCGCGGGCACGGCCAAGGCCGGGCTGGGCGCGGTCGTGTGGAGCGGGGTGTTCAAGACCAGCGCGGCGATCGTCATTTCCCCCGCCGTCGGCCTGTTCCTGGCGCTGATGCTGGTGCTGATCATCAGCTGGATCTTCCGCAAGTTCACGCCGCAGGGTGCGGACCGGGTGTTCCGCAAGCTGCAACTCGTCTCCGCATCGCTCTATTCGCTGGGCCATGGCGGCAATGACGCGCAGAAGACGATGGGCATCATCGCCGTATTGCTCTATTCGCAGGGCATGTTGACCGGCGGCTTCCATGTGCCGCTGTGGGTGGTGCTGAGCTGTCAGGCGGCAATGGGTCTGGGCACATTGCTGGGCGGATGGAAGATCGTCCATACGATGGGATCGAAGATCACCCGGCTGACCCCGGCGCAGGGTTTCTGCGCAGAAACCGGCGGGGCCATCACCCTGTTCATGGCGACCCATCTGGGCATTCCCGTGTCCACCACCCACACCATCACCGGCGCCATCGTCGGCGTGGGCGCTTCGCGGCGGCTGTCGGCAGTGCGGTGGAACGTGGCGTCGAGCATCATCGTAGCCTGGGTCGTGACCCTGCCTGCGTCGGCGGCGATCGGTGCGCTCTTCTATTGGCTGACGCGACTGTTCTGAGGGAGCAAGCAGCCTGTTCCCCGGCGCAGGCCGGGGAACAGCAATATCAGGCCACCCGGCCGAGGCGGTGGTAGAGATTGGCATATTTGATCGATTCCGGCTGATCCTGCACTTCCTTGAGATAGTGCGCGATGGCCGTGCGGATCAGGCCGAAATCCTGCTGGGAGAAGACGGCGCGCGAACGGCTCGGCTCGCGGGTCTGGTCGATCGTGTCGGTGGTCATGTCTTGGTCCTTCGCGGCTGTGCCCGTTCGGGCTGATGAACACCGAGATAGACAGGTAATTAGCGTGCGGTAAGGCCTATGAGTGGCCGCAAGTCATGATCTTATTTGGTCATTTTGTCATTCTATGACATTATGACCTTATGGCAGAACTGACCGATCGCAAACTCTATCTGGGACCGAAGCTGCGCGTCTTGCGCCGCGAACTGGGCCTTAACCAGACGCAGATGGCCGAGGAACTGGGCGTATCACCCAGCTACCTCAATCATCTGGAGCGCAACCAGCGCCCCTTGACGGCGCAGATGCTGCTGCGGCTGGCCAATACCTATGACATCGACATTCGCGATTTCACGGCGCAGACGCAGGAGGGCGGCCCCGGCGAACTGAGCGAAATCCTGTCCGATGCACTGGTGCGCGACATCGGCATCGCGCGCGACGAAGTGCTGGAGGTGGCGGAAAATTATCCCGGCGTTAGCGAGGCGATTGCCCGATTCTATCGTGCATTGAGCGACTTGCGCCGGCTACCGGGTGAGGCAGCGGATCGCAGCGGCCCCGCGCCGCTGGTCGCGCCGATCGACTGGCTGCGTGAGACGATATCGCGGGCGGGCAATTATTTTGCGGAGATTGATGCGGGGGCGGAGGCTATCGCCGCCGATCTGCCGGACGATCCTGCCTTGTTGCAAGCAGAGTTGCGCGCCCGGCTGAAGGAGCGGCACGGCATGAGCGTGCAGGTGGTGCGCGGCGATGTGCTGGCCGGGACGCTGCGCCATTATGACATGCACCGGCGGCGGCTGTTGCTGAGCGAGCGATTGCCGCCATCCGGGCGGTTGTTCGCCATCGCCTATCATCTATGCGCGCAGGAACTGGCCGACGCCATCGCCGCGCAGATCGCCCGCGTCGCGCCGCCCGATGAGGATAGTCGCAGGCTCGCGGTCATGGCGCTGACCAACTATGCCGCCGCCGCGCTGATCATGCCCTATGACCGATTCCGGCAGGCGACGGAGCAGAGCCGGCACGACCTGCCATTGCTGCGCGACCGGTTCGGCGTATCGACCGAGCAACTGGCGCATCGGCTGACCAGCCTCAATCGTACCGGCGCGCGCGGCATCCCCTTCTTCATGGCGCGGATCGACCGGGCGGGAATCGTTTCCAAGCGCTTCGATGGCGAAGCCTGGCCCTTTGCGCGGTTCGGCGGCACCTGCCCGCGCTGGGACGCGCATGGTACGCAGGATGCCGACCGGGTCGTGCCGCAACTGATCGAGACGCTGGACGGGAAGCGGTTTCTGACGCTGGCGATCGGCCTTCCGCAGGGTGCCGCGCGCGGGCGGGGCGTGATCGCGCTGGGATGCGAGGCGAAACATGGCGGGCGGATCGTCCATGCGGACGGGATCGACCTGGACAAGGGTGACGCCACCGAGGTTGGGCCGACCTGTCATTTGTGCGAGCGCCGGGACTGTCCGGATCGCGCCTTGCCACCCGTCACGCGCGCGCTGGACCTGCACAGTTATGAACGGACGATCGCGCCCTTTCCGTTCCGGCGGGTTTAGCGGCGGATGAGCCTGTGGCTGGTAGCAAGACGCCACAAGGCTGATCCATATAAAGCGTTCCCCGGCGTAGGCCGGGGGCCAGTCTCACGGTCAGAACTGGGCCTCGGCCTGCGCCGGGGAACCAATAAAGGAAGGTTCGTCGGGGTTCAGGCCGCCTTGGCCACCCAGTCGCGCTTGAGGTGGCGGGCAAGGAAGTCGAGGCAGGAACGGACCTTGGCCATTTCCCCCCTGCCCCGGCACATAAAGCGCCACGATGGAGGAGGCCGGCAGGGCGATTTCGGGCAGCAGCGGCTGGAGCCGGCCGGTATCCAGATCGTCCGCCACTTCCCAGAGCGATTTGATGACGATACCGGCACCATCCAGCGCCCAGGCGCGCGCCATTTCGCCGTCATTGGTGCTGAGCGTTACGCGCGGACTATTACCGCTCCCCACGACCGAGCGCCAGATGTCCTGCTGCGCTTCGCCCACGACGATATTGTCGTGGAGCGCAAGGTCGGCGATGCTGGTCGGCCGGCCGCGACGGGCGAGATAGTCCGGCGAAGCGCAGAAAAGACGGGGATTGTCGGTCAGCCGCTTCATCGTCAGCATACTGTCAGGCGGCGGATCGAAGCAGATGGCGATGTCATGCCCCGTCTCGACGATATTGGTCGCCTGTTCGGCGGTTTCGAGATGGATGGCGACGTCGGGATGCAGCGTCGCATATTCGCGAAATAGCGGCGCAAGGCGCATGCGCGCGGCGTTGATGGTCGTCACCACCCGCAGCAGGCCGGTCGCTTCGGTCGCGCGGCGCATGACGTCGGTTTCGACATCATCGATGGCGCTCAATGCCCGGCCCGCCTTGTCATAAAGCAACGAGCCTTCTTCCGTCAGCGACAGGTGGCGGCTGTTGCGGCGGATCAGCATGACCCCCAGCCGCGCCTCCAGTTGCGACAGGCGGCGACTGGTTGCCGCGAGCGACAGACCGAGGCGACGCGCCGCTTCGGACAGAGTGCCCGATTCGGCAATCTTCACGAAGGATTCGATTTCGGCAAAGCGATCGGGCATCCGTCCAAGCTAGGCACTCGATGCTGCAACGCAATAGATCGGCTGTTGCGATACGGTATGGTTTCGTTGCTGCGTCTCTCCAGACCGACGTTTTTGTAAGCTTTTCTTGCCGGATCTCACAAGACGCAACCCAGCCTTGCGTCTGACGCATGGCGTTGACGGCGGCTTTTGCGCCGCATCATTTTCATAGGCGAGCCCCCAATTTCACCACGGAGTTTTCGCCCATGCCGATGCTGAGCGCCCGCCGCGCCAAGGTCGATCCGCCGATCGCCTGGAACGATATCGAAGCCCTGCCCATCTATGCCGCGATGGCGCTGTGCCTGATCTGCCTGGGTCTGGCGCTGATGGATTCCACCCCCACCATCCACGCCACCATGTTGAAACTGGTGGGCATCGTCGGCGGCCTGGCACTGCGCCATGCCTGGTTGAAACTGGACGATGAGGGCGGCGACGCCCTTTAAGAGACATATTATATGATCGTCGGACGGTCCCCCCGTATCCGCCAGAGCTTCCAGAAGGCATGGAGCGCGCTGATCGCGCTGTTCTTCTGGGATCTGGCCGTCACCATCTTTTATTATATCTCGCCCTTCAAGGCGCCGGCGCTGCCGCTGACCATCTTCGGCACCGCGTTGGCGCTGGTACTGGGTTTCCGCGTCAACAGCGCTTATTCACGCTGGTGGGAGGGCCGCATATTATGGGGCGCGATGGTCAATGTGTCGCGCAGTTTCAGCCGCGCGGTGCTGGCCTATCTGCCCGACACGCCCGATGCGCGCGCCATGGGCGTGACGCTGGTGAAGCGCCATATCGCCTATGTCCATGCGCTGCGTTGCCAGTTGCGACGGGAAGACCCGGCGCCCGATATGCAGCGCGTGCTGGGCGAGGATGGAGCGCTGCCTGAGCTGGAGCGGCGCAATCCCGCCAATGGCGTGCTGGACGGGTCCGACCGGCGGTTGATGGAAGCGGTGCATCATGGCTGGATCGACACCATCCAGCAGACGCGGATCGAAGGCATGCTGGTCGATATGTCCAACGCGCAGGGCGGCATGGAGCGGATCAAGAACACGCCGCTGCCCGCGCAATATCGCGCCTTCCCCAAATATTTCACCCGGCTGTTCTGCATATTGCTGCCGATCGGACTGGTCGAAACGCTGGGCATGGCGACGCCTGTGGGGTCGGCGGTGGCGGGTTTCATGTTCCTGGCGGTCTTGCAGATTGGCGACGATCTGGTCGATCCGTTCGGCAATGACGTCCACGACCTGCCGCTGACGAGCATCACCACCACGATCGAGGGCGACCTCAATCAGGCGATCGGCCTGCCCGCCCCGCCGCCCTTGCAACCGGTCGATGGGGTGCTCTGGTAAGAGCGAACGATAGGAGGGAAAAGAAAAGCGCGGTCCGAAGGGAGCGCGCTTTTTTCTTATTTCTTCTTGCCGAAGTCCACGGTCACGACATTGGAGCCATCTTCGCTCGTCACCTGCGGGCCGTCATTTTCGGCCTCTTCATGCAGTTCGGGCAATTCGTCTGCGGCCACTTGGAACTGAAGGGCGAAATTGACCGCCGGATCGACGAAGGCGGTAATCGCCGAAAAGGGAATGGTCAGCTGGGCCGCGACCTGATTGAAGGTCAGGCTCACCTGGAACAGATCGCTCTGAACCTTCAGATCCCAATATTTATTCTGAAGGACGATGGTCATTTCGTCCGGGAAGCGTTCCACCAGATGCTTGGGGATATCGACGCCCGGCGCACTCGTCTTGAAGGTGATGTAGAAATGATGCGCGCCCGGCAGGCCGCCGGACTGCTGCACTTCGCCCAGCACGCGGCCGACGACTGCGCGCAGGGCCTCCTGCACGATTTCGTCATAGGGAATCAGGCTATCGGGCAGGTCTTCACTCATGCGCCAATGTCCTAACGGCACGAAACCGACGGTCAACCCCGTCCTGACAGATTGCATGAATGGCGACAGGCGCTATAGGGCGGCCATGCGCACGGCCGAGATTCACCGCAACACGGCGGAAACCCAGATCGACGTCACCGTCAACCTCGACGGGACTGGCCTCTATACGGTGTCGACGGGCATCGGCTTTTTCGATCATATGATCGAACAGCTGTCGCGCCATTCGCTGATCGACATGGATGTGAAGACGGTCGGCGACCTGCATGTGGACCAGCATCACACGACCGAGGATACCGCGATCGCCATCGGCGAAGCGGTGGCCAAGGCGCTGGCCGACAAGCGCGGCATCAGTCGCTACGGCAGCGTCTATTCGCCGATGGACGAGACGTTGAGCCGCGTGGCGCTCGATATTTCGGGCCGCCCCTGGCTGGTGTGCAAACTGCCCTTCACCGTCACCAAGATCGGCGAATGGGATACGGAGATGGTGGAGCATTTCTTCCACAGCTTCGCGCAGGCGGCCGGCATCACGCTGCATATCGAGCTGCTCTACGGCAGCAACAATCACCATATCGTCGAAAGCGCGTTCAAGGGCCTAGCCCGCGCGCTGCGGCAGGCGGTGGAGATCGACCCGCGCAAGGCGGATGCGATCCCGTCGACCAAGGGCATCCTGTAAATCTTACCGAAGGGTCATTCCATGTTCGTCATCGCGCTCACCTATACCGCTTCGATCGAAGTGCTGGACGGGCATCTGGCGGATCATCGGGCGTGGCTGGACCAGGGGATTGCCGATGGCTGGCTGTTGCTGGCCGGGCGGCGCGAACCGCGTACCGGCGGCATATTGCTGGCGCGGGGCGAGCGGGCCGAGGTCGAGCGGCTGGCCGCGACCGACCCCTTCGTGCTGAACGGCGCCGCCACGGTCGAGGTGATCGAATTCCATCCGGTGCGCGCGACCGCCGGCGTTAGCCTGGACAGCCTGCTGGCATGACCATCGCCCTGATCGACTATGGCGCGGGCAATCTCCATTCGGTGCATAATGCCCTGCGCAAGGCGGGCGCGGATAATGTCGTCATCACCGCCGATGCCGATCTGGTGCGACGAGCCGACCGGATCGTGCTGCCGGGCGTGGGCGCCTTTCGCGCCTGCCGCGACGCATTGGTGGCGATCCCCGGCATGGTCGATGCCATGAACGAAGCGGTGAACGGGCGCGGCATCCCCTTTCTGGGCGTATGCGTGGGCATGCAATTGCTGGCCGATGCGGGCGAGGAATTCGGCCGGCATGAAGGGTTGTGCTGGATTCCCGGCACGGTGCGGCTGGTAGAGCCGACCGATCCCACCGTGAAGGTGCCGCATATGGGCTGGAACGATGTCGTGCTGAACGGCGCGCCGCCGCTGATCGAGGCGGGCGAGGCCTATTTCCTGCACAGCTATCATTATGAGGCCGCCGATCCGGCCCATGTCGCCGCGGTGACCGACCATGGCGGGCCGCTGGTCGCCGCGGTCGCGCGCGACACCATCATCGGCTGCCAATTCCACCCGGAAAAGAGCCAGCGCTACGGCCTGTCCTTCCTGTCCCGTTTCCTGGGCTGGAAACCGTGAAATAATGTAACCTCCGTTCGGTTCGAGCGTGTCGAGAACCATCATGCAACAGGTTCTCGACACGCTCGAACCGAACGGATTTTTGGAAATCGGATTATGTCCCTGATCGTCTTTCCCGCCATCGACCTTAAAGGCGGCCAGGTCGTCCGCCTTGCCGAAGGCGATATGGATCGCGCCACCGTCTATGGCGACAATCCCGCCGCCCAGGCGCTATTGTTCGCGGAAAGCGGCGCGCAGCATCTGCATGTCGTCGATCTGGATGGCAGCTTTGCGGGCCATGCGGTCAATGCCGACGCGGTCGAGGCGATCGTCGAGGCCTTCCCCGGCCATGTGCAGCTGGGCGGCGGCATCCGTAACCGCGAAGCGGTGGAGCGCTGGTTCGACCTTGGCGTATCGCGTATCGTAATCGGCACGGCGGCACTGAAAGACCCGGCCTTCGTCAAGGCGGCAGCGCGCGACTTTCCCGGGGGCATCGTCGTCGCGGTCGATGCGCGCGACGGCTTCGTCGCAACCGACGGCTGGGCGGAAAAGAGCGACATGCCGGTCATCGACCTGGCCCGCCGGTTCGAGGATGCAGGCGTCGCCAGCCTGCTCTTCACCGATGTGGGGCGCGACGGGCTGCTGAAAGGCGTGAATATCGACGCGACCGTCGACCTTGCCCGGGCCACCGACATGCCGGTGATCGCCAGCGGCGGCGTGGCAGGGATCGCGGACATCCGCATATTGAGCCTGCATGCTGACGACGGGATCGAAGGCGTCATCACCGGCCGCGCGCTCTATGACGGGCGGCTGGACCTGAAGACCGCGCTGGCCGTGGCGCAGGCGGCGGCTTGATCGAAATCTCACAACCTCCGTTCGTTTCGAGCGAAGTCGAGAAACAGGAAACACGGCTATAGCCGCTTCTCGACTACGCTCGAAGCGAACGGAAACTGGAAGTTAATCCCATGACCGTCCGCACCCGTGTCATCCCCTGCCTCGACGTCGCCAATGGGCGCGTGGTCAAGGGCGTCAATTTCGTCGACTTGAAGGATGCCGGCGATCCGGTGGAGCAGGCCAAGCTCTATGATGCGGCGGGGGCGGACGAACTTTGCTTCCTCGACATCACCGCCACTCATGAGGCGCGCGGCACGATATTGGACGTGGTGCGCCGCACCGCCGAAGTCTGCTTCATGCCTGTGACCGTCGGCGGCGGAGTCCGCACGCCCGAAGATGCGCGCGCGTTGCTGCTTGCGGGTGCGGACAAAGTCGCGGTGAACAGCGCGGCGGTCGCCCGGCCCGAACTGGTTGCGGATATTGCCGACCGTTTCGGCGCACAGTGCATCGTCGGATCGGTCGATGCCCGGCGCGTAGGCGACAATCGCTGGGAAATCTTCACCCATGGCGGGCGCAAGCCGACCGGCATCGACGCGCTGGAACATGCGCTGCGTCTGGCGGAACTGGGGGCTGGCGAATTGCTGGTCACGTCGATGGACGGGGACGGCACACGCCAAGGCTATGATCTGGTGCTGACCCGCGCCATCGCCGATGCAGTATCGGTGCCGGTGATCGCCAGCGGGGGTGTCGGGACGCTCGACCATCTGGTCGAAGGGGTGGTCGAGGGCCATGCCAGCGCGGTGCTGGCCGCCTCCATATTTCACTTCGGTCAACACACTATTGCTGAGGCGCATCAAGCTTTGGCGGCCGCCAATATCCCGGTGCGTAGCCATTGAGGCCTAACATGATCTGAACATGTCGGGTTAATTGACATTAACCCTGTTTCCCCGCCGATCGCCTCATCGGACAATCGCGAAAAAGCGTCTTTTCGGGGATTTGGCATGCAACCTGCGAAGTTGAGGACGGGTCGTTTCAGAACGATGCGTTCTTTTCGAAACAGGGGTTACAATTATGAAAATCAGCAAACTTCTTCTCGTCGCTGGCTCTGCCAGCCTGATGGGCCTGGCGACGCCGGCGCCCGCCAACGCCACCTTCTGGTGCTGGTTCGGCAAGTGCGGTGGTTCGTCCAGCGGCGGAAATAGCAGCACGGGTGGCAACAGCAGCACCGGCGGCAACAGCTCGTCGGGCGGCACGCCGACCCCGGTGCCCGAGCCGGAACAGATGGCGCTGTTCGGCATGGGCGCGGCTGTTCTGGCTGGTCGCATGTTCTTCGCGGGCCGCAAGCGCAAATAATCGATTGACGGGTCGCGCGCACGGCGCTTCATGCGCTTCCATGCGCGCGACCCTTCACACTCTCGAACAGACCATCCGCCAACGGCGGAGTGCCGACCCGTCGACATCCTATGTCGCCAAGCTGGCCGCCAGAGGCCGCGCCAAGATTGCGCAGAAGGTCGGCGAGGAAGCTGTCGAGACGGTGATCGCCGCCATGGCGGAAGATCGCGCCGAAATTGTCGGCGAAAGCGCCGACCTCATCTTTCACCTGATGATGTTGCTGGCCGACATGGACGTGCCGTTCGACGCCGTTCTGGACGAGCTGGACCGACGCGAAGGCGTGTCGGGCATCGCCGAAAAGGCCGCGCGTCCCAAGGACTGAATGGTCCGGCAGGGACATATATCATCCCACCTGCGTTGATGTGGCAATCGTCACGGCAACAAGGGGGTGGCATATGGTTCGCACATTGATCGGGGGGCTGCTGGGCGGCCTTGCCATGTTCATTACAGGCTTTATCTTCTGGGGGACGCCGTTATCGGCGCTGGCGCTGAGCCGCGTCGGCGATCAGGCGAGCGCCAATTTGCAGGCGGCGATGGCACAAGCGCTCAGCCCGACCGGCACCGGCGTCTATGTGATCCCCGATCCGGCGACCGCGCAGGGTACCATTCTCTACGGTCGCGGCCCGGTCGCGCAGGTCTTCTATAATGAGGGCGGTTTTCCGGTGATGGATAGCGGCGCGCTGATCGGCGGGCTGATCCTGTCGCTGGTCGTGGGCGTCATCATTGCCCTGGCCCTGCGGTTTGCCCTGAGCGATTTCGCCAGCCGGGCGCGCGTCACGATCCTGTTCGCGCTGGCGGCCGTGTTGTGGCTGCATATCGGCCAGGCCGTGTTCAACCATGCCCCCTGGGGCTATATCATCTATCTGGCCTTTAGCGATTTCGTGGCGTTGGCCGTAGCCGGCCTGATCGCCGCCAAGCTGATGAACAGCAAAGCGGACACGGGCATGGCGACGGCGGACGCGGGCACTCTGCATTAATATCGCGCCGTGATGAGGCTGGCTCATATGCGGCGTTCACTGGCGCAAGCCGGGTTCACTTCACAATGTCGGACTGGACCCCGGCCTGCGCCGGGTAACATGAGGCCATAAGTTCAAATTTCCTGCGCCATCCGGATCATGCAGGCTGCATGGCGGTGGGCGACGGCCATGCGGTCTTCGCCATAGCCGCCGCCCATGGTGCTGGCGACCGGGATGCCCCGCGCCTGCGCCTGTCGCATGACATAGCGGTCGCGCGCGTCCAGCCCGGCATCGGTCAGTGCCAGTCGGCCCAGCCGATCCTGCCCATGCGGATCGACGCCCGCCTGATAGAGGATGAGGTTGGGTGCGAAATCGGCCAGCACGCGCGGTAGCGTGTCGGCCAATATCGCCAGATAGGCGTCGTCGCCAGTGCCATCCTCCAACCCGATATCGAGCGTCGAGCGCGCCTTGCGCACCGGGAAATTCTTTTCCGCATGGATCGAAAGCGTGAATATGTCGCCACGCCCAGCCAGCAGCGACGCGGTGCCATCCCCCTGATGCACGTCGAGGTCGAGGATCAGGATGCGTGCGGCCTCTCCCTCCGCGATCAGGCGGTTGGCGGCGATGGCGAGGTCGTTGAAGACGCAGTAGCCAGCGCCCGTATCGGCCAGTGCATGATGGCTGCCGCCCGCCGCATTGGCGGCATAGCCATGGATCATGGCCAATTTCGCCGCCAACCATGTGCCGCCCGGCGACAACAGAGATCGGCGCATGACCCGCTCCGTCACCGGAAAGCCGATCCGGCGCGCTTTTTCCGGCGGGACGGTCAGGGTCAGCACTTCGTCGACATAGGCCGGATCATGGACCGCATCGATCCAGATGCGGTCCATGGGTTCGGGTTCAACTAGCTGGAACGGCACGGCGGTTTCACGCAACGCGTCCATCACCAATCCATATTTGTCGAAACGAAATCGGCTGCCCGGTGTTGCAGGGGAGACATAGGCGGGATGGTGAACAACGTGCAGCATGATCTTTTCCCGCTATCGCGATTTGAACCGTGGCGGCTTTGCGCTATCTGGTCCAGCATGAACCGTCCCAAGATGATCCGTTTCCCGCTGCTGGCAATTGCCGGCTTCACCGCACTGCCGATCGCCGCGCAGACGCCGCCGCCTGTCGTGGCGCCGACTTTGCCGGTGCCGACGGTGCAGTCCATCCCCGCGCCCCCGCCGCCGGTGCCGATTCCGGCCTTGTCGCCGACGCAGGAAGCCTGGGCCAATGACTGGCTGAAGAGCGGCGCGGCGCAGGGGCTGATGGCCCGGCAGAAGGCCAGCGGCGCGCTGAAGGGCGATGCTCTGGTCAATGCCTTGCTCGATCGGGCCAAGGCGCTGAGCACCGGGCGCGTGGATACGGCCGACTTCCTCAATATCTGGGCGCTTCGCCCCGCCGCCTTCGATCCGCGTCCGGGCCTGGCCAAGGCGGTGGGCGAGGATCGACTGGCGCAATGGTCCGCCGGGCTGACGCCGCCCTGGGCAGGCTATGACACGCTGCGCAAGGGCCTCGCCAAATATGAGGCGATCCGGGACAAGGGCGGCTGGCCGACGCTGACCGCAGGTACGTCTCCCGATGTGGTGCGCGCGCGCATCGCGCTGGAAGACCCCGCCGTCACGCAGGACGAGAAGCTGGTCGATGTGATCCAGCGCGCCCAGCGCCGCTATGGCCTCGAACCCACCGGTTCGCTCGGCGCGCGTACGCTGGAAGCGCTCAATGTCGGCGTGGACGATCGGATCGCCGCGATCATGGCCAATATGGAGCGCTGGCGCTGGATGCCGCGCAGCCTGCCGGTCAATCGCGTGCAGGTGAACATCGCCGCCGCCGTGCTGACCGTGTTCGAGGGCGACCAGCCGGTCAGTTCGATGCGCGCCGTCACAGGCAGCCCGGACAATCAGACGCCGATGCTGACGTCCAGCATCCATTCGATCGTCGTCAATCCGCCATGGAACGTGCCGATGTCGATCGCCAAGCGGGAGCTGTTCCCCAAGGGCCGCGCGACTTTGGCCAAGCAGGGTTACAAGATCGTCAAGACGCCCGAAGGCGGCGAGCGGATCGTGCAGCCGGCGGGGCCGGGCAGCGCGCTCGGCCGGTTGAAGTTCGACTTCAACAATCCCTTTGCCGTGTATCTGCACGATACCCCGTCGCGCGGGAAATTTTCCAGCTATGATCGGCTGGCCAGCCATGGCTGCATCCGCCTGGAAAAGCCCGTCGCGCTGGCCGAGCAGATGGTCGCGGCCGACCCGAACCTGAACGGCCAGATCCAGACGTTGATCGACGAAGGCAAGACGCAGCGCGTGTCGCTGCCCAGCCAGGTCGCGGTCTATCTGCTCTACTGGACCGCCTTTGCCGGCAATAATGGCACGGTCAGTTTCCGCGCCGACCCCTATGGCTGGGACAAGCTGCTCGCGCAGAAGATCGAGGCATCGAGCCGCCGCGTCGATCCCACCGCCGCCCCCTCTCCCGCTATCGCATCGAAGGACTGACCCATGCGCAAAATCGCCCTTTTCGCCCTTGCCGGCGCCCTGACCCTGGCCGCTTGCGGCAAAAAGGAAGAGCCGGCGCCCGACGCCACCAACAATCTTGTCGAACCGCCGGTCGAAAATGTGATCGTCGAGGAACCGGAAGCGCCGCTGCCCGAAGTGCAGAACAATGCCGCCGCGACTCCGGCCGCCGCGCCGCCCAAAGTATCGGAACATCAGCAGATTCTGGATGACGCCGAAGCCAGCGGGATGACCGCGCGCCTGCCCGAAGGCGGCGAACAGAGCCAGCCTGCGGACGAAGCGAGCAAGACGGGCGAGTGATACCCCGCGCCCCGGTCTTGGACCGGGGCGTCGCCTTTGCTATATTGCGGTCATGGATCGCCGCAATTTTACGAAGTTCGCTTTAAGCGGACTCGCCTTTTCGTTTCTGTCGGACAGCATGGGCCGTGCCGCGCTTCCCGTGACAGGCCCTGAACCCGTGACACCGGCTTCGGTTCCCACGGTGCCGGCCACGCCGCGCGCGGTTGCGCAGCAGCCATATGCCGCGCTGCTGGAGCGCGCCATGGCGGCGCTGGACAATCATGCCCATCATTTCGAATTGCGCGATCGGCTGGCGATCGTCGATTTCGACGCGCCGTCGAAGAATCCGCGCATGCATATCGTCGATCTGATCGGCGGGCAGACCAGCAGCTATCTGGTGTCCCATGGCCGCGGGTCCGACCCGGCCCATTCGGGCTGGCTGCACAGCTTTTCCAACGAGTTCAACTCGCTGGCCAGTTCGTCCGGCGCGTTTAAGACGGGCGACATGTATTTCGGCCAGCATGGCCGCTCCATGCGTCTGCTCGGCCTGGACGCGCAGAACAGCAATGCCGAATCTCGCGCGATCGTGGTCCATGGCGCAGATTATGTGAGCGAGGACCATGTCGCCGCCTGGGGCAAATGCGGGCGATCGGAAGGCTGCTTTGCCGTCGCGCCGCATATCGTGCCGCAGGTACTGGGCCTGCTGGGGCCGGGGCGGATGCTCTATGCCGACAAGATTGGCAATGGCTGAATAGCTGGACCGGCTGGTCCATATATTGCCAGTCTGGAAAGCAGCCTTTTTTTCCTGATCCGTTCGCTTCGAGCGAAGTCGAGATGCGGCTGATGCCGTGCTTTGGGTTTCTCGACTACGCTCGAAACGAACGGAGGAATTTCCGAGAAGGTCTGACTTGATTCCGAGTCAGCCCTCGGTCGCGGGGGCGCCGGTCATCGTTTCGATCTGCGGCTTGTTGGTCGCGTCGATCGATCCGTCTGCGATCATCGCCTGGCCCATGCTGATCGCTTCGTCTCGAATGCCCTCTTCCGTGCCGGTCTGGCTGGCACCGACCAAGGCGGCCAGCAGGATATTCTTCGACGCCGCGTCGCCGGGCTGATCCGTGACCGTCTGGCGCGCCAGTTTCAACGCTTCGGCGAAGAAGGGATCGGCACCGCCACGATCATGATCGCGCAGATTCTGGTTGCCCAACTGGATGAGGATGCCGGCCAGGATGTTGCGACTGGCGATATCGGTCGGCTTGGCCTCCACGACCTTGCGCCAATAGGGCACCGATTCGTCGTAGATGGGGATAACCCGTTCCATCTGGCCCAGCGCACCATAAGCGGCAGCCTGCGCATAGAGGGCGTTGGCGAGGAAGTTGAGATTGTCGATTTTCGCCGGATCGGCCTGCGCCGCCACGCGGATGGCCGGCAATGCCGCGTCATATTTGGCGACCGCGGTGGCATTGTCGCCCTTTTGCTGCGCGGTCTGGCCGGCGGTGAAATCGGTCACGGCCTTGTTGAAAGCCGCGATTTCCGCCGATGTCAGTTCCCGCGCGACGGGGACTTCCGCCGCAGGTGCGGCCTCCTCCACAGGGGGCGCCTCTGGCGGGGGAGCGTCAGGCACCTGCTGGGCAAGGACCGGGGCGGAAACGGCCATCAGGGCCGTCAGGATGGATTTTGCGAACGTCGAGGCCAACGTCGAAGTCTCCTATAGCGTTGCAGCGGGATGGATGCCGGACATAGGCTGTCCGTGCTGGCGGCAGAATGAACGAAGCGGTGCCCCGGTTCCAGTGCTTGTTCTTATACCCGGCTTAATGCGCAAAAAGCGCCGGCGGTGGCGAAGTCATCGGCGCGGCGGACGCTGCGCGCGGCGGCCTCCGCATCTTCCCCCCATTGTTCGACCTGCCAGGCTTCGTCGATCTCCGCCGCCTCCCATATGGCGCCGATCTCATGGCCGCCCTCCACCACCGCAAGGGCGCAGACCAGCGATCCGCTGAGCGTCACCAGCGTCGACAGGCCGGTGAGGATGAAGGGGTCGAGCGCGACCACCGCCGCGCCCAGCCGGTCCAGCGTCTCGTCGGGCTGGGGCACGGGGATGATCCCCTGCGTCACGGCGAAGGTCACGTCATAGCGACCCCGCGCCCAGTCGAGCAAAGGTTCCCAGGCCGCGGCCTGCCGCGCGACCAGCGTGTCGGGGCCATTGGCACGATAGCAGAGCAGGTCGGACTGCGCATAGCGGGCCACGCCCTCGGCAAAGCTGGCGCGGTTGGGCGCAACATGGTCGATCGCCGCATTGGCAAGGCCGGTCATCGGCATGGAGGCAGGATCGACCTCTTCACCCTGCGCGCGCCATTCCTGCGCAATCGCGTCGGCCAGCACGGCGGTGGGCAGGGTCAGCGACGCGCGCGCCGGGGTGCGGACCGGGCGGCCATCCAGCCGGATGGCATGGCCGCCCTCTTCGGCCAACACGGTCACATCGGTGTAGAAACGCTTCATTGCGGCGGCCTCTTGCGGAACAGCGCCAGCAGCAGGCGGGGGACGACGACGAACTGGAACAGGCCGGTGACGACCATGATCGCGCCGAACGCCTTCGCCTTGTCCCCCTGAACCCAGGTGAAGCGCTGCATGATGGCGAGGAAGCCGAACATCACGATGAAGGCGCCCGACAGGCGGAACAGGCCGATCGCAAAGTGGCGCTGACGCGCGACGGAATCGGGATTGGGTGGAGGCGGTGGCGGAAGATCGGTCATGGCGCGCCGATATGGCCGCGCAATTGCGCGCTGTCCATCGCCACCGCATGGGCGCCCGCCGCGATCAGCTCGTCGGGCAGATGATAGCCCCAGGCGACGCCGATGCTGCGCACGCCCGCAGCCCGGCCCATGTCGATGTCGAAACTGGTGTCGCCGATCATGACCGTCGTGTCCGGCGCGGCGCCCGCTTCGGCCATGGCGGTCAGCAGCATCGAAGGATGCGGCTTGGACGGATGGCGATCGGCGGTCTGGAGCGTCACGAACCGGTCGATGATGCCATGATGGGTAAGGCAGAGGTTGAGACCCCGGTCCGACTTGCCGGTCGCCACGCCGAGCAGCCATCCGGCCGCGTCCAGTTCCAGAACCAGGTCCACGATGCCGGGATAGAGCGGTTCCTGCACGCCCTGTTCGCGCCGCATCGCCTGGAACGCCAGCTTGTAGCGGTCGGCGAGGTGATCGTGGAAGTCCGCCTCTGCGTCCGGCAGCAGCCGCGCCATCGCGACCGGTAACGACAGGCCCACCGCCGCCAGGATCGCCAGCCGGTCGGGCGGGGGCAGCTTCACATCCTCGAAGGCGCGGACCATGGCGGTGCAGAGGCTGTGCTGGCTATCGACCAGCGTACCGTCGCAATCGAAGACGGCAAGTCTGTTGCTCATGCGCGCTCCCTCATACGGCATCGGCTCGCGTCAACGTCTCGCGCATCAAAGCGGCCATGGCGCCATCGCCCGCCGCCGCCATGCCGTCCGCCGCGCCGCTGCGGGCGGCCGGAACCTTATTCTGGCCCAACTTGCGTGTGCCGCGCCAGTCGGTCACCTGCATTTCATAGCCGATGATGGCACCGGCCATCCTGTCGAACAGGCCGGGCGTCATTTTGTCGCGGGTCCAGACCGGCTTGGGCGCGAGACGGGTTTCGCTGTCCAGCGAGAGGGCATCGATCAGGTCCGGCAGCGCGTCCGCCGGCAAAGCCCGGACATCGCCTTCCAGTTCGGCGGCGACATAATTCCAGGTCGGCACCTGATCGGCCAGCCCATACCAGTCGGGACTGACATAGGCATGCGGGCCGTTCACCACGAACAAAGCCCGCGCGCCATCGACATGCTTCGCGAGACGATTGCCGCGCGACAGGTGAAAGCCGATCCGCCGATCATCCAGCCACACCACAGGGATATGGGCGACGGCCGGGCCGTCCGGCGTCTGCGCGAACAGCATGCCGAATCGCTGCGCGCCGACAAAGGCCCGCAATGCCTGCTGATCGCGCCAGCCGAATGTAGGATCGGGATGCACCCTCGCCTCTCCCGTCAGCGCGATCCGCGCGACCGCCGTTCGCCCTTGCGATCCTTGCGGACCTGCTTGGCATGTTGGCGCGCGAATTTCTTTTCATCTTCGCGGGTCGGGGTCCGGTCGATCTCATCGTCCAGCGGCATGTCGCCCAGCTTCAGATCGAAGCCCAGTTCGGTCAGGCTGTTGGCGAAATGGGTCGGCAGGTCCGCCATCACGTCCACACGCCCGCCATCGGGATGATCCACCCGGATACGGCGCGCATGCAGATGCATCTTGCGGCTGATCGTGCCGGACAGGAATGCATCCTTGCCGCCATATTTGCCGTCGCCCACGATCGGGAAGCCGATCGCCGCCAGATGCACGCGCAACTGATGGGTGCGGCCGGTATAGGGTTGCAGTTCGACCCAGGCGGCGCGGTTGCCGGCGCGCTCGATCACCCGATAGCGGGTGCGGGCGGGCAGGCCCTCTTCCTCATCCACATGCATCTTTTCGCCGCCAGTGCCCGGCTGCTTGCCGATCGGCAGCTCGATCATGCCGTCGTTGATCGACGGCACGCCGATGACCAGCGCCCAATAGACTTTGCGCGCGGTGCGGCTGGAAAAAGCCTTGGCGAAATGGGCGGCGGAGCGGCTGGAGCGGGCGAGCAGCAGCGCGCCCGACGTATCCTTGTCCAGCCGATGGACCAGCTTGGGCCGCGATTCGGCGTCGAACAGCAGGCCGTCGAGCAGCTTGTCGACATGCTCGTCGGTCTTCGTGCCGCCCTGCGTGGCGAGGCCCGGCGGTTTGTTGATGACGATCGCCTGTTCGTCGCGATGGATCACCATGTCCTGCACATAGGCGATCTCGTCCGGAGTCAGGTCGATGACGCGGACGCGCTTGGGACGCTGGGCCGCTTCCGGCTTGGCTTCGGCCGGGGGCACGCGGATCATCTGACCTTCGACGATGCGGTCGCCCGGCGCGGCGCGCGCGCCATCGACGCGCAGCTGGCCGGTACGCGACCAGCGCGACACCAAGTTGAAGCCGACATCGGGCAGGTGCCGCTGGAACCAGCGGTCGAGGCGGATGCCGTCATCGTCGGGCTGCACGCGATATTGCCGCACGTCGAGCGAGACACCCTTGGCCGGGTTGGGCTTGGCAGGCTTTGTGGGCGCGGCCACTACGAGCTTGGCCGCAGCCGATTTTGCGGCGGCTGGCGCCTTGGGCTTGAAGGCTGGCTTACCGTCCTTGAATGCGGGTTTACCGTCCTTGCGCGGGCCGGCGGGCTTGCCGCGGCCGGACGGAGGGCCGGCTTTGCGATCGCCGGGCTTGCGGTCCGAAGGCCGGCCGCCCGAAGGCCCCTTGGCGAAGGGCGCTTTGCCCGCAGGCTTGCCGCCGCGCGGACCTGCGCCGCCGGTCTTGGCTGGAGGACGCCCCTTCATGCCGCAGCACTCCGCATGACGGTCAGGCCCAGCGCCAGCGCGCCGACCGCGCCGATCACCGATGCCACCGCATAGCCCATGGCCATCGCAGCCTGGCCGCGTTCGATCATCAACATGGTTTCCAGGCTGAAGGCGGAGAAAGTGGTGAAGCCACCCAGCACGCCGACACCCAGCAACAGGCGGATCGGTTCGCCCGATGCGGCGCTGCCGCGCGCCAGCCAGCCGGCGAGCAGCCCCATGGCGAAGCCGCCGATCAGGTTTACGGCAAAGGTACCCCAGGGCCAGGCCGCGCCGGGCATCATTTGCCCCGCCAGCCGACCGGTCAGATAGCGCGCCAGCGTGCCTAGCGCACCGCCGCCCATCACAAGAAACATATTGGTCATGAAACCCGCCCTATAGCGATTCCGCCAAAGGGGAAAGGCTGCAATACCCCTCTTTCCGTTCGGTTCGAGCCTGTCGAGAACCAGGCGCCCCGTTCTCGACAAGCTCGAACCGAACGGAGCTGGGCTTAGATGGTCGCCGTCACATCTGTAGCTGGGCGCCGATGGACGGCGATGCAGCTGATGACGCTGGCCACCACCAGCGCGAAGGCGGCGCTTTCCAGCAGGGTCGGCAGGCGTTGTTCCCACAGAAAGCCGTAGATCAGCGCGAAGCCGGTTTCGAACAGGATCATCTGCCCCACCATGGTGAGCGGCAGCAGGCGGCTCATGCGGTTCCAGAGCATGTTGCCGACGATCGATGCGAAGAGTGCGACAGCGAGTGAGACAGATAAAAATTTGGTCCAGGCCGCCGCATCATGGTGGCCGATGCCCATGGCCAGCGCGACCGGCAGCAACAGAAACGCCTGCGCACCGGTCATCAGGCCGATCGCCAGATTCCAGTCCTGCGCCGATATACCGCCCAGACGGCCGAGCCAGCGACTGTTGCCGACCGCAAAGGCGCTCCAGGAAATAAGGGCACCCACCGCACAGAGAAAGCCGATGATCCGGGGGCCGAGCGATGCCGTGCCCGGCACCGCGATCGCCTGCCAGCCGATGCACAATGCGCCCGCACCGCAGAGCAGCAGGGAGGGCGCCAGCCGGCGCAGCGATACCGCGCCGCGCTCGCGGCTGCCGATGATCGTGACCGCCACCGGCAGGAAGCCGATCACCAGCGAGGTCATGGCGATGCCGCCCATCTGCACGGCGGTCGCCAGCAGCACATAATAAAAGAGATTGCCGGCCAGCGCGAGCCAACCAAGCGCCCACCAGGCACCCGAACGCATCTGCGCGACCAGGCTGCGCCAGCGCGGCGCGATCAACAGGCCGGACATCAAACCATAGGCAAGGTAACGGCCGATAGCGAGGTCGAGCGGGCGGAAATCGCGCACCAGCGCCGGGGCAAGGAAGACCAGCCCCCATAAGGCGCCCGCCCCCATGCCGCACAGGATGCCGGTCAGATGCCCACTCTCTCTGGATGTCCCGTCCATGCCCTGCCCTTCGATCATGATGACGAGAATTATCATCATTGCAGCGGGAAAAATGCTCTTGATTGGGCATGTGATTGCAACAATTACTCGATCATGCCCATCCCGACGCCCCCTGCCCGCTCCCTCGACCCGTTCGACCGGGCGATTTTGCGAATCATCCAGCGTGACAATCGCACCCCGCAGCGCGCCATCGCCGAGGCGGTGAACCTGTCCACCGCCGCCGTGCAACGCCGGATCGCCGCGATGGAAAGACAGGGCGTGATCGCCGCCAATGCCGCGATCGTCGATCCCGATGCGGTGGGCCTGGGCGTCACATCGATCGTGGAGGTCAATCTGGTCGATGAGAAGGCGGCGACCGTCGATCGGGCCAAGACGCTGTTCCGTAACGATCCCGACGTACAGCAATGCTATTATGTCACCGGCGGCCGCAGTTTCATCATGATCATCGTCGCGCCCGACATGCGCAGCTATGAAGCGACCACCCGCCGCCTGTTCGCGGAGAATGAAGCGGTGGCAAGCTATCACAGCTATCTGGCGCTCAGCCGCGTGAAGGCAGGGATGGAATTGGTGATCCCCTGATCGGGCGGCATGCCATGGGCAAAAACAACCCCGCCGGAGATAACTCAACGGCGGGGCCAAGGTTCAGGGAGTCACTCCAAAGGGGGAAGAGTGACAGGGCCAACATAGGACGATAGAATGAAGGTTCAATGACTATGCCGGATAAAAATGCCGGGCAACCACTGGCAGCAAGGTGACTTTACAGCTTATGCGCGAGCCTACCTCCCTCTCCCTCACCTTCGACTGCTGGAATCTCGGGCTGGAGGCTTGCTCGGTCATCGGCATGCGCCTGCCCCGATTGATGACCGGCAACGCCGCCGCCATGGCCGAAGCCCAGCTGATGGTCAGCGAAAAGCTGGACGCGGTCGCCCGGTTGCAGTGGAAGATGATGACCGGCCAGCTCGGCACGTCCGGCCCCGCCATGCTGGACGCGTCGGTCGCCCATTATCGCAAGGCGGTGCGCAGGAATCAGCGCCGCCTGGGCGGCACGCAAAAGAGCCGGTAACAGCCGAGGATCAGGCCCGCCGCAATTGGCCGTCCGCCGCCGGAACGACGGCCGGCATGGCCAGTGCGCGGCGAACACAGACCCGGTTGCGCCCTTTTTCCTTCGCTTCGTACAGGGCGCTGTCGGCGCGGGCGATCGCTTCATGGATCGACGGATCGACCCGATGCAATGTGGTCAGGCCGAAACTGGCCGTGAGCGATTGCGCCAGGCCCAGCCGCGAGGCCGCCTGCTCGGCGAAATGGAGGCGCACGGCCTCGGCGATACTGGCCGCGGTGGCGGCATCGGTGGCGGGCAGGAACAGCAGAAACTCTTCACCACCGAAACGCGCGGCGACGGCGCCGGGCGGGGCAAGCGTGCGGAGCATGTCGCCCAGCGTGACGATCACCCGGTCGCCGGTCGCATGGCCATGGGCATCATTGACCGCTTTGAAATGGTCGATGTCGCAGGCGATCAGGATGCCGCCCTTGCGACGCAGCCGTGCCACCGCTTCGTCGAAGCCCCGCCGGTTGAGCAGCCCCGACAGCGGATCGACATGGGCGTCGTGACGATAGCGGGCGATAAGGTCGAGCACGCAGGCGGCCAGCGCGGATAGGGCGAGAAACAGGCCGAACATGCAGGCCAGCGCCTGCATCAGGAAGGCATAGTCGCTGTCGCGGAAGGACACGCCGCTGGGCAAGGTGAAGGACACGGTGCTGCCGCGCATCAGATTGTCGAGCGCGACGAGAACCGCTGCGGCATAGAGCGCCCGGTCCGGCCAGCCGCGCATTTGCCCGCGTGCGACCACCAGCGGCAGGGCAATCAGAAGGAAGCAACCGAAATCGGACGACACCAGTTCCAGCGGGACATGGCCGATCATCATGGCAAAACCGCACAGCGCCACAGACCCGGCCCATATGACCAGGCGCAGGCGCAGGATCCAGTTGGCGCGCCAGCGGTCGAGCAGCGCCTGGCTGAACAACAGGAAGCCGGTGGCGAAGAAAAGGTCCGCGACGATGCCCCACAGATCGGTCGGCAGCGCCTGAAACGCGACCGGCACGGCAAAGCCGCCCGCGACGCTGAAGAAGCCGCCGCTCCACCAGCCCGCACCACGCGCGCCCCAGCCCCAGACGATGAGGAAGGCGACTCCGAAACTGGCCATCATGATAGGCAGGAAAAAGGCGAAATTCTCACCCACGCGGCGGTCGAATCCTTCATGCGATGCGGCGACGGGCATGCATGGCGCGACCGTCCGATCGGCAGCGTCTTAGGCGCGGATGCTTAACAAAGGCTTTGATCCGCAATGGCATGCGACGCGCCGTCGCGTTCGCGCAGCGGCGGCCGGAACGAGGGCAAGGAGAAATCAAAGATGCCAAGCCGAAGGCCGCCCGACACAAAAAAGGCGACGCCGGAGCGTCGCCCTTATCTGGTGCGTACTGACACTTGTTAACTGCCAGACCGCGATCTCTGAGGTGCCTAGTCTATCGCCGCTTATGAATAGGTCAAGTAACTTTCTCGGATGACTAGGCATTGCCTTCACATTGGACTTGACCTTCCCGTCTTCATTTTCAATGTCTTGGATATCAGGGGGATGGCAGATTTATGACACAGCATAAAATCTGGCGCTTGGGCGCCGACCTTGGGACCAATTCGTTGGGATGGGCTGCGATCGAGTTGAGCGCGCCGATCAATGGCGAGCCTGTCTCCATTCTTGCCGCAGGCTCGCGGATATTCAGCGACGGGCGCGACCCGAAATCCGGCGCATCGCTGGCGGTGGATCGGCGCGATGCGCGGGCGATGCGGCGGCGGCGGGACCGGTTTCAGCAGCGGCAACGCGCCCTCATCAAATATCTGATCGCGGACGGGCTTTTCCCGGCGGACGAGGCGGCGCGCAAGGCGATGGCGGCGATCGACCCCTATGCCGCACGCGCGCGGGCGCTGGACGAAGTGCTGACCTTGCCGGAACTGGGCCGTGCCCTCTTCCACCTCAACCAGCGGCGCGGGTTCAAGTCCAACCGCAAGGCCGATCGCGGCGCCGACGACGATGCCGGCAAGATCGCGACCGGCATCGACCGGACGTGCGACGCCATCCGCGACGACGAAGCGGCGGCTGGCGCGGAGCCGGGCAGCTGGACCTATGGCAAATGGCTGTACGAACGGCGCCTGGCCGGCAAGAGTGTCCGCACGCGCCTGCGCCCCGAAAGCGATGAAGGCGCCAAGGGCGACGGCTATGATTTCTATCCCGGCCGCAAGCTGATGGAGGAGGAATTCGACGCCATCTGGCAAGCACAGGCGCCGCATCATCCCACCGTCCTGACCGACGAAGTGCATGACAGGCTCCATGAAATCATCTTCTATCAGCGGCCATTGAAGGCGCCCCGCATCGGCATGTGCACGCTGATCGCCGGCGACGAGCGCCTGCCCAAGGCGCACCCGCTATTTCAGCGCCGCCGCCTGCTGGAAGAACTCAACGCGCTGATGATCGTGCGGCCCGGCGAAGTGGCGCAGAGGCTGACGCGCGAGGAGCGCGACATCCTGTTCCTGAAACTGAAGGACAAGGGCAAGGTCAGTTTCGCGAGCTTGCGCAAGACGCTGAAGCTCGATCCCGATGCGCGGTTCAACAAGGAAAGCGAGAACCGCACCGACCTGAAAGGAGACGAGGTCGCAGCGGCGATGGGCGCCAAGACGCGCTTTAGCAATCGCTGGGCGCATCTGTCGGTCGAAGAGCAATGGGATGTGATCGCGCGCCTGAGCGAAGTCGAGAGCGAGGCGGAGGATAGTGCGTTTCGCCAATGGCTCACCGAACTATACGACCTGACGCCGCAGCAGGCCCGCGCCGTCCTGAATGCGCCGCTGCCGCAGGGCTATGGCCGTTTCGGCGAGACGGCGACGAGGCGGCTGATCGACGCGCTGCGCGATGGCGAGAAGGACGGGCGGGTGATCGTCTATAGCGAGGCGGTCGTGCTGGCGGACCTTGGCCATCATAGCGATCGGCGCACCGGAGAAATATTCACGGACGAAGAAGGTCGCCAGCAACTGCCCTATTATGGCGTGGCGCTGGAGCGGCACATCATGCCGGGCACGGGAAATCCGTCCGATCCGGAGGAAATGCGGGTCGGGCGCCTGACCAACCCCACCGTGCATATCGGCCTCAACCAGTTGCGCCGCATCGTCAATCGCCTGATCCGCGCCTATGGCCCGCCCGCCGAGATCGCGATCGAACTGGCGCGCGAACTGAAGCTGACCGACGAAGACAAGAAGCGGATCAACCGGGAGAATAATGATAATCGTTTGAATGCGGAGCGGCGGTCGGAAAAGCTAATCGCCATCGGCCAGGCTGACACGGGCGCCAACCGCGCGTTGCTGAAACTCTGGGAAGAGCTCAATCCCGCCAATGTGCTGGACCGTCGTTGCATCTATAGCGGCCAGCAGATTTCGATCGACATGCTGTTTTCCGCAGCGGTCGAGGTCGATCATATCCTGCCGTTCACCGCGACGCTGGACGACAGCAACGGCAACAAGATCGTCTGCCTGCGCGAAACCAATCGCGAGAAGCGCAAGCGGTCCCCTTATGAAGCCTGGGGCCATACTGGTCGCTGGGACGACATCGCCGCCCGCGCCGCGCAATTACCGCGCAACAAACGCTGGCGCTTCGAGCCGGATGCGATGGAAAAATTCCGGGACGAAAGCGGCTTTCAGGCCCGGCATCTGGTCGATACGCAATATCTGGCCCGGCTGTCGCGCGAATATCTGGCGACGCTCTATCCCGAAAAGGGCGAAGGCAGCGGCCATATCTGGGTCTCGCCGGGTCGGCTGACCGAAATGGTCCGACGCAAGCTTGGCCTCAACGACCTGCTGCCCGACCATAATTTCGGCGGTGGCGCGGATCAGGCGAAGAACCGGCTGGATCATCGCCACCATGCGATCGACGCCGTCGTGGTCGCCATCGTCGATCGGCGGATGCTGAACGAAATCGCGAGGGTGTCCGGCCAGGAAGGCGCCGAGGGGCGCGAGCGGATCATCATCCCCGATCCGTGGGATGGGTTCCGCGACGACCTGCGCACCGCCGTCAACGCCATCACCGTCAGCCATCGCACCGATCATGGCACGGCGTCGAAGGCCGGCCTTCCCAAGGGTCAGGACGCGACCGCCGGGCGGCTGCACAACGACACCGCCTATGGCTTTACCGGCGAAACGGACGCCAAGGGCAACAGCATCGTCGTGCGCCGCGTACCGTTAAGCAGCTTCAAGAAACTGGCCGACCTGGAGCGCGTGCGCGACCCCGATCTGAAGGCCGCGCTCTACCAGCATCTCGATGGGCTGGAGGGCAAGGCGTTCGAGAAGGCGATCGGGGAATTTGGCGATCGCGAATGGCATGCCTATCGCAATGTCCGCCGCGTCCGCGTGGTCGAACCGCTGACCGTGATCCCGATACGTGACCGGAATGGACGTATCTATAAGGGATATAAAGGGGATTCCAATTATCGTTACGATGTTTGGGAATTACCGGATGGGAAGTGGGTGAACGAAGTCGTTTCCATGTTCGATGCACATCAGCCCGGCTGGCTGTCCGGCATCCGTGCGGCCAATCCGACGGCGCGCAAGATATTGAGCCTGCATCGCGACGATGTGCTGGCGATCGAGCGCAATGGCGGGGACCGCGAATTGGTGCGCGTCGTCAAATTTTCCGAAAAGCAGTTCGCCGTTGCGCCACCCAACGAGGGCGGCGCGCTGAAGGGCAGAGACGCGGATAAGGAAGATCCGTTCAAATATAGCTATCCTTCGCCCAACACGTTGAAGGCCTGGCACGCGCGGCAGGTGCGCATCGATGAGATCGGGCGCGTGCTCGATCCCGGATTCCCGCCGCGCAAGGCCCGTCGCAAGACGCGCAAACCCGGCTGACGACAGGTAGCGGGGGCGGGCAATGGATCGGATCGTCGACATCGCCACGGACGGCCGCCATTTGTCCGCCTATCGCGGCTTCCTGATCGTGTCGGAGGAACGCGTGGAAGTCGGCCGGGTGCCGCTGGACGATGTCGCCGCCGTGATCGTCCACGCGCATGGCGTTACCTGGTCGACCAACCTGATCGTCGCGCTGGCAAAACGGGGGGCGGTGATGCTGCTATGCGGCAGCAATCATGCGCCGGTGGCGGTGTGCCTGCCGCTGGACGGCCATCATGCGCAGAACAGCCGGATGCGAGCGCAATGGGACGCGGGCAAGCCGCTGTCCAAACAGCTTTGGCGGCGTATCATCATCGCCAAGATACGCTGGCAGGCGGCGGTGCTGGAGGCCAATGGCGTATCCGCCTCCGCCTTCGACCTGCTGGCGCGGCGGGTGGGATCGGGCGATCCCGACAATGTCGAGGCACAGGCGGCGCGGCGCTACTGGCCGCTGCTGATGGGGAAGGATTTCCGGCGCGATCGCGATGCGGAAGGGATCAACGCCCTGCTCAACTATGGCTATACGGTATTGCGGTCGCTCTGCGCGCGGGCCGTCGTCGCATCCGGCCTGCATCCCTCGATCGGCGTGCATCATGCCAACCGCACCAACGCCTTTGCCCTGGCCGACGATTTGATCGAGCCGTTCCGGCCGCTGGTGGACGCGCTCGCCATCCGCATCGTAGCGCGCGGAACGGCAGAGGTCACGCCCGAGGCCAAGCGCGCCTTCGCCGGCCTGATCGCGCTCGACCTGCCGGGGACGGAGGGCACCACCACCGTGGCGGGCGCCGCCAATCGCGCGGCGCAAAGCCTGGCCCGCGCGTTTCAGAGCGGGCAGGCCGCCGACATCCTCCTGCCCGCCCCGCCATCCGCCGTGGCACTGGCCGGTCTCGATTCGTTGCTCGCATGAGCGCCACCCAACTGAGCGGATACCGGCTGATGTGGATATTCGTCATGTTCGACTTGCCGGTGACCACCCGGGAACAGGCCCGTGCAGCGACCAAATTCCGCGAATTTCTGCTGGATGAGGGTTTTGAAAAAAGCCAGTTTTCGGTCTATGCTCGCTTCTGCAACGGCAAGGAACAGTTCGAAGCCTATATGCGGCGGGTGGAAGCAAGCCTGCCGGATCGCGGCGACATCCACATCCTCAGCTTCACGGACCGCCAATATGAAAATATCGTGCGATTTTCAGGACAGAAGCGACGCCGGCAGCGAAAAAATCCGGATCAGCTGGCGCTATTCTGATGATTCGCGCGATTTTATCCTGGCGGATCGGCGGATATTCGCATTGCGTTTCAATGCAATATCCACCGATCCATCATAGCCGCTCAGAGATCGCGGTCCAGCGGCAACTGCCCCAACAATTACCAAGCGGCGTTTTCAATCATAGCCGCTCAGAGATCGCGGTCCAGCGGCAACCGGTAAAAGCCACAAGGGATCTTCGACGGCGATCATAGCCGCTCAGAGATCGCGGTCCAGCGGCAACGCGACGCAGCTGCTGAGTGCCGGAAGGACCATCATAGCCGCTCAGAGATCGCGGTCCAGCGGCAACGCGACGCAGCTGCTGAGTGCCGGAAGGACCATCATAGCCGCTCAGAGATCGCGGTCCAGCGGCAACGGTCAGCGGGTCAGTCTCGTAGCTGTAGAGATCATAGCCGCTCAGAGATCGCGGTCCAGCGGCAACCCTCGCTCATGCCTGCGCCTCCAATGCTTGATCATAGCCGCTCAGAGATCGCGGTCCAGCGGCAACTGCTCACCGCGCGCCAGCGGCTCGCCAAGCATCATAGCCGCTCAGAGATCGCGGTCCAGCGGCAACCGCCGCGTTGTATTGCCCCGGCTTGGCTGGATCATAGCCGCTCAGAGATCGCGGTCCAGCGGCAACCCAGCTGGTGCAGCACACCGACGCGCCGCAATCATAGCCGCTCAGAGATCGCGGTCCAGCGGCAACAAGGTGGCGGAGCGGGAGGGATTCGAACCCTCGATACGCTTTTGACGTATACTCACTTTCCAGGCGAGCGCCTTCGACCACTCGGCCACCGCTCCGCATTTGCACTGGAGGCGGCTCCCTATCGCGCGGCGCGCGGCTAGGCAAGGGGGGATGGCAAGGCGCTTTACTTTATCTTTCGGCCGCTGTCTGATCGGGTTATGAACCGCCTTCTCCCACTCGCGCTATCCGCCATCTGCTTTATGGCGCCGATGGCAGCCGCCGCCACGCCTGCTGCCGTGGTGGCGCAGGCCCCCGCCGCCGCCTGGCGGCCCATTGCCGCCGACGAACTGCTGGTCATGACGCTGGAAGGCGGCAAGCGCGTCGTCATCCAGTTGGCACCCGGCCTGTCGCCGCGCCATGTCGCCAATATCGTGAAGCTGGCCAAGGCCCATTGGTGGGACGGAACCAGCATCAACCGGGTGCAGGATAATTATGTCGCGCAATGGGGCGACGCGACCGAGAAGAAGCCGATGCCGCCCGGCCTGTCCGCCACCAGTGCGGACGATTATGGACTGCCGCTGGCGAACCGGCGGCTGGCGATCACGCCCCTGCCCTATGCAGACCCCTATGCGCCCTCGACCGGCTATGTCGGAGGATGGCCGGTGGCGATGGACGGCAGCGCCGCATGGCTGCCGCACTGCTATGGCTATGTCGGCGTAGGGCGCAATCTGTCGCCCGACGCGGGGACGGGGGCAGAGCTTTATGCGGTGATCGGGCAGGCGCCCCGCCAGCTGGATCGCAACATCGCAGTCGTGGGGCGCGTGATCGATGGGATGGCGACGCTGTCCAGCCTGCCGCGCGGATCGGGTGAACTGGGTTTCTACACGCCGCAGGAGCATCCCGTGCCGATCCTGACCGTACGTTTGGCCAGCGAGTTGCCGCAGGCCGAACAGCCTCGTTTTGAGATGATGGACACCGGCTCGCAAAGCTTCGCCGACTATCTGCGCCTGCGCGCGAACCGAAAGGATGATTTCTACGAGCGGCCGGCGGGCGGCGTGGACCTGTGCAATGCACCGGTACCTGTCAGGGCAGCGCCCTAGCCAAGGGACCGTCGCACGGCCTCCACGACCGGGTACAATGTTGAATTTGAACGGATCGTGGAAGGTAAATGGCGGAGAGGGTGGGATTCGAACCCACGGTACCCGCTAGGGCACGCCGCATTTCGAGTGCGGTACATTCGACCACTCTGCCACCTCTCCGCAGAAGGTTCAACAGGCCGTTCAAGGCGCCGCATTCCCGGTCGAGGGGCGGCCATTAGCGAATGAATTCGCACTTGCCAAGCGCTCTTTCGGGTATTTTTCTTGTGTCCGCGCAATAGCCTCCTAAATTGGTCATATGAGAGACACGATTCAGATTTTCGGCACCGGCATCACCGCTCCGCCGATCGTCCATGCCCGTTTCAGCATCGGCGATGTGGTCAAACACCGCATGTTCGGCTTTCGCGGGGTCGTGTTCGATATCGATCCGGTCTTCGCCAATAGCGAGGAATGGTATGAGGCGATCCCCGAACAGGCCCGGCCCGACAAGCAGCAGCCCTTCTATCACCTGCTCGCCGAAAATGGTGAATCCAGCTATGTCGCCTATGTCAGCCAGCAAAATCTGGCGGCGGACGACAGCGACGAACCGGTCGATCACCCCGCCATCACCGGCATGTTCGGCAGCTATGCGGACGGCAAATATAATCTGCGCCCGCTCCACCGCCATTAAGGCGACCGCGCTTGACGGGCGGAAGGCGCTGGCTGCGCTGCTGATCGCCTGCGCGGCGTCGGCGAGCGCCGTTGCCGCTCCGCCGCCCGGTCCGGCCGCTTCGCTGGCGCCCAATGCCGATCCGGCCTTCCCCTTTTCCAGGGAGATAGACGCTTTCGCCAGGGCGAACAGCGCCGGACTACCGGTGCGTGACGCCACGCTGTTCCTGGGCAGTTCCAGCATCCGCCTGTGGGACATAGCCGGCAGCTTCCACGATATCGGTACGGTCAATCGCGGCTTTGGCGGCGCGACCACGGCCCATGTGCTGCATTATTACAAGCGGCTGCTGCCCCCCGTGCCGCCCCGGTCGGTGGTCGTCTATGTCGGCGAGAATGATCTGGCCGCCGGTACGTCGCCCGAGGCCGTATCGCGCGACATATTGACGCTGCTCAAGAAATTGCGGGCCGACTATCCGCGTGCTTCCATTGCCTGGCTGTCGCTGAAGCCCAGCCCGATCCGCTGGACATTGCGGCCCAAGATGGCGCAGGTCAACGCCGCCGTTGCCGCACGGGCCAAGGCGGAGGGGTTCGACTATCTGGATGTCGGCACGGTGCTGCTGGCCCGCGACGGCCTGCCCGACGCATCGCTCTTCAGACCGGACGGACTGCATATGAACGCGCGCGGCTATCAGCGCTGGACCGGCCTGGTCGACAATTGGCTGGATCATTTGCCACCGGTCGCGTCGGCCCGAAACGCCTCCTGATTCCACTTTCCGATTGATCCACGCCCAAGCAAGATTATTACCACCCGATTGATCAAGCTGCCAAGCCAAGGGAAATAAGGTGATGACGGACGTAAAGGGCCAGGGCGCGCAAACCCACGCCATGGCCGAACTGACGCTGCGCGGGGTCATACTCGGCGCGCTCATCACCCTCGTCTTCACGGCGGCCAACGTCTATCTGGGGCTGAAAATCGGCCTGACCTTCGCGACGTCGATCCCGGCCGCGGTCATCTCCATGGCGGTGCTGCGTCTGTTTGCGACCGGCACGATCCTGGAAAACAACATAGTCCAGACGATCGCGTCCGCCGCCGGCACGCTGTCGGCCATCATTTTCGTGCTGCCGGGCCTGGTCATCATCGGCTGGTGGCAGGGTTTCCCTTATTGGCTCTCCGCCTGCACCATCGCGCTGGGCGGCATATTGGGCGTGATGTATTCGGTGCCGCTGCGCCGGGCGCTCGTCACCGGGTCCGACCTCCCCTATCCCGAAGGCGTTGCCGCTGCCGAAGTGTTGAAGGTCGGTGCCGGTTCGCGCGAGGGGCTCGAGGAAAATAAGCGGGGCCTCGCCGCCATCGTCGCCAGCGCGGTGTCCGCCGCCAGCTTCTCGATCATCGCCAAGACCCGCATCCTGGCCGAAGAGGCCGCCACTTTCTTTAAGTTCGGCGCGGGTGCGACCTCCGTCTCCACCAGCTTCTCCATGGCGCTGATCGGCGTCGGCCATCTGGTCGGCCTGTCGGTGGGCGTCGCCATGTTCATCGGCCTGCTGATCAGTTGGGTCGGCCTCGTCCCCTATCTCACCTCGCCGCTGCCTGCTGGTGCGGAACTGTCCGACATCGTCGGCACCGCTTTCCGCATGAAGGCCCGCTTCATCGGTGCCGGCACGATCGGCATCGCGGCGATCTGGACCCTGCTCAAGATCCTTGGCCCCATCGTCAGCGGCATCCGTTCCGCTTTGGTCGCCAATGCCGCGCGCAAGTCCGGCAATGCCGCCAGCCTCGACATTACCGAACGCGACCTGCCGATCGGTATCGTCGGCGGCACCATCGTCGCCGCGCTGCTGCCCATCGGCATCCTGCTCTGGGTCTTTGCGCAAGGTGGCCCGATCGCCGCCAATCCTGTCCCGGTGATCGGCCTGACACTGGCCTATGTGCTGGTCGCCGGCATCGTCATCGCTTCGGTCTGCGGCTATATGGCGGGCCTGATCGGCGCGTCGAACAGCCCGATTTCGGGCGTAGGCATCCTTGCCGTGCTGGGCGCGTCGCTGCTGCTGGCGGCGATCTACGGATCGGGTAACAGCGATCCGTCGCAGACGCAGGCGCTGATCGCCTATGCGCTGTTCACCACCGCGATCATCTTCGGCATCGCGACCATCTCGAACGACAATTTGCAGGATCTCAAGACCGGCCAGTTGGTCGGCGCGACCCCCTGGAAGCAGCAGATCGCCCTGATCCTTGGCGTGTTGTTCGGCGCGCTGGTGATCCCGCCAGTGCTGGATCTGCTGAACAGCGCCTTCGGTTTTGCCGGCGCACCGGGTGCCGGTCCCAACGCCCTGCCCGCGCCGCAGGCCGCACTGATCTCCGCTCTGGCCAAGGGTGTGCTGGGCGGCGACCTCGACTGGAAGCTGATCGGCATCGGCGCCGGCATCGGCGTGGTGGTGATTGCGATCGACGAACTGCTGGGCAAGTCCGGCAAGCTGCGCCTGCCCCCGCTCGCGGTCGGCATGGGCATCTATCTGCCGATGGCGCTGACCCTGCTGATACCGGTCGGCGCACTGGTCGGCCATCTCTATAATCGCTGGGCCTTGCGTCAGGCGAACCCGGAATTTGCCGAGCGCATGGGCGTGCTGATGGCGACCGGCTTCATCGTGGGCGAAAGCCTGTTCGGCGTCGCCTTCGCCGGCATCGTCGCCAGCACCGACAGCGATGCGCCGCTGGCGCTGGTGGCGGAAAATCACTGGTCGGTACCGCTCGCCATCCTGGTCTTCGCCGGCGTGATCGCGGGCCTCTATGCCCGGCTGAAGCGCTGGTCGTCCGATCCCCTGACCTAAAGGGCAGGGATAGGTTCGACCGGCGGCGCGTTAGGCCTGTTCATCAGGAACGGGACTATCGCATGCCTGAGGAAGACCAGGCACCTTCGTGCGGGCAACGTACAGAGCTGCGCTCCGGCATGACTTCGCCCGACGCACACCCCCATGCACCTGAGAGAGAGGATGAAAAGCGGGGGGACCAAATCCCCCTCGCGGCTCCAACCCATGGCGGGCCGGGGCGGTCATCCATGGGTGATGCGCCACAGGATGTGAGCCGGGTCGTGCTGAATAAACCGCAGGCCATGCGATACTGGACAACTCGCTTCGACCTGTCGGTCGAGGAGTTGACCGAAGCGGTCGACGCCGTCGGCGACGATGTGGCTGCCGTGGCGGCTTATCTCAACCACCCTGCCTGACGGACAGGCCGCAACGAAAAAGGGCCGCGCAATGCACGGCCCTTTTCTTTTGGCGAGGACGCCGGATCAGAAATTGAAGCGGAAGCCCCCGGTATAGCGGCGACCAAAGCGTTCCCATTCCATCGTCTGGCTGGTGATGCTCTTGGTCGGCGTGCCGGATGCAGTCAGCAGGCTGGCCGGGTCTGCGAAGCGGCGGCCCGGATTGTTCAGCAGGTTCGACGCGTCGAAATAAATCTCGAAATTCTTGGTGATCGCATAGCGGGCCGAGAAATCGAGTTCGTCATCCGAGGCCCAATAGGTGTCGCCGCCATCGCCGGTAGCGCCGACCGTATCCAGCCATTTGCTGCGGTTCTGATATTGCAGACGCAGCGACAGGCCATATTTTTCGTAATAGCCGCCGAGATTGTAGACGAAATCGGACGTGCCAGGCAGACGCATTTTGCGACCGGCGATATCGACCTTGCTGTTGTTCAGCGTGATATTGGCCGAAACGCCGAAACCACCCAGGAAGTCGGGCAGGCCCAGATTTTCGGTCCATGGCTCCAGCTGCAACTGCGCCGCCGCTTCCAAGCCGTAGATTCGACCCGAACCGCCATTGACCAGACCGCTGAAGATATAGTTCGACCGATCGATGCCATTGCTGTTGAGCGCGCCCGAGTTGAACCGGCGCGCGGAGGTGTACAGCACGTCCTCGATCTTCTTGTAGAAGGTGCCGATCATCAGATAGCCCTGCGGACGCATATACCATTCGAAATAGGCGTCCACGCCATAGGCGCGCTCAGGACGGATCGCCGGGTTGCCGCCGGAAATGGCTTCGTTCGTGTCGTTGATGACGACATTGGGGCGAAGCTGATCATAGTCGGCCCGCGCCGCGCCGCTGTTGAACGACAGGCGCAGCTTCTTGGTATCATCGACATTATAGTTGATGTGCATGCTGGGGAAAGCCAGCGTCTGGCTGGCCTGCGCAACCTGCAGCCCGTTGACCCCGCCGATGGTGGCGATGGCGCGGCCTTCATTCTTGATATGTTCGACGCGCACGCCGCCCACGACCGAACCCCAGTCGTAACGGAACGTGCCCATCAGGAAGCCGGCGAACACTTCTTCACGGACATTGTAGTTGTTGCCGCTCACCGGGACGAAGGCATAGAGGTCCTGCGCCTTTGCCGATGCGGCGCGCATCTTGTCGCGGTCGAAATAGTGGAAGGTGTAGCCCATCGGCAGTTCACCCATGAACGGCGTGTTCTGCGAAAAATCGGCATAGTTGGTCGGCAGGCCCACTGCCGCAAACTGCGCGGCCGTATTCAGGACGATGTTGTTTTCATTGGCGATCTTGTTGCGACGGTCATACTGCACGCCCGCCTTGAGCGTGGCATGTTCCAGTTCCCGCGACAACACGACGCGGCCGGTATAGGCCTTGGTCGTATCGACTGCGTCCAGCACGGTGAAGGACGACAGCGGCTTGGTGAAATCGTCAGCCGACGTCACCGCGGCCCCGGCCAGATAGCGGGTCGGGTTGCTCTGCTGAAGCGTGCGGTTGAGTATGATAAGCGACTGGTTGGGGTTGGTGAAATCGTAGCTGACGGTCGGGCGCAGCGTACGCGTGCTGGGGCTGTCCCAGGTCGCTTCGCCGGTGACCGAACGGTCATCCTTCGATTCGGTGTAATTGCCCACCCACGACAATTTCCATGCGCCGTCGCCAAATTCATGATCGCCAGCCAGTGTGTTGGTGAAGATCGACTGGCGGAACGCGCGCAGCGTCGAACGCTGGCGGATGTCCACGCCATAGACCGTGCCCTTTTCGGGCGTGTTGCCCGAACAGATGTCGGCATAGTTGGACGTGGTATTGACCGTGTTGGTGGTGCAGGCGGCGCTGCTGTTCGACAGGTCGGATTCGCGATCGTCCAGGTCGAAACGATAATTGTCGCGCGCTTCGTCGTCGGTGAAGATGGTGTAGACCGACCGCAGCGAAATCATGTTCTGCTCGTCGGGCTTCCAGTCGAGCCGGCCGGACACCGACCAGTTCTTGCGGGTCAGGCGGTACAGTTTGTTTTCGACTTCATGCGCCCAGAAACGGGTGGCGTTGCCGGGGCGGGCATCACGGGCGACCTGTTCACGGTCAATTTCGAAATTGTCCGTGATCATGTTGCGTTCGTAATAGCTGCCGGCCAGCAGCACGCCAAATTCGCCGATGCCGGTGTCGAAGCGGTTCGAAATCACCGCCGAACCTTCATATTCCTTGCGGTCGCCCAACTCGGCAAAGCCCAGGCCGCCCTTGCCCGCCAGATGGAAGCCGCTGTAATCGAAGGCCGAACGGGTCACGACATTGACGTTGCCGGCCACGGTTTCACCCGGCATGTCGGGCGTCACCGCCTTCGACACGATGATCTTGCCGGCGATGGCGGACGGAATGGAATCGAACCGTGCGTCGCGGCCTTCCGGGCTGACCACGTTGATGCCGTCGAACGACAGGGTGGTCCAGCTCTTGGGCGCGCCGCGCAGGTTGATGTAACGCGCCTGGCCCTGGTCGCGCTCGACGCTGATGCCCGGCAGGCGGCTGGCGGCCTGGGCGATATTCTGGTCGGGCAGGCGACCGACGGAATCGGACGCGGCGACAGCGACCAGCGAATCGCTGTTCTTCTGAATATCCAGCGCGGCGGCTTCCGATTCGGCGATCGGGCGGCTGCCGGTCACGACGATGGATTCGCTTTCCTCTTCGCCCAACGGCTGCTGTGCCAGCGCTTCGACCGACGCCATTGCGCCGAACGCGATGCCGCACGTCAGCGCAAGACGAACAAGCTTTATGCCGGCGGGACGCCGGGCTGAAATAATCTGCATGATTTCCCCCTGTGGTTCGCTCGAAAGGCGATCGAGGGCCACCTAGAGGGCGCAAAGGTCAGAACGATGAAGATCGAGTGACAATTTTATTACTGTGCCTTGTGTTTGCGCGGGATTCTTCGTCACATATTTGTCACCGGCCGCGTCCAAGGCGCGCATCAGAATCAGGGGGACATGATGATGAAATTCTCGAAAATCGCCGGCCTGGGCGCCGCCATGATATTGGCCGGATGTGCGACCGTGCCTGCCGAACCGCCATTGGCACAGCGCATCGCCAATGCGACGCCAGCGGTGACCGTCACTGCGCGCGGTGAAACCACGCCGGTCGGCACGCCCAATGCCGACGCGGCGGACGATCCGGCAATCTGGCGCAACGCGGCCAATCACGCACAGAGCCTGATCGTGGGCACCGACAAGAAGGCCGGCCTCTATGTCTACGGCCTGGACGGCAAGACCCGCGACTTTCTGGACGCGGGCCGGGTCAATAATGTCGATCTGCGCGACGGGGTCAGCATCAACGGCAGCAACGGCATCCTCGTCGTCGCCAGCGACCGCAATGACGTGCTGAACGCCAAGCTGGCGCTGTTCCGCCTCGACCCCGCCACCGCCAAGATCAGCGCCCTGGGCAAGGTCGATGCCGGCAAGGGCGAAGCCTATGGCATCTGCATGTATCAGGCGCCCGAAGCGACTTACGCCTTCATCGTGCTGAAGGATGGGAGGGTCAATCAGGTCGCGCTCGACGCATCGGGGGCAACGCCCACCGGCAAGATCGTGCGCACGATGAAACTCGGCACCCAGTCGGAAGGCTGCGCCGTAGATGACCGCACCGGCATCCTCTATGTGGCGGAAGAAGATGTCGGCCTGTGGCGTTTCGATGCCCGTGCGACCGGTGCCACCACGCCCACGAAGATCGCGGCAGCCGACGGCAAGAATATCGTCATGGATGCCGAAGGCGTCGCCATCGCCCCGATGGGTGAGAAGGACGGCTATGTCCTCGTTTCCAGCCAGGGCGACAATGCCTATGTCGTCTACCGGATCAGCGACGATAGCTATGTCGGCCGCTTCCGCGTGGTCGATGGGGCCATCGGCGGATCTGAAGAAACCGATGGCATCGAATTGATGCTCGGCGATTTCGGCCCCGCCTATCCCGGCGGGCTGTTCATCGCGCAGGACGGCCATAACGCGGCGGCGGCGCAGAATTTCAAGCTCGTCGCCTGGGACGATATCGTGAAGGCTCTAGGTCTGCCGCGCTAATGTCCCACTAATGGTGGATTGCCCTCTCCGCGTCGCCGCGCGACAAGGCTGGAAAGAGCCATGGAGAGGGCATGACCATCAAGGCGACCTATGACGCAAAGCGGATGACGGCGGATCAGGCCGTAGCCCTGATACCGAACGGCGCGAAGATCGCCACTGGCCTGGCCGTCAGTTTCCCACCCGCCCTTGTGGCCGCGATCGCCGATCGGGTCCGCGCAGGCGGTCTGCATGATGCCAGCATCTACACCATGCTCCCGCCCGCCGCGTCGGCCGCGCCGATCCTGTCGCCCGACCTGGCCGGCCGCATCCGTCAGGTCAGCCTGTTCCATGGCGGCATAGAACGCGCCGCGGACGGCGCGCGACTGGACGGCGACGGGCTGCTCATCGACGTGCTGCCGGTCCAGTTCCACCAGATACCCCGCACGCTGACCGACCATATCGGCGTCGATACGTTCGTCACCACCGTGTCGAGCATGGACGCCAATGGCTGTTTCAGCCTGGGTACCGACGCCGATTATGCGCTCGCCGTCGCGCGCAGCGGGGCGCGGCTGATCGTGGAGGTGAACCCGGCCATGCCCTATGTCCATGGCGACTGCATGATCCATGTGTCGGACGTCGCTGCCCTCATCGAAAACCATGTTCCACTCTGCCAGGTGCCCGCCTTGCCCCGCAACGCGACCGACGATGCGATCGGCGCGATCATCGCGGACATGGTGGAGGATGGCGCCTGCCTGCAAATGGGGATCGGCGCGGTGCCCGATGCGGTTTGCGCCGCGCTGATGGGGCACAAGCGGCTCGGGATCCATACCGAATTGCTTACCCCCGGCCTCGTCAGCCTGATCCGGGCGGGCGTGGTCGATAACAGCGCCAAGGCTCTCCATCCGGGCCAGTCGGTTTTCACCTTCGCCATGGGCGACCAGTCGCTCTACGACTTCATCCATGACAATGTGGCGGTCGCCGCCCACCCGGTCGAGCAGGTGAACGCCCCCCATATCATCGCGCAGAACGACCGGGTGCTCTCGGTCAATGCGACGATCCAGATGGACCTGAGCGGCGCGTGCAACTCCGAATATATGAACGGGCGCCAATATAGCGGCACCGGTGGCCAGCTGGATTTCGTGCGCGGCGCCTATGCGTCGAAGGGCGGCCGGTCGATCATCGCCTGCCATTCCACAGCGGCGAAGGGCAGGATTTCGCGCATCGTCCCCTGGCTCGACGGGCCGGTAACGACGCCGCGCACCGACACGCATATCGTCGTCACGGAATATGGCTGGGCCGACATGAAGGGCAAGAGCCTTGCCGAGCGTGCCCGCGCTCTCATCGCCATCGCCCATCCCGATTTTCGCGAGGATCTGGAACGCGCCGCCCGCGACCGGCGCATCTTGGCCTGATCAGCGCGCGTTCAGTGCCGTCAGCGCCGCCTTGGTCGATATCGTGAGCGGTCCGGGCAAGTCGTCCAGCGCAAACCAGCCGCATGCGGCCAGCGCTTGCGGTTCCTTGACCATGGCATTGCCCTGCGCATCCTCCACCAGATAGACCGGCGCCACCCAATGGGTGCCACGCGCCGTGTCGACCTGGTCCGTCAGGCACAATAAGTCGCGCGCCACGATCGTCAGTCCCAATTCCTCGAAAATCTCGCGCTCGGCCGCTGCCGCCATGGTTTCGAACAGATCGACCTTGCCGCCCGGCAGCCCCCAATGCCCGGCTTCCGGATCTCGCCGCCGCTGGACCAGCAGTAATTTACCGTCGCGCAAGATAGCGGCCCCACATCCGACACGCGGTTCGCTTTGCATCTTCATCCTATCGTCTAGAAAAAGGGCGGCGGATCGCGCCGCCGCCCCTTGGCTCTTACTTCCTGCCGGCGAACCAGGCGGCGGTCGGCGCCTTCAGCCGGCTGCGCGTCTCGATCCGCGTCTTGATCGCGGCGATGGAGCGATCCACCACCTTGCGCGAGTCCGGCGTCAGATATTGGGTCGCATAGGTGTCCAGCTTGGTCACCATCGCCGGATCGGCCGATCCGCCGCCAAGACGGGCCAGCGCCTGACTGCGCGCCGACACGTCGATCAGCGCCTCATATTGCGCCTTGTGCGCCAGCACATAATCGACCGCCTGCATCGGATGCGCTGCGCCCACCTGACTGATGATCGCCGCGCTGGTCGTCTTGCCCGGCTCGTCGGTCAAAGCGAGGTCGAGCGCCTGCGCGCTCAGCTTTTCATTTTTCGCCTTGCCGAGCAGCGCGTAGACGGTGCTCTTCTCCAGGTCGCTCTTGGCGCCCTTCGCCATCACCCGCAGCTTGTCCCAGGTCGCCTGATCGGCATTTTCCGCGATGATGCCCAGCCAGACATTGCGCAGCGGCCCGTCCAGCGCCGCAGGGTTGCTCGCCAAAGCGGCGAAGCGCTTATTGGCTTCCGCCACCACCGCCTTGTCGCCCATGCTGCCCAGCGTCGCGACCAGGCTGGTGCGCAGCACCGGCACCTGCGGCCCTTCGCCTGCCTTGGCGTCATAGCCGATCGCGGCCAGCGCCGGGTTCAGCTTCTTGCTGGTATAAGCCGCAACCTTCGTCCGTCCGGCGGCATCGCCCTCCAGCATGTCGTAGCTGCTCTTGAGGTAGGACGGCACCTCCGCCAGCACGGCGGGGCTGCCATTGGCCGGCACCGCATCCACCAGATCGAGCGCCAACCCGATCGGCTGATATCCGCCCAGCGCCAGCTGGAAATTGTCCGCCAGCAGGCCGGTCTGGTCGATGCTTGCCAACTGGCCAAAGCCCTTGGCCAGCGCCTTCACATTGGCCGCCGGATAGAGCGAGCGATAATAGCCCGTCTGGCCCGCATTGATGACATAGGCGCCGCAGCCCGGCAGCGTGATCTGCCCTTTGCCACCGGTCAGGATCAGGCGCTGCGCCTCCCCGCCGGTCGTCTGCGCCTTCACCGGCACGTTCCAGCTTTGCGGCGCCTTGTCCTTGGCATCGCGGCTATATTCGCCCTGGCTCAGCGTCAGCAGCGTGTTCCCGCCCTGACATATGGCGCTCTCCACCTTGACCAGCGGAATGCCGGGCTTGCTGGTGAAGTCGTGCGCGATGCTGACCAGCCCCTTGGCGCCGGCACCCTCGACCGCTTTCCACAGGTCGTCGGTCACGGTGTTCCCATAGGCATGGGCCTTCATATAGGACTGAATGCCTGCCTTCCACACATCCTCGCCGGCATAGCCTTCCAGCATGGTGATGACGGCCTCGCCCTTCTGGTAGGTGATGGCGTCGAACGCCTGATTCACCTCATCCACCGTATGGATTTTCTGCACCACCGGGTGGGTGGTCTTGAGCGCGTCGAGGCTCATCGCCCGCTCGCGCCCGTCGACCCGCGACAGCAGGGTTTCCCATTCCGGGTTCAGCTTGTCGGTGACTTTCGTCGCCATCCAGCTGGCGAAGCCTTCGTTCAGCCACAGATCGTCCCACCAGGCCATGGTGACGAGATCGCCGAACCACTGGTGCGCCATTTCATGCGCGGCCACTTCGTAGATGGTCCGCTTGGTTTCTTCCGACGTGAAGCGCGGATCGACCAGCAGGGTGCGCTCGAAGGTGAAGATCGCGCCCCAATTTTCCATCGCGCTGAAAAACTGGCTCTGGCCCGGCCCGGCGACATTGTCGAGCTTGGGCAGCGGGAAAGGCACGCCGAAATAATCGTTATAATAGGGCAGGATCGCCGCCGACGCGTCGAGCGCCAATTGCGCCTTGCCCGTATTGCCCTTGCCGGTGATGACGCCGACTTCGGTATTGCCCGCCATCTTGGTCGCGCGGTCCAGCTCGCCAAGGCCGAAGAAGAGCAGGTAAGAGGACATTTTGGGGCTGGTGCCGAACGTCACCAGCTTCTTGCCACCGCCGACATCCTTGCTCGCCTTGACCGGCATGTTGCCGACCGCCAGCTGGTCCGCCGGGACGATTGCCGACAGATCGAAGGTCGCCTTGTAGCTCGGCTCGTCGAAGCTCGGCACGAAGCGACGGGCATCGGGCGCCTCGAACTGGGTGAAGAGCGCCCGCTTAGCCGCGCCGGCATTGTCCGTATAGTCGAGCGCGAACAGACCGTTGGCCTGCTGGTTGATGATCCCGGCATAGGCGACATCCAGCTTGTAGCTGCCCGGTGCGACCGGCTTGCCGAAATCGAAGCTGACCGTCTGCGCATCGGCATCGACCTTCGCCGTGCCGGTGATGGCCTTGCCCTTAACCGGCGTCAGCGTGACGGTGGAGACGGTCAGGTCCGCAGCGTTCAGCACCAGCGCGGGCAGCGCGGTCGCGACGGTGACGTCGATCGTCACCTTGCCGCTGAACTTCAGGTTCGCCGCATCGGGCGTCACTTCGATCGCATAATGGCTGGGCGCGGCACCACGCGGCAGCTGGGTGGTAATGCCGGCAGCGGGGCCGGCTGGCGCGGGCTGCTGGGCCAGTGCAGGCGTCGCCAGTGCGACCGGGGCGGCCGCGATCAGCAGCGGCAAGATTTTCTTGAAGGACATAGGGTTTCAGACTCCGACACGTCTTGAAAGCGACATGAGATAATATCACGCGCCACATGAACGTCGGATCGGCCGTTTGGCTGCACGGGTCAAGTGAACTCTCCGCAAGCCTATGTCGTTGGTCGAACCCTGTCGGCCGTTCGTCAGGCAGAGGCGCGGATATCGCCAGCCCAATATCACGTCGTCATCCCGGCCTTGAGCCGGGATCCCGCTTTGTCAGTTACGTCCGAAGAAAGCGGGATGCCGGATCAAGTCCGGCATGACGACGCTTGTTTTGGCGAACCTGCTTACCCCCGCCCGCGATAGCCCGGCACATCCTGCGCCGGCAGCCACAGGCCGGCCGGCGGCACATCGGATTGCCAGAAGACGTCGATCGGGATGCCGCCGCGCGGATACCAATAGCCGCCGATGCGCAGCCAGATCGGCTTCATCTCGTCGAACAGGCGCTGGCCGATGCCCACGGTGCAATCCTCATGGAAGGCCGCATGGTTGCGGAAGCTGCCCAGGAACAGCTTCAACGATTTTGATTCGACGATCGTGTCGGCCGGAGCATAGTCGATCACCAGATGGGCGAAGTCGGGCTGGCCGGTCACCGGGCAGAGCGAGGTGAATTCCGGCGCGGTGAAGCGCACCAGATAGGGCTTGCCGGGGCGCGGATTGGGCACATAGTCAAGCACGGCCTGTTCGGGGCTGGCGGGCAGCGCACTGGTCTGGCCCAGATGCAGCGGAGTAGTGGAAAGGTCGGTCATGACCGGCCATCTACGCCATCGCACGGCTGATGTCAGCCTTTCGCATTGTTCACTTGCGGTTCAGCCATTCTTGTGCCTTGGCTGGGCCATGGGGTTTCATATTCGTCCGTTGCTTTTCGCCGCGCCGCTGATGCTGGCTGCGCCTGTGCACGCCCAGCAGAGCGACGCGCCTGCCGGTGGTTTTCAGTTGCCACCGACAGGGTCCGCGCCGACGCCCAATAGCAACCAGCAGGGGCCAGAACTCAACGTCTATCGCGATCCGGCAACGCCCAGAGCCACCCAGCCTGCCACGCCGCCGGTTGTCGTTCCGACAGTCACGCCGCCGCCCGCCACGGTGCAGCCTACGCCGCAGCCCAGCCGTCCACGCCCGGCGCCTGCCACGACGCAGACCACGACCCCGGCCGAACCGCGCGCCACGCGTCCGGCCGAGCGCACCACGCCAACGCCGCCGCCCGCCCAGACGCGCCCTGCGCCTGCGACGTCGGCAGCAGCCCCGACTCCGCCCGAACCGGCCCCGGCAGAAACGGATGCTTCCGCCGCCAACAGCAGCGCGCCTGTTGCGCAGCCGGCCCAGCCGCTCCCGACCCCAGCCGCCAATGCGGTCGCCAGCCCGGAACCTGCACCCGCCGCTGCCGCCACGCCGGAAGAGGAAGGTATCAGCCTGCCCTGGATCATCGCCGCTGCGGTCGCGGCGCTGGTGGTATTGGCGGGCCTTGTCCTGCTGCGTCGTCGCCGACCAGCCGCATCGCGGGCAGACGCGCCCGTCGCCCAGTCTAAGCCAGCCGCCCCTACGGCACCTGCGCCGGCAATGCCACCGACACCTGAATCCGCCGACACGTTGCATGTCCCCGCCGCAGCCTCCGTTGCTGCCGCAATCGCGACCGACCGTCCGTGGCTCGACATGGACATGGCCGTGGGTCAGGCCCGCTATTCGCTGATGGGCGTGACGATCAGCTATGCGTTGATCCTGCACAATCGCGGCGATCGCCCGGCGCAGGATGTGCTGGTGCGCGGCATGATCGGCAATGGCGGCGCGCAGCAGCAAGCGGTGCTGCAAGGCTTCTTCACCGGGCAGGACGGCTTGCCGCTGCACAGCGCCGTGGCGATCCAGCCCGGCGAGACGATCCAGCTGAGTGGCGAACTGCGCCTGGCGACCGACGACATCGTGCCGGTCGAAATGGGCCAGCGCAGCCTGCTCATCCCACTCGCCGCGTTCGACGCGGCCTATCGCTGGGACGCGGAGGCTGCGGATCCGGTGGGTCAGGGCCGCACCGCCCGCGCCTTCATCGTCGGGCAGGAACAGGAACCGCCGGCCGCCCGGCTCGCGCCGCTGCGCCTGGATCAGGGGCCGCGCCAATATCGCCGCCCCGCCGCCCGTGCCGCTGCCGAACTCACGCCGGCCTGAAGCAATACTCAAGGATCAGCGGCCTGCCCGCTCTTGTCGAAACGCCCAGCCTTCTCCAAAGACAGGGCAGGACAAGGCCGAAAGGAGCCGCATGACCATCTTCGTTTCCACCGACTGGCTTGCCGACCAACTGGGCGCGACCGACCTCGTCATCCTGGACGCCAGCCTGTTCCTGCCCGGCACCCCGCGTGACGCGCGCACCGAATTTGAGGCCGCCCATATCCCGGGCGCCGCCTTCCTGGACCTGCCGACGCTCAACGATTCCGAGGATCCGGTTCCCGGCCAGCTGCCCCCCGACGCGCTGATGACGGAGCGGATGCAGGCTCTGGGCGTCAACGCCGACAGCCGCATCATCGTCTATGACAACAGCCCGACCCACAGCGCCGCGCGCGGTTGGTTCATGATGCGCGTCTATGGCCTGGGTGCATCAGCCGCGATCCTCGATGGCGGCCTGCCCAAATGGATCGCGGAAGGCCGCCCGACGGACAATGGCGTTCCCGCCACCGCCCCCGGCAATGCCATTGCCCGGCTCGACCGCGCGCGGGTCCGCAACAAGGCCGACATTCTCGCCAATCTCGACAGCAACGCAGCGCAACTGCTCGACGCGCGGGGCGCCGGCCGTTTCACCGGCGCAGAAGCGGAACCCCGCCCCGGTATGGCATCGGGCCATATTCCCGGCAGCCGCAACATCCCCTCCTCGGCCTTCTTCGCCGCAGACAACAGCATGAAGCAGGGCGATGAACTGCGCCGCCTGCTGCTGGACGCCGGGACCGATTTCGACCAGCCGATCGTCACCACCTGCGGCAGCGGCGTGACGGCCGCGATCATCCTCGCCGGGCTGGAATCGCTGGGGAAGACCGACGTCGCCCTTTATGATGGAAGCTGGTCGGAATGGGGCCTGGACCCCGCCACCCCGAAAGCGACGGGCGCGGCATGAGCGGATCCGACGACCGCAAGCCGCTGACCAAATTGGCGCAGGCCGGCCGCAAGACAGAATGGACCGGCATGCCGGGGCAACCCGGCGGCATCGTCAGCCCCCCGGTCTGGCGCGCCTCCACCATTCTTTATGACGATGTCGCCCATCTGCGCAAAGCGGCGGGCAGCAGCACGCATGAGCGTCTCTTTTACGGGCGCAAGGGCACGCCGACCGCCTGGTCCCTCGCCGATGCGCTCACCGAAATGGAGCCGGGTGCGGAGGGCACGATGCTCTTCCCCTCGGGCGTCGCGGCGATCGCCTGCGCGCTGATGGCGGTGCTGAGGCCCGGCGACCGGCTGATGATGGTCGACAGCGCCTATGATCCGACCCGCAATTTCTGCGAGCAGATGCTGCGCCCCTATGGCGTGGACACCATCTATTACGACCCCACGGACGTCGCCGCGCTGGACGCCCATCTGGCTGCCGGCCCGATCCGCGCCATCTTCCTCGAAAGCCCGGGCAGCCTGACCTTCGAGGTGCAGGACATCCCGGCCATTACCGCATGGGCCAGGGCGAACGAGGTCGTCACCTTGGCTGACAATACTTGGGCGACGCCGCTCTATTTCCCCGCGCTCAGCCACGGGGTGGATATCTCCATCCTGGCCTGCACCAAATATATCGTCGGCCATAGCGACGTGATGATGGGCAGCACGACCGCGACCCCAGAATGGTTCGGCAAGATCCGCCAGACCGCCTATCTGTTCGGCCAGATGACCAGCCCCGACGATGCCTGGCTCGCCTCGCGCGGCCTGCGCACCCTGGGCGTCCGCCTGAAACAGCATCAAGACAGCGCGCTCGCCATCGCTCATTGGTTGCAGGATCAGCCCGATGTTGCCCGTGTCCTCCATCCCGCACTCCCCGACTGCCCCGGCCATGCGCTCTGGCAGCGGGATTTCAGCGGATCGACCGGCCTGTTCAGCTTCATCCTGAAGGGCGGCGACGAAGCGGCGCGCGCTGCGCTGATCGACGGCCTCGCCCATTTCGGCATCGGCTATAGCTGGGGCGGCTTCGAAAGCCTCGCTCTGCCTATCGACCCCACCCGCTATCGCAGCGCAACCCGATGGGAAGCGGAAGGCCCGGCGGTCCGCTTGCATATCGGCCTGGAAGACACGGCCGACCTGATCGCCGATCTCGATGCCGGCCTCACCCGCTTCCGCGCCATCCGCGATACAGCCTAAAGCGATGGGGCCGGCCGCCCCATCGTCGATCGACCATCATCGCTTTCTCCGCCCTATGACCGTGCGACGGCCGTAGGACGGATGCCGTCCATGGCAGGCAAGACATTGCCGGACCGGCCCAGCCTGCCTTTGTTGCACTCTAGCAACATTAAAGAAGTAAAAGACATCATTAGGCAATAAATTCTTGTGCACCGCAGCGCGGGGAGGCACATCCAAAGGCGTTGAGGCAGCCGGCCCATCCCGAGCGGGGGAAATATAGAGGCAGGCGCCTGGACGCAGGCGGGACGATCGCAGACCACCATCAAGGGGAATCCCATGCGTAAGTCCATCATCGGCCTTTCGGCCCCCATTTTTTCGGCCATCGCTCTCGTCAGCGCGCTCGTCGCCATGCCGGCCATGGCCCAGGACGAGCCCACGCCCGAGATCACCGTCACCGGCAATGCCGCCGTCGTGACCGACTATCGCTTCCGCGGCATTTCGCAGACCAACAAGAAATTCGCGCTTCAGGGCGGCATCACCGTTGCCCACGCTTCGGGCTTCTATGCATCGATCTGGGGCAGCTCCATCGACGAATATGTCGCGGCCGGATCGGATCAGGAACTCGACCTGATCGGTGGCTATTCGACCACCGTGGGCGCCGCCACGATCGACGTCGGCGTCCTCTATTATTATTATCCGGGCAATGCCGGCCAGAACACCGACTTCGTCGAGCCTTATGCATCGGTCAAGGGCACGTTCGGCCCCGCCACCGCCAAGCTGACCGTCAATTATGCGCCCAAGGCGAAGGCGCTGAGCGTCGGCAATGGCAAGGAAGACAGCCTCTATGTCGGCGGCGACCTGTCGGCCTCCGTCCCCAACACCCCGATCGGTGTGTCGGCGCACCTGGGTCACAGCTTCGGCCCCAGCTACCTGACCATCGGCGACGAATATACCGACTGGAATATCGGCGCGACTTATACCTGGAATCACCTGACCTTCGGCGTGTCCTATGTCGATACCGATAAATCCTCCTACACGGCGGCCGGTCATAATATCAGCAAAGCGGGGGTAGTGGGATCGCTGACCGCTTCCTTCTGATCCCCATATCCTGCAACAGTTGCTCAGGCCGCGATCTTACAGGGGATCGCGGCTTTTTTTGCGCCGGCGCCTCTTATACCCAAACGCCATGAGGCGGACTCTAATGCAGCGTTCCCCGACGCAGGCCGGGGTCCGGTCCCATGCTCTCAACTGGACCCCGGCCTGCGCCGGGGAACGCTTCTCGTGGGTATTGCGCACCGGACTATTACGGGGTCGCCACTCCGCCCCGGCCGCCCTATAGTGACGCGTATGTCGCCCATCATTCTCCTGCTGCTCTTTATCGCCACGGTCGCTGTGATGGAGGGGTTCGCCTATGTCATGCACCGTTGGGTGATGCACGGTCCCGGCTGGTTCCTGCATGCCAGCCATCATCGGCCCCGGACCGGCTTTTTCGAAGCGAACGACCTTTATTTCGTGATCTTCGCCATGCCCTCCATCGTGCTGCTGCTGGGCGGGGTGCAATGGGGTTGGGGCGATTGGGCGACCGCAATCGGCGCCGGCGTCGCCGCCTATGGCGCCATCTATCTGGGTTTCCATGACATCATCGTGCATCAACGGGTCGCCCACCGCTATGTCGCCCGCTCCCGCTACATGAAGCGGATCGTTCAGGCGCACCGGCTGCACCATGCGGTCGAAACGAAGGAAGGCACGGTCAGCTTCGGCTTTCTGGTGGCGCCCCATCCCACCGACCTCAAACGCACGTTGGCGGAGCGCGGCCGCGCCGGCATCCGCGCTGCCAAAGGGCGGGAGGATGCACGGGCGGAAGGATAATCGGTGCAATCAAGCCTTGGATTTCCATCGCTTCTCCTTACATGGGATTGAGTTTTGCGACCGATTCTTAACTGGGAGTCCTTCTGAATGTCCGCTACCCGTACCGAGACCGACAGCATCGGCGCCATCGACGTGCCGGCCGACGCCTATTGGGGCGCGCAGACGCAGCGTAGCATCGAGAATTTCCCCTTCGGCGAAACGGAACGCATGCCGATCGGCATCGTCCATGCGCAGGCGATCGTGAAGCAGGCGGCGGCGCGGGTGAACGGCAAACATGGGCTGGACGGCACAATCGTCGCCGCGATCGAGGATGCGGCGCAGACCATCGTGTCGGGCAAGCTGGACGACCAGTTCCCGCTCGTCATCTGGCAGACCGGGTCGGGCACGCAGACCAACATGAACGTCAATGAAGTGATCGCCGGCTTCGCCAACGATCAACTGGCCGGCACGCGGGGTGGCAAGAGCCCGGTGCATCCCAACGATCATGTGAATATGAGCCAGTCGTCCAACGACAGCTTTCCCACCGCGCTGCATGTCGCGACCGTGATCGCCACGCGCGACCGGCTGATCCCGGCGCTGGAAAAGCTGACCGGCGCACTCACCGCGAAGGCGGAAAGCTGGAGCCATATCGTCAAGATCGGCCGCACCCATACGCAGGACGCCACGCCGCTGACGCTGGGGCAGGAATTTTCCGGCTATGCCGCACAGCTGATCAGCGGCCGGGCGCGGGTCGAAGGTGCGCTCAATGGCAATATCCGCAAGCTGGCGATCGGCGGCACGGCAGTCGGCACCGGCCTTAACGCACCGGACGGCTGGGCCGAGGATATGGTCGCGGCGATCAGCGATATCGCCGGCACCGATTTCGAAAGCGCGCCCAACAAGTTCGAGCAGCTGGCGGCCAAGGATGGGCTGGTCTTCTTCTCCGGCGCGCTCAACACGCTCGCGGTGTCGCTGACCAAGATCGCCAACGACATCCGTTTTCTGGGATCGGGGCCGCGATCCGGTCTGGGCGAGCTGGATCTGCCGGCCAATGAACCGGGCAGCTCGATCATGCCGGGCAAGGTCAATCCGACGCAGTGCGAATCGCTGACGATGGTGGCCGCGCAGGTGATCGGCAATCATCAGGCGGTGACGGTCGGCGGCATGCAGGGCCATTTCGAACTCAATGTGTTCATGCCGCTGATCGGCGCCAATGTGCTGCGCTCCATCCATCTGCTCAGCGTCGGCATGGAAAGCTTTGCCGAACGCTGCGTCGATGGGCTGGTCGCCAATGAAGCGCGGATTGCCGAACTGGTCGATCGGTCGCTGATGCTGGTGACCGCGCTGGCGCCGGAGATCGGCTATGACAATGCCGCCGCCATCGCCAAGCATGCGCATAAGAAGGGGCAGACGCTGAAGGAGGCCGGCCTTGAACTTGGCTTGGTGGACGAGGCGACCTTCGATCGTCTTGTGCGTCCGGAAAATATGGTCTGATCCAGATCAACATGGCGGAACCGGCGGGGCTGCGGTACATTAATCCTCTATGAAGAGGAAAGCCCCGCCCCCCGCCACTCGGCCAGCCGCACCGCTGGTGACGATCCGTCCGCCGAAAAAGGCCGGGCTGCTGCGAAAGGCGGCGCGTGTGGGGGCTACTGTGGTCGCCGCGCGGGTTGCTGCAGCGACGGGCAAGAAGGGTGTGTTCGGCCTGATCGCCGGCGCCGGGGCCAAGCGTATCATCATGCGCTATCCTGCCGGCGCCCTGTTCGTGACCGGCGCCTATATGGCCGGCAAATTGTACGAGGCGAAGCGCGAGGCCGAGCGCAAGAAGGCGATCAAGCTGCTGCCCGACAAGAGCCATGAACCAAGAACGGCAGCCCCCATTCCGATCGAAAGCGCGCGCAAGATCCAGGGATAGCGCCGGGGCATAGCCCTCTTGCAAAAAGGCGTCGGTGGAGGCACTAGCGGCCATGGCCGACAGCATCCCCACCGAGACTCCCGACTTCAAGCGCCGCGGCGTGCTTTTCGTACTGTCCTCGCCCTCTGGCGCTGGCAAATCCACCATCGCGCGCAAGCTGCTGGCGGCCGAAACCGACCTGTCCATGTCGGTATCCGCGACGACGCGGCCGATGCGGCCGGGCGAAGTTGACGGCAAGGATTATCATTTCGTCGATCTGGAAGAATTTCGCCGGATGACGACGGACCATGAATTTCTGGAATGGGCGCATGTCTTTGGCCAGCGTTACGGCACGCCGCGCGCGCCCGTGGAAGCGATGCTGAAATCGGGCAAGGACGTCTTGTTCGACATCGATTGGCAGGGTGCGCAGCAGCTGCACCAGATTGCCGGTGGAGATGTCGTGCGCATCTTCATCCTGCCGCCGTCGATGGAAGAGCTGGAACGCCGCCTGCGTGGGCGCGCGACCGACAGCAACGAAGTGATCGAGGGCCGTATGGCGCGTGCCGCCGGAGAGATCGCGCATTGGGACGGCTATGACTATGTGCTGTGCAATGTCGATGCGGAGGCCTGTTTCCAGCAGGTCAGGACTATCCTGCACGCCGAACGGATGAAGCGCAGCCGCCAGACCGGCCTGATCGGCTTCATCCGCAAGCTGGGCCGTTACCACCAGGAAGATTGAGGGCTGCTGCATCCTTTATTCGTGCGCCTGAAACGCACGAATAGGACAGCTATTTCTCGAACCCGGCCGGGTCCGCCCAATCCGGGTGCGTCCAGGCCATCGCCTTGAACAAGGTCCCCATTTCCGCCTCGTCGGTCAGGCGGTGGCGGGCAGCTTCCACCTCCGCCGCGCGCGCCGGAGCGGTCGTCGCAAGCTGGGCGGCGCGGGCGTCTATCCCCAATTGTTGCAGGAAGGCGCCCTGCCCCACGGCCCCATGGACGCGAAGCCCCGCCTGACGCGCCATATTGCCGAGCACGGTGAAATCGACATGAGTGGTCAAATCCACCTCGCCCGGATCGGCGAAGGGGTCGGCAAACTGATGCGCCTTCACCGCCTGCAACGTGTCGCCCAGTGCCGGGCCTTCATAGCCATAGTCGATGATGATCGCGGCGCCGCCCTGCTTGGCGATACGATGGGCGAGCGCATAGGCGATGCCCGCGCCTACGATCGGCGATTCGATGATCGCGCCTTCCGGCGCATCCTTGGCGAAGGCCGGAAGGCCCGATTCGATGCGGCGATAGCCCGGAACGGCGATGAAGCGCCCCTCCTCCTCCCGGCTGATGACGACGCGTTCGCGCCATTCGTCGCCGACGCGGATGCACTGCCGCACCGGGAGCGCATCGAAAAATTCATTGGCGACGACCAGCAGCGGGCCGGTATCGGGCAGGCTGTCGATCGTGTCGTGATGGATGACATGGGGCAACAGCGCACGTTGCCTCTCACGCAGAGTGGGACTGGTTTCGACCAGATGCAGCTTGGGCGCCAGCGCGGCGCGATCCATGGCACGGATCGCATCGGACGCCAGCGTGCCGCGCCCTGGCCCCAGCTCGACATAAGCGGGATCGGCACGGCGGCCCGATCGCATCCAGACGTCGGCCAGCGCCAGCCCCACCAGTTCGCCGAACATCTGGCTGATTTCTGGTGCGGTGGTGAAGTCGCCTTCCGCGCCCAGCGGGTCGCGGGTGGCATAATAATGCTGGTTCGCCTCGCCGATATAATGGGCGACCGAGATCGGGCCGCCCGAGGCGATCTGGCCGGCGAGGCGCCGGGCCAGCGGCGGCATGTCAGCCGACACTGGCGCTGCCGGCCACCGGTTCGACGCGCAGACGGCGACCCTTGGCCGTGACGATCAGATAGAGGCCGCCCAGGATCATCGGCAGGCAGAGCCACTGGCCCATATGCAGGCCGGTGCGCGCGGCAAACTCCATCAACTGGGCGTCGGCCTCCCGGAAATATTCCACGGCGAAACGGAAGCAGCCATAGCCGAAGACGAAAATGCCCACGAGCATGCCCGGCTTGTAGCGCGCTTTCGTCTTCCAGAAAGCGAAGGCGAGGATCAGGAACAGGACGACGCCTTCCAGGGCGGCTTCGTACAGCTGGCTGGGGTGACGGGCAAAGGCCCCCCCGGTCGGGAAGATGATCGCCCAGGGTACGTCGGTTTCCTTGCCCCACAATTCGCCGTTCACGAAATTGGCGAGGCGGCCGAAGAACAGGCCGAAGGGTACGACGCAGGCGACATAGTCATGGATACGCAGCCAGCTGAGCTTTTCCTTCCACGCCATGTAGAGAATGCCGAGCGACACGCCGATCGCGCCGCCATGGAAGGACATGCCGCCATTCCACAATTTGAAGATATCAAGCGGATGGGCGAGGATTTCGGGCTGGTAGAAGATCACATAGGCCAGCCGCCCGCCGATGATGATGCCCAGCGTCGCGTAGAAGATCATGTCGTCGGCGTGACGCCGCGCCATCGGCGATCCGGGCTGATCGACCAGCTTTAGCAGATACCAATAGCCGATCAGGATGCCGGCCAGATAGGCGAGGCTGTACCATTTCAGCGTGAAGAAGCCCAGATTCAGGGCCACGGGGTTCAGCCCCAGATCTTCAAAGCGAATGGCGCCCGAAGCGGCGGCGGCGATATCCAGGATCAAAATGGCGTCCTCTTGGGAATTGGATTGCGGACATAGAACAAGCGCGCGGCAAGATGAAGGGGAAGCTGCGAACGGGACGCGGATTTGGCGAAGAAGGTGGGCGGAAAGGTCACTGGCCGAAGTTCACACCGTTGCACGGCTTTTTGGGCCGGAAGCGCTCACGAGGCTTTCGCCAAGCGCTCGCAAGGCCTTCGCGACGCGTCACCTCCTATATCGGCAGGGTCACATCGGCGCGACACATATGCGTCTGTGTTTGGGGCTGGGGAGTGTTGACGGGCCGTTGGAGAGTGAAGGCTTCATTGTGCAGGATAGATCAGAGAAAATCCTACATTGGAAGCGGGACGGATGCGCGCCGTCGGGTCGGGTGCATTCAAGATAGGGACGCTGTTACCCTCTCCCGCTTTCGCGGGAGAGGCAACGGAGACTTGGCAGCTTGCTGCCTAGTCGATGTCGGTGAGGGTCTTTCTTCTTCCTGGGCGATCATTTCCTGATAGCAAGAATAAAGCCCCTCACCCAACCCTCTCCCGTGAAGACGGGAGAGGGCCACGATAAGACAGCCAACCGGCTTTCCGCCCAATCCGCCGCATCTCCCCAACACCCCCAAATGCAAAAGGGGCCGCCTTTTCAGGCAGCCCCTTTCATCCTCTCCCTGAAAACAGGGATGATCCGTCTAGCCTTATTCGGCCTTCGACTGGAGGTTCACCGCAGCATATTTGCCGCGACGATCGACTTCCAGTTCGAAGTCGAGGCGGTCGCCTTCATTCAGGGCGCCCATGCCGGCGCGTTCGACGGCGCTGATGTGGACGAAGGCGTCGGGCTGGCCGTCGTCGCGCTGGATGAAGCCGAAGCCCTTCATGGCGTTGAAGAACTTCACGGTGCCGCTGGAGCGTTCACCGGTCAGCTGACGCTGCGGACCACGATCGGGTGCACCACCAAAGCCACCGGCGCGCGGTTCGCGAGCTTCGCGCGGCGGGCCGCGATCGGTGACGGGGAGCGGTTCGCCGTCGATGACCAGATCGGTCGCCGACACCTTGCCACCGCGATCGACCAGCGTGAAGCCGAGCGGCTGACCTTCGGCCAGACCGGTCAGGCCGGCCTGTTCGACGGCGCTAATGTGCACGAACACGTCTTCGCCGCCATCGTCACGAACGATGAAGCCGAAACCCTTCTGGCCGTTGAAGAACTTAACAACGCCCTTGCCTTCGCCGACGACCTGAGCAGGCATGCCCCGGCCACCGCCGCCGCCACCGCCGCCGAAACCACCGCCGCCGCCGCCGAAGCCGCCGCGACCACCACCACCGCCGCCGCCGAAGCCGCCACGGTCACCACCGCCGAAACCGCCACGGTCGCCGCCGAAGCCACCGCCGCCGCCGCCGAAGCGATCACCGCCGAAGCCACCACCGCCGCCGCCGAAGCCGCCACGATCGCCACCACCGTAGAAGTTGTCGTCGCCGAAACCGTCGCGCTTATCCTTGCCGCGCCCGCCGCGGCGACCTCTATCAAAACTCATGCCCTGTTAGTCACTTTCGCTTCGCCCCAAAGACAATCGGACAAACATGTCGGGCGAATGACATGCAGAATCCACCGCAAAGGCGGGTTTGGGAATCACTATATCAACTTTTCAGGGCAGCGCGAATGATTTTCACTGTTGTGGTCATGTTCCGTTCCAATAACGGAAAAATGCCGAATATTCCACCGCTCGGCGCAGGAATGCCGCGTTTCGCCGCAGCTTTCGTCACGGCAAAAGGGCCGATTGCGGTCGAACCGGTTTCGCCATAGAGGGGAAGCCATGACCGTGTATTTCCATGAAGAAGATTTGCCCGCCGGCGTCCTTGCCGCCGGCCCGATCGCCATCGACACCGAAACGATGGGGCTCATCACCCCACGCGACCGCCTGTGCGTGGTCCAGATCAGCGATGGCAAGGGCGACGAGCATCTCGTCCGCTTCAATCCCGGCAGCGATTATGCCGCGCCCAACCTGAAGGCGGTGCTGGCCGATCCGGAACGGTTGAAACTCTATCATTTCGGCCGGTTCGATATCGCCGCGATCAAACATTATCTGGGCGTGGTGGCAGCGCCCGTCTATTGCACCAAGATCGCGTCGCGCCTGATCCGCACCTATACCGACCGCCACGGCCTGAAGGAACTGGTCCGCGAATTGCTGGGCCAGGATATCAGCAAGCAGCAGCAGTCGAGCGACTGGGGCGGCCCGGTCCTGTCGGACGCGCAGAAGGATTATGCCGCGTCGGACGTGCGTTACCTCCACGCGCTAAAAGCCGAACTGGACAAGCGCCTGATCCGCGAAGGCCGTATGGAACTGGCCCAGGCCTGTTTCGATTTCCTGCCGCACCGGGCCGAACTCGATCTGGCCGGCTGGCCGGAAATCGACATTTTCGCGCATATGTAAGGGAGCAGACGCTTCGTGTCCGTCCAGGCCGATCAGCAACGCGACGTGCGCCGCCACTGGGCGCGGCCGGGCGGCACCCATGACCGTCTGGTCGGGCTGCTGAAAAACTGGTTGCCGGTCGCGGTCGGCGTGCTGGCCGCACTGCTGGCGACCGCGCCCTTCACGGGCGGCGACAAGGTCAGCTTCGTCCTCGACAAGAACAAGGTCGAGGTGGCGAAGGACCGGATGAGGCTGACCGAGGCGCTGTATCGGGGCGAGGACAGCAAGGGCCAGCCCTTCTCCCTGCGCGCCGGATCCGCCGTGCAGAAAAGCTCGCGCGAGCCGATCGTCGATCTCAATACACTGTCCGCGCGCATCCTGCTGACCGACGGCCCGGCCATGCTGACCGCCCAAAAGGGCCGATACGACATGGAAACCGAACGAGTCGGCATCCAGGGACCGGTGCAGTTCGAGGCATCGGGCGGCTATCGGCTGACCACGCGCGACGTCGGCGTAGACCTCAAGACCCGGCGGATGAAGAGTGCGGGCCGGGTCGATGGACGAATCCCGATCGGTACGTTCAGCGGCGACCATCTGGAAGCGGACATGAACGCGCGCACCGTGACATTGAATGGCCGGGCAAGCTTGCGCATCGAGCAAAATGGTCTCAAAGGGCGAAACTGATGAAACGCACCCTGATCCTGCTGTCGTCCGCCTTTGCGGGTACCGCCGCGCTGATGTTCGCCGGTGCGAGCGCACAGGTGTTCAAGAATCACGACAGCAACGCCCCGGTCAATTTCAACGCCGACCGGATCGAGGTGCAGGATCGCGCCGACCGCGTCGTCGTGTCGGGCAATGTCGTGGTGACGCAGGCCGGCATGACGCTGAACGCCGCGCGCATGACCGTGGCCTATAACAACCAGCCGGGCGGCGGCACCGGCACGGACGGGATCCAGATCAACCGGATCGATGCGTCGGGCAATGTCGTGGTGAACAAGGCGGACCAGACCGCGCGCGGCAATGTCGCCATCTACGACCTCAACAGCAAGCTGATCACCATGTTGGGCAATGTCACGCTGACGCAGGGGTCGAACAAGCTGACCGGCGGGCGGCTGGTGATGGACCTGAACAGCGGTCGATCGACGGTGGACGGCCGCTCTTCGGGCGGCGGCAGCGCCGGCACCGCGACCAGCCCGAGCGGGCGCGTATCGGGCACCTTCACGGTTCCGCAGCGCAAGAATTGAGGCGGGGCGCCGGACGAGCGCCTGCCATTTTCATGAAGAAAAGAAAGCGGGATCCCGGATCAAGTCCGGGATGACGTCTATCGTGCGTCTCCTATCAAGACATGATGAGGCCTATCCATAGGAAGCGTTCCCCGGCACAGGCCGGGGCCAGTTCACACCGTTTGACTGGACCCCGGCCTGCGCCGGGGAACGCGATGATTTGATGGACGCACTGCGTCATCGCGCTTTAAACGTGGCCCGTGCGCTTCGGGGCATGGGCCGATGCTGCCCCACGGCGTTACTGGCCAGCCAGGGCGTCCATGATCTGGCGCACCGGGGCGATGTCGTAGCCGGCAGCGGCGGCTTGGGCGGCCAGCACATCGCCATTGTCGCCGGCGCGGGCGCGGGTCAGCGCCCAAAGCAACGTGCTGCGCGTGCCCGAACGGCAGTAGGCGAGCAGCTTGCCGTCGCCGGCCTGTCCCAGCGCCTGCGCCATGCCGTCCAGTTGCCAGGGGGCAAAGCCGCCATGGGCGACCGGCACGGCCAGATAGGCGATGCCAGCCGCCTGCGCCGCCGCCTCGATCTCCGCGCCGTTGACCTGACCCGGCTCTTCATCGTCGGGACGATTGTTGATGATGAGGGTCACGCCCTGCGCCTTCGCCTCACCGACCTGCTCGACGCTGATCTGCGGGGATACGAGGATGCGGTCGGTCAGCTTGCGGAACATGGGCTTCTCCTTTTGCCAGCCCCATGCGCTCTGGAAGGCGAGCTTTCAAGATATTTGGTCAAAGGAAGGGCCGGATCGCGGCGAGGAAGGCGTCGCCCCAGGCGTCCAGTTTCTTCTGGCCGATGCCGCTGATATGGCTCATTTCGCGGATGGAGGAGGGACGCTGTTCCGCCATTTCACGCAACGTCGAATCGTGGAAGATTACATAGGGCGGCACGCCGGCCTCCTGCGCCAGTTCGCGGCGGCAGGCGCGCAGGGCGTCGAACAGCGGATCACCGACCGGGTTGGCATCGGCGCCATTGCGGGCGCTGCGCTTGCTGCGCCGCTCGCGCTTGGGCGGCATGAGGATGCGCACCTCCTCCTCCCCGCGCAGGATCGGCCGGGCATTGGGGCCGAGCATCAGCCCGCCATGTTCCGTCGTTTCCAGCGCATCGCGCACCAGCAGCGCGCGCGACACCGGGCGCAGCAGGGCGACCTCCTCCCCCGCGACGATGCCGTGGACGGAGATACGGTCGTGGCCGCGCTCGCGAATCTTGTCGTTGGGCGTGCCGGTCAGAACCGCCTCGATATGGCCGGCGCCGAAACTCTGCCCGGTGCGATAGACGGCGGACAGATATTTGCGTGCCGTCTCGGTCGCGTCGACGCTGGCCGGGGGCGTCAGGCAATTGTCGCAATTGCCGCAGGTGGCAGGCGGATGCTCGCCGAAATGGCGCAGCAGGATCGCCCGACGGCAGGTGGCGGTTTCGACGAGGGCGCCCAGCGCCGCGATGCGGGTGCGTTCGCCCGGCTGGCGGGCCGGCTCCAGCTCGGCGATGCGCATGCGGGCGCGGGCGAAATCCTCCGCCCCCCAGAAGAGATGCGCGACCGCCGGTTCGCCATCGCGGCCGGCGCGGCCCGATTCCTGATAATAGCCCTCGATCGATTTGGGCAGGCCGGCATGGGCGACGAAGCGCACGTCGGGCTTGTCGATGCCCATGCCGAAGGCGACGGTGGCGACCATCACCATATCTTCGCTGGCGATGAAGGCGGCCTGATTGGCGGCGCGCACCGCTGGCTCCATGCCGGCATGATAGGCGCGCACGGCCCGCCCGCCCCGCCCCAGCGTTTCAGCCAGCTTCTCGGTCGCGGCGCGGGTCTGGGCATAGACGACGCCCGGGCCGGGATTGGCGGCGACGAGGTCGGCCAGTTGGCGGGTCAGGCCGTCGCGCGGATGGACGGCATAGCGGATATTGGGCCGGTCGAAGCCGGAGATGATGAGGCCGTCGCGCGGGATGCCCAGTTGGACGAGGATATCCTCGCGCGTGTGCGCGTCCGCGGTGGCGGTGAGCGCCAGGCGCGGGACATCGGGAAATTCGTCCAGCAGCGGGCGCAGCAGGCGATAGTCGGGGCGAAAATCATGGCCCCATTCGGACACGCAATGGGCTTCGTCGATGGCGAAGAGGGCGATCTTCGTCGCGCGCAGCAGGTTGCGGAAATTTTCCTGACTGGCGCGTTCGGGCGCGACATAGAGCAGGTCGAGATCGCCATTGCGCAGGCGATCCTGCGTCTCGCGCCAGTCGGCGTCCACGCTGGTCAGGCTGGCGGCGCGCAGGCCCACCGCATTGGCGGCGCGCAACTGGTCGTGCATCAGCGCGATCAGCGGCGACACGACGATGCAGCAGCCGTCGAGCGCGGCGGAAGGCAGCTGATAGCAGAGCGACTTGCCCGCGCCGGTCGGCATGATCGCCAGCGTCGGCCGCCCCGCCATGACGCGGCCCACCACCTGTTCCTGCACGCCCCGAAAGGCGGTGAAACCGAAAATATCGTGGAGAAGCGTGGGGATGTCGCGCGCCATCGGGCGGCCTTAGCGGGTGCAGGGCGACGGGGCTAGGGGGTTGAGGACTATAGGGTGATCGAAGGGTGGGGATGGGTGGGAAGTGGACGTTTCTTACCCCTCTTCCCCGTGGGGGAGAGGGCTGCGTAGACTTGGCAGCTTGCTGCCTAGTCGGAGCTGGGTAAGGGGGACAACATCACGGGCATACGCCAATCTTGCGCCAGTCCCCCCTCATCCAACTTCGCCTAACCGCTACGCGGTAAGGCTTCGTATCCTTCTCCCTCCAGGGGAGAAGGATGGTCCGCTTCTGATCGCAAGCGAACCATCATCGTTACTCCCCTGACGGGGGAGGATCACGGCCGTCTCAATCCATCACCCCACAGAGTCGAGCAGGCAGCCCCAGCCGGGTTTGAACCGCGCGGTCCGGCTTGCCAGCAAGGGGACGCTGGCCTGTACCGCGCGCTCATCCGGGAGGTCGGTGAGGCTTACCAGACCCATGCCCGGCTCCTTGTCGGCGTTGCAGCTGCCCATGGCGCGCCCTTCGACATAGCGGCAGGAGCAGCCGAGGCGCGCACCATAAGCGGCGCCGAGCCGGGCGCGGGCGCTCAGCGCCGTCCAGTGCCAAGCGAGCGCGCCCAGCAGCGCCAGAACGAGCAGCCCGCCCAATATCCACCATTTGCGTCGAACCAGCATGGCCCTTTTCGAATCCCTTCTGTAAGGGCGCGGCTTATGCAGATCGACAGTCGAATCGTAAAGCGCCTTGGGCTGGCGCTGGGGGTGGCCGGTGTCGTCGTGGCGGGCACGCTGGCCAGCCGCGCCGCGCCTATCGCCGATCCCGTCTACCGCGTGTCCAGCGATGCCGTGGTGGGCGAAAACGCCCTGCGCGGGGCGATCGATCCCTTGTTCGATGCGGATGCCATGGGGCAGACCCGCGCCCTGCTGGTGATGCGCGACGGGAAGGTGATTGCCGAGCGTTATGCGCCCGGTTTCGGGCCGGACACGAAGCTGCTGTCCTGGTCGATCGCCAAGAGCGTGACGGCGGTGCTGGTCGGCCTGATGGTGTCGGACGGGCGGCTGGCGCTCGACATGCCGGTGCCGGTCGCGGCCTGGAGCCAGCCGGGCGATCCGCGCGGCAAGATCACGCTGCGGCAATTGCTTCAGATGCGCTCGGGGCTGGACCATGTCGAGGATGGTGAGCCGATCACCAACGGCGACACGGTGCGGATGCTGTTTACGACGGGCGCGCAGGACATGCGCGCCTATGCCGAATCCAAGCCTTTGGCGCATCCGCCCGGCGCCGTTTTCTCCTATTCCACCGGCAGCAGCATCATATTGTCCGATCTGATGACCCGGATGCTGACCAACAGCAGCGATCCGGACGTGCGGCGGCGGGCGATGCAGATGTTCATCGACGGGCGGCTGAAGGCGCCGGGCAATCTGCCCAGTCTCACGCCGGAATATGATACGGCCGGCACGATGATCGGCGGCAGCATGCTGCACATGACCGCGCGCGATTATGGGCGCTTTGGCGAATTGCTGCGCAATGACGGGCGATCGCCCAACGGGCATCAGATCTTGCCGGAAAAATGGGTCGATTTCATGCGGGCGCCCTCCCCGCGCAATCCGGCCTATGGCGCGCATCTGTGGCTGAACCGCGATAGCAGCGACAGTGCGCTGATGCCGGGGCAGGCGCCCGCCAGCCTGTTCGGCTGCGTCGGGCATAACGGGCAATATATATTAGTTTCGCCCTCGCAGCGGCTGACGGTCGTGCGGATCGGCATGTCGCCGCACAAGGAACAGCGCGCCGCCGTGCGGGGCGCGCTGGCGAAGTTGATCGGGCTGTTTCCGGGTTAGGTCAACGGGCGGGACTGGACCCCGGCCTGCGCCGGGGAACAATGGTATCCTGCACGATACTCCGGGTTAGAGGAAGAAGCGCCCCTCGATCACCGTGCGGCATTGGCCGGTGAGGATGACGCGGTCGCCCGCCAGCGTGCAGCCAAGGCGGCCGCCCCGGGCCGAGGCCTGATAGGCGCTGATCTGCGTGCGGCCGAGGCGCTGCGCCCAGAAGGGGACGAGCAGGCTGTGGGCGGAGCCGGTGACGGGATCTTCATCCACGCCCCCACCCGGCACGAAGACGCGGCTGAGGATGTCGCTGTCGTCGCCCGGCGCGGTGGCGATCAGCATGACGTCGCCCAGCGGTTTCAGCGCGGCGAAGTCGGGCGTCAGGGCGCGGACCGCTGCGGCGTCGGGGAAGAGGAAGAGGCTGTAGCCGCCATCGCGCCAGTGGGATTCGATCGGCTGACCACCAAGGCCGGCGGCAAGATCCGGCAGCGCTTTGGCCGCCATGGGCCAGGCAGGCAGCGAGAGGGCATAGCCATCCCCGTCGCGGGTTACGGTCAGGATGCCGGACTGGCGGGTACGGAAGCGGATCGAATCGCCATTGATCAGGACATGGCCGCTGGCCAGCGTGGCATGGCCGCATAGCTTCACCTCCACCGTGGGCGTGAACCAGCGCAGTGCGTAATCGGCCTCCGGGTCTTCCGGCGTCGGCACGGTGAAGGCGGTTTCGGACAGGTTGTTTTCTTCGGCGATGGATTGCAGCGTGGCGTCGTCCAGCCAGGCATCCAGCGGAATGACCGCAGCGGGATTGCCGGTGAAGGGCGCGTCGGCAAAAGCATCGACCTGGGTAAAGGGCAGGCTGGTCATGGGCATATCCTGTCGGCTGTGATGCCCCGTGATGCCCCGCCTGTCGTCAGGGAGACAGGGCCGCAGGCGTGGCAATGGCCTGCCCCTTCGCCAGATATGAAATGGGCCAGCCATGTCGCCATGGCTGGCCCGTGTCGCGGCTTTGAGGGGACGTTTTGACCGTCAATCCGCGCTTTTAAATCACAGCGTTTCTGCAAGAAAAACGCTGCGACGCGTGGTGACGCTCCCCAGGCTTACGCTCTGCCGCTCGCCCTCCCGCGGGCGATGAGCGTCATCATAGCGTAACAGGGGCGAGTCGTCTCGCCGCCGGAAGAGATTGGGCGCGCGATTGGCGCGGTTCGGCGTGTCAGTCCCCGGCCGGCTCGCCGCATTGGGCACGGTGGAGCAGCTTCTGGTCGGCCAGCACCAGCGCCATCATCGCTTCGACCACGGGCACGCCGCGGATGCCGACGCAAGGGTCGTGGCGCCCCTTGGTGATGATCTCCGACGCTTCGCCTTCGCGGGTGACGGTTTCGACCGGGATCAGGATGGAGCTGGTCGGCTTGAAGGCGATACGGACCTTGATCGGCTGACCGGTGGCGATGCCGCCGGCGATGCCCCCAGCGTGGTTGGCGAGGAAGACCGGGCCATCATTGGGCTGTTCGGGATTGGGCCGCATCGGGTCCGCATTCTGCTCGCCGCGCAGACGGGCGGCGGCGAAACCGTCGCCGATCTCCACGCCCTTGACCGCATTGATGCTCATCATCGCGGCGGCGAGTTCGCTATCCAGCTTGGCATAGAGCGGCGCGCCCCAGCCGGCCGGGACTCCGCTGGCGACGCATTCCACGACCGCGCCGATGGACGATCCATCCTTGCGCGCGCCGTCGACCAACACTTCCCAACGCGCAGCGGCAGCGGGATCGGGGCAGAAGAAAGGGTTCTGGCCGATCTGCGAAGCGTCGAAATTGGCGTAGTCGATGGCGTCGCCACCGATTTCGCTGACATAGGCGAAGATATCGACTTCGGGGATGACCGCACGGGCGACCGCGCCGGCCGCAACCCGGCTGGCGGTTTCGCGCGCCGAGGAGCGCCCGCCACCACGATAGTCGCGAAAGCCATATTTGGCGTCATAGGCATAGTCGGCATGGCCGGGGCGATAGGCCTTGGCAACGTCCGAATAATCCTTCGAGCGCTGGTCGGTATTCTCGATCATCAGGCTGATCGGCGTACCCGTGGTGCGCCCGTCGAAAACGCCCGACAGGATGCGCACCTCGTCCGCCTCGCGCCGCTGGGTGGTGAATTTGGAGGTGCCGGGCTTGCGCAGGTCGAGCCAGGGCTGAATATCCGCCTCGCTCAAGTCCAGCCCCGGAGGACAGCCATCCACCACCGCGCCGATGGCAGGACCATGGCTCTCGCTCCAGGTGGTGAAGCGGAAAACGCGACCGAAACTGTTGAAACTCATGCGCCCCTCTCCCCATGGGGGAGAGGGAGGGGCCCGCTCGGCGCAGCCGAGTGGGAGGGTGAGGGGATTTCGCGCACCGTCATCAAAATTGCCTCCAACACTCCTTCCAGAGTGTCCATCACATCCGCATTGCCGAAACGCAGAATACGGAATCCCTCTCTTTCCAGAATTCCGGTGCGATGTCGGTCGCTGGCTTCCCTAACGGCATGGTCGTCGCCGTCAACTTCGATCACCAACTTGACCTCAGCGGCGTAAAAATCCGCGATGTAGCCGGCCAGCCATACCTGACGGCGAAATTTGATGCCGCCCAACTGACGGTCGCGCAGTTTCGACCAGAGCCGTTTTTCCGGCTCGGTCGGATCGCGTCGCATGGCGCGGACTCGGTTCAGCGAGTCTGGTTTATCAGGATCGGGTCGTCGCATAGCCCCCTCACCCTCCCACCGCTTCGCGGCGGGCCCCTCCCTCTCCCCCAAAAGGGGAGAGGGGTTATAGCTCACTTATCCAGTGCGATATCCGGTGCGTCTTCGGCCTTCATGCCGATGACGTTGTAGCCCGCGTCGACATGGTGGATTTCGCCGGTCACGCCGGACGCCAGATCCGACAACAAATACAGGCCCGCGCCGCCGACATCCTCGATCGTCACGTTGCGGCGCAGCGGCGAGTTCAGCTCGTTCCATTTCAGAATATAGCGGAAGTCGCCGATGCCGCTGGCGGCCAGCGTCTTGATCGGGCCGGCCGAGATGGCGTTGACGCGGATATTTTCAGGCCCCAAGTCCATCGCCAGATATTTGACTGAGGTTTCCAGCGCCGCCTTGGCCACGCCCATGACGTTATAATGGGGGATGACCTTTTCCGCGCCATAATAGCTTAGCGTCAGCAGGCTGCCGCCATCCTTCATCAGCTTGCGCGCGCGCGCCGTGACGGCGACGAGGCTGTAGACCGAAATGTTCATGGTCAGCAGGAAATTGTCGAGGCTGGTGTCGGCATAGAGGCCGCGCAGTTCATTCTTGTCGGAGAAACCGATGGCGTGGACCACGAAGTCCAGCTTGCCCCAGCGCGCTTCGATCTCGGCAAAGGCGGCGTCCAGCTTGTCCATGTCGGACACGTCGCAATCGATCAGGAAATCCGACCCGACCTGCTCCGCGAGCGGGCGGACGCGCTTGGCGAGGGCATCGCCCTGATAGGAAAAGGCGAGTTCCGCGCCCTGTGCGTGCAGTTGCTGGGCGATACCCCAAGCCAGCGACTTGTCATTCGCCAGCCCCATGATGAGCCCACGCTTTCCTGCCATCAAGCCTGTCATAATCTTATTCCGTTCCCTTCGTCCTGCGCGATCGGCTGCTCATCCTCTTCGGGGAATTCCGCCAGCGCCGCGTTCAATTCCGCGCCAATTACCACGCCAAGCCCGACGAGAAAGAAAAAAATGAGGGTGATCATGACACCGGCCAAGCTGCCATAGGTCCGGCCATAGCCGCCCAGCAGCGACAAAGTGGGCGGCAACAGCAAGGTCGTACCATACCACCAGAGCGACGTCGCGACTGCGCCGGGCCATTTGGGGAAGCGGCGCGACTTGTAGGCGGTGGGGGTCAGGGCCACGAACAGCGACCAGAGGGCGAGGCACAATATCCCCATCGGCACCAGCTTTGCCGAGGCGACCAGCGCGATCGCATCGTCCGCCCAGGGGAGGATCTGATGCAGGAACTGGTCGACGCCGGTGATCGCGACCTGAAGCGAGAAGGCAAACATGACCAGGAAAACGCTGACCAAGGTGATGCCGATCGCACCCAGGCGATAGCGCCAGAAGGGCTTGGTGCTTTTGGTGCCGTAGGCGCGGCGCAATATGTCGCGGATCGTTTCGATCAGGCTGCCCACGGTCCACAGACCCACGACGCCGCCCAGCCAGAGCAAGGGGCCGCTACGTGCGGTCAGCACATCGTTGATCGGCTGGCGCACCACATCGGCCACGCCGCGCGGCACGGTATAGAGAAAGGCGTTGACCGCCTGCACGCCATCGTCGGTGCGGCCGAAGATGCTGGCCACCGCTGCTGCGACGATGAAGAAGGGAAACAGCGTCATCAGCGACAGATAGGCGAGGTTTCCCGCATGGATGAAGCCGTCGCTATAGGTGCCGACCGCGACGCGCTTGACGACTTCGAACGGCTGCGTGCCCGGCCGCACCCGATCCATCTGCCGATGGAAACGGGCGCGCGCCTCCTGCGCCATTTCACGGCGTTGCTCGGGCGACAGGGGCGAAGGCATCGGCATCTGCGCCGCCTAACGCATCAGACGCCCAGATGGGCGCGCACGGCCCGCTGGTCCTGCCAGCTTTCGACCAGCGCCTGGATCGCTGGATCATCCGCCGGCACGTCGATCTGGAGCGTGACCAACTGGTCGCCGCGCTGGCCATCCTTGCCGGTAAAGCCCCGCCCGCGCAGGCGCAGCGTCTTGCCGGAGGTCGCGCCCGCCGTCACGCCCAGCATCACCGGGCCATCGACGGTCGGCACCTTGACCTTGCCGCCCTTCACCGCCTCATCCAAGGTGATGGGCAGGTCGAGCAGCACATTGTCGCCGTCCCGCCGGAAGAAGGGATGCGATTTCACCTCGACCGTGACGATCGCGTCGCCCGCGCCGCCGGGGCCGGCCTGCCCCTTGCCGGACAGGCGCATCTGCGTGCCCGTCTCGACGCCGGCGGACAGTTTGAGGTCGATCGTCTTGCCGTCCTGCAAGGTGATGCGTTGCGGCGCCAGGGTCGCGGCATCGACGAACTGGACGGCCAGGCGATAGGCGACATTGGCGCCCTTTTGCGGCGGCGCCTGCCGGCCGAAACCGCCACCGCCAAAGCCGCCACCCGCGCGGCGACCGGCGCCGCCGAACAGGCCTTCGAAGATATCGCCGAAATCCGCGCCGCCGGATTCGAAGCCGCCGCCGGACGGACCCCGCCCACCGCCGCCGCCGCCAAAGCCGAAGGGCGCGGCGGGATTGCCTTCGCCGTCGATTTCGCCGCGGTCGAACCGGGCGCGCTTGTCCTTGTCGGACAGCAGGTCATAGGCGTTGGTCACGGCGGAGAATTTGTCCGCCGCCTTTGGGTTGTCCTTGTTCTTGTCCGGATGCAGCTCCTTGGCGAGCTTGCGATAGGCGGACTTGATTTCCGCCTCGGTCGCGCTGCGGGTCACACCCAATAGGGAATAGGGATCGGCCATTTTCTTACCTGTTGCACAAAAGCATCACTTGGCGACTATGTGGACGATGCGGCCCCGACATTCAAGCTGCCGATCATTCGGGGCGCCGCATAACCCGAACAGGGTATGCGCCGAATTCCGCCTTTTCCTAAAGGCCGGCCGGGGGCTGCGGCTCCGGACATCTTTGGGGGGAATCCGACTTATGCGTTTTTACAGGGGAATTTTGCTGGGTGCGACGGCGGCCATGGGGATGGTCATTGCCGGTGCGGCCGGGGCGCAGACCACGGTCACGCCACCGACCCAGGCGGACATCGATCATCTGTCCAGCCTGTTCCGGATCAGCGTCCAGCTGACCACCGCAGGCGGCGTGCCGCTCTATGATACCTATGGGCTGAACATCGCATCGCGCAGCTATGAATTCATGGACCCGGTCCGGCTGCGCGAACGCTATGTCCGCAACGGCGTGTCGCTGTACAATGACCGGGCAGCGGTGTCCGGCGTCATGGATTTCCGTGGCCTTCTGATCCAGGGCGCCTACGCCGCCAACAGCACCAGCTTCACCATCCGCATCCCCGCGCTGGATGAGGCGGGCGAGCGCTATACCAGCGTCTTTACCGGCCGGACCCGCGACGAAGCCTATGCGCAGTTCGACAGCTATCTGGACGATATCGACGGGCCGGACGCCGAACGGCTGGTCCGCGCCATGCTGCGCGCGCTGGCGCGTACGTCGCCGATCGATCCGCTGGCGGGCAATCCGGGGTCGGTACAGGGATCGCTGGTCCGCGCCAGCATGGATCTGTCGTCGGGCGATTCGGCGATCGAACAGGATGCGGCAAGCGGCGGCAGCAATACCGCAGGCGACCCGTGGATCGTCGGCGCCAATTATGGCTGGGGTTCGTCCAATGGCGGCCGGTACGACATCAAGCGGATCGACGCGCGCGTCGCCCGCAGCTTCCGCCTGGGCGAAGGTGGCCGCGCACTGCTGAAAATCGATTCGCCGGTCAGCTATTCCGAAGTGAACGGCGCGCGCGCCGTCACCGCCCAGTTCGGCGTCGGGGTGGAAGTGCCCGTGATCGCGCAGCGTTGGTCGCTGGAACCGCGCGTGGGCTATGGCATCACCGCGTCCGACCAGATCGGATCGCTGGGCCATATGCTGTCCACCACGGTCGCCAGCCGCTTCGTGGTCGGCAATGTCGGTCGTGGCCGCATCGTCATCGGCAATATGGTGGGCTATACCCAGACGCTGGGTACCGGCTTTGCCGGCTACAACATCAATCCGGGCCTGAAGAACTGGGCGTTCCGCAACGGGCTGGCCTATGATCTGCCGCTCAAATTCCGGGGCCTGGGCCGCAATACGTCGATGCGCGCCAGCTATACCTTCACCAACTATGCGGGCGACGACCTGTATTTCAACAAGTTCCACGAATTCGGCCTGTCGCTGGGCCTGCGTGGGCGTGAGGAATCGGCGCGCAATGCCCGCGACCTCATCCGCCTGAACCTGGGCCTGACCAAGGCTAAGGATTATAGCAGCTGGTCGGCGGGTCTGGGCTTCCGCTTCTGATCTAAACAGCATAGCCGGGGCGGGTGCAGCCGTCCCGGATATAGCCTTCATCGGCAGGCCGTTAAGAACAGGCGCTTATCGACAGGAAGACGCCACAGCCCTACAGGTCGGGCATGACCGATCCCTTCGCCCTTTTCGACGACTGGTACGCGCAGGCGCGCGACACCGAACTCAACGACAGCAATGCCATGGCGCTGGCCACCGCCGATGCGCGCGGGCGGCCGTCCGTCCGCATGGTGCTGCTCAAGGGGCATGGCCCGGACGGTTTCGTCTTCTACACCAATTTCGAGGGGCGCAAGGCCGGCGAGCTGCTGGACAATCCGCATGCCGCGCTGCTGTTCCACTGGAAGTCGCTGCGCCGCCAGATCCGGATCGAAGGATCGGTCGGCCCGGTCGACGATGCCACCGCCGACGCCTATTTCGCAACGCGCAGCCGCGACAGCCAGCTGGGCGCCTGGGCATCCGACCAGTCCCGCCCCCTGCCCGACCGCGCCACCTTCATGGACCGGTTCGACGCGGTCAGCGCCCGATTCGACGGCGCCCCGGTGCCGCGTCCGCCGCACTGGTCGGGCTTTCGCCTGACGCCCGAGCGGATCGAGTTCTGGCAGGATCGCGAACATCGGCTGCATGAGCGTCGCCTGTTCGAACGGACCGGAAGCGACTGGTCGCAGGGGCTGCTCTACCCCTGATATCCTGACGCGGGCCATGGAAGCGGGGGTGGAAAGGCGCGCCTGCTTCGTCTTGTCCTATGTGCGTGGATGCGGCCCCGATTGCGGGCACCCCATGCGCCTGTTAGGTGTCGGCCTGACAGACGGATAATGAAACGGGGCGCGTTCTCGGGCCTCCAGAGGAATTTGATGCGAAACAGACTGACGGCCTTCATCCTCATCGGCATGGTCCTGGGGGTGATAACGGGCTTTGTGGCCAATCAGATGATCGGCGGCGATGCGACGCTGGCGAAGGATGTGGCGGGTTATTTCCACCTGCTGGCCGACATCTTTCTCCACCTCATCAAGATGATCATCGCACCGCTGGTCTTTTCCACGCTGGTCGCGGGCATCGCCCATATGGGCGATAGCGCGGCGCTGGGGCGGATCGGCGGGCGCGCGCTCGCCTGGTTCATCATCGCCAGCCTGATCTCGCTGACCCTGGGCCTGATCTTCGTCAATTTCTTCGCGCCGGGCGACGGCCTCAACCTGGTCCGGTCCGGCGCGGATGCGGGCGTGAATACCGAAGCGCTCAATTTCCGCGACTTCATCCTGCACGTCTTCCCGACCTCCATGATCGGGGCGATGGCGGACAACCAGATCCTGCAAATCGTCGTCTTCTCCCTGTTCGTGGGCGTCGCGCTCACCGCCATCGGCGACAAGGCCAAGCCGATCATCACCCTGATCGAGGCGATGGTCGAACTGATGTTGCAGGTGACGGGCTATGTGATGCGCGTCGCGCCTTTCGCGGTGTTCGGTGCGCTCGCCTCGTCCGTGACGGTGCAGGGCCTGGGCGTGCTGAAGACCTATGGCGCGTTGGTGGGCGAATTCTACATCGCGCTGATGTGCCTGTGGGTGCTGCTGTTCTGCGCGGGCGCGATTTTCCTGGGCAAGCGGATGTTCAAGCTGATCCGCTATGTGCGCGAACCGATCCTGATCGCTTTTTCCACCGCCTCGTCCGAAGCGGCCTATCCCAAGATGCTCGAGCAGCTCGACCGGTTCGGCATCCCGCGCCGCATCTACAGCTTCGTGCTGCCGCTGGGCTATTCGTTCAACCTCGATGGGTCGATGATGTATTCGACCTTCGCGACGATCTTCATCGCGCAGGCCTATGGCATCGACCTGCCGATCGCGACGCAGATCACCATTTTGCTGGTGCTGATGGTGACCAGCAAGGGCATCGCCGCCGTGCCGCGCGCGTCGCTGGTCGTCGTCGCCGCGACGCTGGGCCAGTTCGACCTGCCGGTCGAGGGTATCGCCTTCATCCTGGCGGTCGATCATTTCATGGACATGGGCCGCACCGCGACCAACGTGCTGGGCAACGCCATCGCCACGTCGGTCATCACCAAATGGGAAGGCATGCTGGAGGTCGAGGAACCGATCGACGTCGCGCATCCCAAGGCGCCGGCGCATGGCGCCGCCCATGGCCGCGCGGGCCTGGAACTGGCGCCCGACATGGTGGACGGCGACCGCAAGGGTTGAGGCAGGCCCTGCCTTCGATGATGTGAAAAAGGCCTCCGTTCCCAGCGAACGGAGGCCTTTTCCATTCTACCAGAGAATGCCGCGCACCGGTGTGATCGGGTCTGGCGCCGGGTCGCCGATGGATTGCAGCAGGTCGATCTCGATCGTGCGACACATGGCGGTCAGCGGCACGTCATGGACGCTGTCGGCAAAAGGATCGGTCAGATCGTCGCCGATCCGCAGCACCGACATGAACATGAAGCCCGCCACCGTCGAACCGAGCGGGGTCGCGAAGCCCAGCGATTCGACCAGCCCGATCGGCAGCAGGATGCAGAAGAGATGGGTGAAGGCGGTGGGGATGAAGCGATATTGATAGGGCAAGGGCGTGTTCTTCAACCGCTCCATGCCGCCCTGCGCATTGGCGATATCGACCAGTACGGCTTCCATCTGGCTCTGCTGGATGGTGTCGATCCAGCCTTCGCGCCGCGCCATGTCGATCCGGCGGCCGGTGCTGTCGAGCAGGCCGTTGGCCGGATTGGCGCGGGCCAGAGCCTTGCCCTTATCCTCTTCGCGCAGCAGGCCGGTCACATCCTCGCCGATCGGCTGACGCCGCAACTGGCAGCGCAGCGCGTTCACATAGGCGATCTGGCGCTTGACGATCTCGCGCTTGAGATCCTTGGCCTCCGGATCGGGCAGGAAGTTGCGCGTGGCGCGCGACAGGCTGCGCGAGGCGTTGATCATCGCCCCCCACAGGATGCGTCCTTCCCACCAGCGCTGATAACTGCTGTTCGACCGGAAGCCCAGGAACAGCGCCAGCGCCGAACCGAAGATGGTCAGCGGCAGCGAGGGCGCCTTGAAGGGCAGGACATAATAAGCGATCGTCACGGCGCAGTCCCATATGAACAGCGCCGTCAACGGCTTCCATATTTCGGATGCGATCCGGCGCATGCTGGGGACGGCATCGACTATCATGCAAAACTCCTGATCATGAACCGGCGCAACGCCTAATGGCCCGGAAATGCTCCCTTGATGCCATAGCGAAACGAAACATTGCTGCGACTGCAACCTGCACAGATGCAGGTCGTTACACAACAATCCACAGGATATGGGCCAGCGGGAGGCGGGTCGACAGGAGGCAGGCATGACCAGCGACGCAGCCGACGCCGGCGAGAAGAAAGCGGCCCTGTCGCTCCAGTGGCAGATGCTGGGCGGCTTCCTGACCGGGCTGATCGCGGGCCTGATCGTCTATATGGCGGCGCCCGACGCGCGCTGGGTCGATACTGTCACCACCTATGTCACCGGGCCGATCGGGCAGGTTTTCCTGCGGCTGCTGTTCATGCTGGTCATACCGCTGCTGGTGTCGGCGCTGATCGTGGGCATTGCCGAAATGGGCGAATTGCGCTCGCTGCGCAGGGTGGGCTTGCGCACCCTGGTCTACACGCTGGTCGTGTCGGGCATCGCGGTGGTGCTGAGCCTGGTTCTGGTCAACCTGTTGCGGCCGGGCGCCGGGGTCGATCCTGCACAGGCGCAGGCATTGCTGGCCGATGCCGGGCAAGGGGCGAAGGCGATCCTCAATCGGGGCGGCGACACGCCGACCGGGGTGGAGGCGGTGCTGGCCATCATCCCCGACAACATCATCGCCGCCATGGCCGGCAACGACATATTGGCGGTGATGGTCTTCGCCCTCTTCTTCGGCATCGGGCTGGTGATGGTGCAGACGGACCAGTCCAAACTGTTGCTGAACGCGATGGAGGGCCTGTTCGAAGTGACGATGCGGCTGATGGGCCTCGTCATCCGGCTGGCGCCGATCGCCATCGCCTGTTTCATGTTCAACCTTGCCGCGCAGTTCGGATGGGATCTGCTCATCCGCCTGTCCGCCTATGTCGGCGTGGTGTTGCTGGCCTTGGCGCTCCAGATGTTCGGCGTCTATTCGCTGCTGATCGCCTTTGTCGCGCGCCGATCGCCGCTGCGCTTCTTCGCGGCGGTGCAGGAGGCCAGCGTCATGGCCTTTGCCACCGCCTCCTCAAACGCCACCCTGCCCACCGCCATCCGCGTGGCAGAGGACAAGCTGCACCTGCCCCGCCGCATAGCCCGCTTCGTCCTGACCATCGGCGCGACCGCCAACCAGAATGGCACGGCGATGTTCGAAGGCATTACCGTCATCTTCCTGGCGCAGTTTTTCGGCGTGGATTTGTCGCTCGGCCAGCAGTTGATGGTGATGGCGGTGTGCATATTGGGTGGCGTGGGGACGGCGGGCGTGCCGGCCGGATCGCTGCCGGTGGTGGCGATGATATTGGGCATGGTCGGCGTGCCGCCCGAAGGCATCGGGCTGGTGCTGGGCGTCGATCGTTTCCTCGACATGTGCCGCACCGCGCTCAACGTGACGGGCGATCTGGTCGCTGCTACGGTGATCTCCGCAGGCGAGGATGACGGGCGGGAGGAAGCGCGGGCATGAAGGGAGCTATGGCGCGGATCGGGGCAGCCATCGTCGCGCTGACCGCATCGACGGGCCTTTGCGTCCAGTTCGACGCCACGCTGACGCAAACGGGATCGGTCGGCGAAACGCTGTGGACGATACTGCGCTTCTTCACCATCTGGGCCAATATATTGGTCGTCATCACATTCGGGCCGTTCGCATTGGGGCGGCATGTGTCGCCTCGGCGCGTGGGCGGCACGGTGCTGGCGATCCTGCTGGTCGGCATCATCTACGGCCTGCTGCTGCGCGGCCTCCTGTCGCTCAGCGGTGGGGCGTTGCTGGCCGACACGCTGCTGCACAAGGTGACGCCGCTGCTGGCGCCGCTCTGGTGGATCGCCTTTGCCCGCAAGGGGCGGCTGAACCGCCGCGATCCGTGGATCTGGGCGATATTTCCGGCGGCCTATCTGCCCTATGCCCTGATCCGCGGCATGATGGAGCGAGCTTATGCCTATCCCTTCATCAATGTCGCGAAGCTGGGATGGGGGCAGGTCGCGATCAACGCGCTGCTGATCGCGATCGGCTTCGTGCTGGCGGGTTATGTGCTGGTCTGGATCGACAGGCGGTTCAGCGCGCGGCCTTCGCGGCTTCGCCCCACCAGATAAGGTTTTTCGCAAAACCGGCAAAACCGCGCTCCAGCGCCGCGCCACCTTCGCCCTGCGGTTGCGCCTGCTCGTTCAGCGTCTGGCCGATCTGGCCGACGCTCAGCCGCTCCGGCACGATCGCCATCCCCATGGCCGACAGCGTTACCGTCCAGTCGGCATGGCTGTTGACGCCGGCAAAGCGGCCCGCCGAGTAACTGGCGATGGCAGCAGGGCGGCGATCAAATTCCTTGAGATAATGATCGACCAGATTTTTAAGGCCCGGCTGCATCCCCCGATTATATTCGCCAGCCACGAAAACGAAGGCATCGGCAGTGGACAGGCGATCGGCCAGTTGCGCCATGGCGGCGGGCGCTTGCCCAGCCGGATAGTCGCTGTAGCGCAGATCGAGCATGGGCAGGTCGATCGCCTTTGCGTCGATCAGTTCCGCCTTGTGGCCCAGTCCTTCGAAACCCCGGATCAGATAGTCGGCCAGCCGAATGCCGAGCCGGCCGCGCCGATAGGAACCGTAGAGAACGAGGATGTCGAGCGCCATGCGAAGCCTTTCCTGTTGTGATGGAACGGCTTGTCGCACCGGCGCCCGGCAACGTCCACTCTTACCGCAGCTTGGCGATGTTCAGCCCGTCTTCCTTGGCGCGGGCCTTGGTCGATTCTTCGCTGCGGGTCAGCGCCTTGGCGATCGCCTTGAGCGCCATGCCCTTCTTGGCAAGCGTATGCAGCTTCTGGATCTCATCCTGAGTCCAGGGCTGCTTGTGCCGCTCGAAACGATCGCCTGCCATCGGATTTCCTTTGTCGAGAGAACCGCACCGGCCCGCTCCCCCACCCGGCCACCCATATGATACTGCCGTTGGGTGGCCGGGTGGGGGAGCGGGCCGGTACCGATCGGTTTCAGCTCAGCTGAAACCCAAAAAATCAATCCGCGAAGGGGTCGCGGACGAGGATGGTGTCGTCGCGTTCCGGCGACGTGGACACGAGCGTGACCGGGCAACCGATCAGCTCTTCGATACGGCGGATATATTTGATCGCCTGCGCGGGCAATTCGGCCCAGCTGCGGGCGCCCGCCGTCGTATCCTGCCAGCCTTCGATATCCTCGTAGATCGGCTCGGCCTTCGCCTGGTCCTGCGCATGGGCGGGCAGGTAATCGAACGTCTGGTCGCCGATGCGATAGCCGACGCAGATTTTGAGAGTCTCGAACCCGTCCAGCACGTCCAGCTTGGTGAGCGCAATGCCGGTCACGCCCGACACGGCGACCGACTGGCGCACCAACACCGCGTCGAACCAGCCGCAACGGCGCTTGCGGCCGGTGACGGTGCCGAATTCATGACCGCGCTCGCCCAGCCGCTGGCCGGTGGCGTCGTCCAGTTCGGTCGGGAACGGGCCGGAGCCGACGCGCGTGGTATAGGCCTTCACGATGCCCAGCACGAAACCGGCGGCGTTGGGGCCAAGGCCGGTGCCGCTCGCCGCCGTACCCGCCACCGTGTTCGACGAGGTGACGAACGGATAGGTGCCATGGTCGATATCGAGCAGCGTGCCCTGCGCCCCTTCGAACAGGATGCGCTGGCCGGCTGCCTTCGCCTTGTTCAGCGTCAGCCAGACGGGCTTGACGAAGGGCAGGATGAAGGCCGCGATTTCGGTCAGGTCCGCCATCAGCTGAACGCGGTCGATCGGCGCTTCGCCGAAACCGGCACGAAGCGCGTCGTGATGGGCGGTCAGGCGATCGATCTGAAGGTCGAGATCGTCCAGATGCGCCAGGTCGCACACGCGGATCGCGCGGCGGCCGACCTTATCCTCATAGGCCGGGCCGATGCCGCGACGGGTGGTGCCGATCTTGCCGGCTCCGCTCGCGTCTTCGCGCAGGCCGTCAAGGTCGCGGTGGAACGGCAGGATCAGCGGGCAGGTTTCGGCGATCTGGAGGTTTTCCGGCGTGATTTCCACGCCCTGCCCGGCCAGCTTGGCGACTTCATCGCGGAAGTGCCACGGGTCCAGCACCACGCCATTGCCGATGACCGACAGGGTACCGCGCACGATGCCCGACGGCAGCAACGAAAGCTTATAGACTTTTTCGCCCACGACCAGCGTGTGGCCGGCATTATGGCCGCCCTGAAAGCGGGCGACGACATCGGCGCGTTCCGACAGCCAGTCGACGATCTTGCCCTTGCCTTCGTCGCCCCATTGAGCGCCGATCACGGTCACATTTGCCACAGATACAGTCCTCCGCCCGCCGCGCGGACCGGCCATGCCCTTCGACGGGACTCGGCATGCCGGTGGGATAATCGGGCGCATGGTGCGCCCTTGATGCGGGGCGCGGGTTAGCCGCGCTGCCCCGATGAAGTCAAGTCAATAGGCGCTGGGCTTTGCGCCATCCAGCCAGTGCGAGCAACGCTGGGCGGCGCCATCTTCGCCTTCCGACAGGGCCGCGACCGTGTGCCAGCCTTCGGCTCGCAACTCTGCCGCACGCGCCGCGTCATGGCCGAGCGGCAGGAACAGGCGCTTGGGCGCTTCGCCGCCGAACCCGGCGTCGATCAACGGATCGGGATAGAGGGAAAAGCCCATGGCCGGCTCGTCCGCCCCATCGGCACGGGCGATGGCATAGCTGCCGCCGCGACCGATTTCGCCGATGAAGCCCTCGGCAAAGATGGAGAAGCCGAACCAGTTCTGAAATTCAAAGCCATGCCGTTCGGTCGGATCGAGCGTCAGGGTGATGTCCCAGCCGATCGGCTTGGCGATGGCGCGCAGGCCCGCGATGCGGCTGTCGATCGCGCCGCCCAGTTGCGCGCTCAACGCCTCCAACCGCTCCATTGCGGCGTGGAACGGGCCGGTCGCTTCGATAAGTGGCAGATAAGCGGCAGCGGCGGGGCTGATCGCCACCAGCGCGCCGGCATCCTTGGCATCCAGTTCGGCGCGCACCGCTTCGATCTCATTGGGGGCGAGCGGCAACGGCCCGGCGGCCAGCGCGTCGATCAGGTCGGGCAGGGTGAAGTCGATGGTGATGCCGGTGACGCCGGCGGCCTGCAACGCCTCGATCGCGATATTGACGATCTCGACGGCAGCTGCGGCACTGTCGCTGCCGATGAGTTCGGCGCCGAGCTGCAATTTCTCGCGTTCGGGGCGCAACTGGCTGGCTTTCTGGCGAATCACCGGGCCGGCATAGGACAGGCGCAGCGGGCGAGGCGCGGTCGCCAGACGGGTGGCGGCGATACGGCCGACCTGCGCCGTCATGTCCGGGCGGAAGGCCAGGCTGCGCTGCGACACAGGATCGACGGTGCGGACCAGATCCTGCGCGCGCATCGACTTCAAACGCTGCGTCAGCGTATCCTCAAACTCCGCGAGCGGCGGCATCACCCGTTCATAGCCATGGGTCGCAACCGTATCGAGCACGCGGCGCGCCAGACGCGCGGAGGCTTCGGCCTGCGGCGGCAAGCGATCGGAGAGGCCCTCCGGCAGGAGGCTTGGCGGGATCATGGTCATGGGACAGGCCTTTAGCGGATAATGCTATATTATCCAGCCTCCGTTCGTCCCGAGCAGCCCCTTCGACTGCCTGCCAAGGCAGGCGCTCAGGACAGGCACTGCGCGAAGTCGAAGTCCCGTATCGAAGGATGCTTCGATACGGGACTTCGACAGGCTCAGCCCCTACTCAGCACGAACGGAATTTCTAAGCTGTTACGCGAAACGCAGCAGCTTCACCTGCTTCACGCCGGTGAGGTTGCAGATTTCCCAGCGCAGCGGTTCGGTGACGGTGCCGTCCACCGACAGCAGCAGCACGGCTTCGCCACCCTGGTTTCGACGGCCCAGATGGAAGGTGCCGATATTGACGTCCGATCCGCCCAGCTTGCTCCCCAGGCGACCGATGAAGCCGGGCGCGTCCTGGTTGACGATGTAGAGCATCGTGCCGTCCAGATCGGCTTCCACCTTGATGCCGAACAGTTCGACCAGACGCGGCTGAGCATGACCGAACAGCGTGCCGGCGACCGAACGCTCGCCGCTTTCGGTGGTCACGGTGACGCGCACCATGGTCTGATAATCGCCTTCGCGGTCATGGCGCACTTCGCGCACGTCCAGGCCGCGTTCCTTCGCCAGGAAGGGCGCGTTGACCATGTTCACCGTGTCCGAATAGACGCGCATCAGACCGGCGAGAACGGCGGCGGTGATGGGCTTCTGGTTCAGTTCGGCGGCATGGCCTTCCACTTCGACGGCGACGCCGCTGATCTGGTCGCCTTCCAGCTGACCGATCAGGCTGCCCAGCTTTTCCGCCAGCGCCATATAGGGCTTGAGCTTGGGCGCTTCCTCGGCCGACAGGCTGGGCACGTTCAGCGCGTTGGTGATGCCACCGTCCAGCAGATAGTCGGACAGCTGATCGGCGACCTGAAGCGCGACATTGACCTGCGCTTCGTCGGTCGATGCACCCAGATGCGGGGTGCAGATGAAGTTGGGGGTGCCGAACAGCGGCGATTCCTTGGCTGGTTCGGTCTGGAACACGTCGAGCGCGGCGCCCGCGACCTGGCCCGAATCCAGCGCGTCCTTCAGCGCCGCTTCGTCGATCAGGCCACCACGCGCGCAGTTGATGATGCGCACGCCCTTCTTGGTCTTGGCCAGATTTTCGCGGCTCAGGATGTTGCGGGTCTGGTCGGTCAGCGGCGTGTGCAGCGTGATGAAGTCGGCCTTGGCCAGCAGCGTGTCCAGATCAGCCTTTTCCACGCCCATTTCGATGGCGCGTTCCGGCGTCAGGAACGGATCGAAAGCGACGACCTTCATCTTGAGGCCCAGCGCGCGGGTCGCGACGATCGAACCGATATTGCCCGCGCCGATCAGGCCCAGCGTCTTGCCGGTGACTTCCACGCCCATGAAGCCGTTCTTGGGCCACAGGCCCTGCTGCGTCTGAGCGTTTGCCTCGGGCAGCTGGCGGGCGAGCGCGAACATCAGCGCGATGGCATGTTCGGCAGTGGTGATGGAGTTGCCGAACGGCGTGTTCATCACGATCACGCCCTTGGACGAGGCATAGGGAATGTCGACATTGTCGACGCCGATGCCGGCGCGGCCGATGACCTTGAGGTTGGTCGCGGCGTCCAGGATTTCCTTTGTCACCTTGGTGGACGAACGGATAGCGAGGCCATCATAGTCGCCGATGATGGCGATCAGTTCTTCGGGGGTCTTGCCGGTGATGACGTCGACTTCGACGCCGCGTTCCTTGAAGATTGCGGCGGCGCGGGGGTCCATCTTGTCGCTGATAAGAACTTTGGGCATGGATTTTATCCTTTGCAAAATAGTCCCGTCATCCCCGCGAAGGCGGGGATCCATCTCTCGACATTGCACCTGTCGATAGGGCCGGAGATGGATTCCCGCTTTCGCGGGAATGACGACAATTATGAGAGTTAAGCGGCAGCCTTCACGGTCGCATAGGCCCAGTCGAGCCAGGGACCGAGCGCTTCGATATCCGCCGTTTCGACGGTCGCGCCGCACCAGATGCGCAGGCCGGCCGGGGCATCGCGATAGCCCGCGACGTCATAGGCGGCGCCTTCCTTTTCGAGAAGGGCGGCGAAGGCCTTGATAAAGGCTTCGTCGGCGCCTTCGACGGTCAGGCAGACGCTGGTCTTCGACCGCGACGCCTCATCGACGGCGAGATGGCCGAGCCAATCCCGCTCCGCGACGATCTTGCCCAGCGCAGCCGCATTGGCATCGCTGCGCGCGATCAGGCCGGCCGAACCGCCCAGCGACTTGCCCCATTCCAGCGCGAAGATCGCGTCTTCCACGGCAAGCATGGACGGCGTGTTGATGGTTTCGCCCTTGAACACGCCTTCGGCCAGCTTGCCCTTCGCCATCAGGCGAAACACCTTGGGCAGCGGCCAGGCGGGGGTGTGGGTTTCGAGGCGTTCGACGGCGCGCGGGCCGAGGATCAGCACGCCATGGCCACCCTCACCGCCCAGCACCTTCTGCCAGGAGAAGGTGGCGACGTCGATCTTCGCCCAGTCGATGTCATAGGCGAACACCGCGCTGGTCGCGTCGGCGAAGGTCAGGCCTTCGCGGTCGGCCGGAATCCAGTCGGCGTTCGGCACGCGCACGCCCGACGTGGTGCCGTTCCAGGTGAACAGCACGTCGGTGCTGAAATCTACCGTCGAAAGGTCGGGCAGCTGGCCATAGTCGGCGCGGATGACGGTGGGGTCGAGCTTGAGCTGCTTGGCAGCGTCCGTCACCCAGCCTTCGCCGAAGCTTTCCCAGGCCAGCGTCGTCACCGGACGCGCGCCCAGCATGGTCCACATCGCCATTTCGAACGCGCCGGTGTCGGAACCGGGGACGATGCCGATGCGGTGGGTGTCGGGCAGGTTCAGCAGCTCACGCATCAGGTCGATGCTGTAAGCAAGACGGGTCTTGCCGATCTTGGCGCGGTGCGAACGGCCGAGCGACTCAGTGGCCAGCTTGGCGGCATCCCAGCCCGGAGGCTTGGCGCAGGGACCGGAAGAGAAAAAGGGGCGGGCCGGACGGCTGGCGGGCTTTACAGCAGGCGCAATGGTGGCGTCGACGGCAGTCAAATCAGTCATGTAATGCTTCTCCTTACAGAGAGCTGCGCGGCGTTGGGACCGCGTGGCCCGTCGGCCGCACTAATGTCGCCGAAAAAAGAGTCAAGCCGTTTGTCGAAATGCGACGAGCCGCATCGCCGGTTAACTTTCGTAAAGATTCGGGATGGTAAACATCCGATTCATGGAAGAGCGGGTGACAGAAACTGGACTTCTGCGCGGCGCGGCTCTGGCCGTCGCCTGTGCGATCATGCTGAGCGCCTGTAGCGGCGATCTGGTCCCGCGCGGGCGCGTGGCAAGCGCGCCCAAACCGCCGCCGCCCGTCCGCGCGCCGGCGCAACCCGCCATGGAAACGCGGCAATGTTTCGCCAAACTCCAGTCGCAGGCGGTGGCCTTCACCCCCCTTCCCGACCGGAATTTCGGCGGCGGATGCAGCGCGGTAAACAGCGTCAAACTGATCGACATCGGCGTGCCGACGACCGGCATCGGCGCGATCACCTGCAACCTCGCCGCCAATTTCGCGGCCTGGGCGAAGTTTGGCGTACAACCCGCCGCGCGCGTCATCTTCGGCGCGGAGATCGAGAAGATCGAGACGTTCGGCACCTATAATTGCCGCCCGATCGCGGGCAGCGGCAAGCTGTCCGAACATGCGCACAGCAACGCGATCGACGTATCCGCCTTCGTCCTGTCCGACGGCCGGCGAATCAGTATCCAAAAGGATTGGGACGGCGACCGCCAAACGCGCCAGTTCCTGAAAATCGTCCACGCCAGCGCCTGCAAGCGGTTCAACACCGTGCTCAGCCCCGACTATAATGCGGCCCATCGCGACCATTTCCATTTCGACATGGGCGGGCGTGGAGGGTTTTGCCGCTAATTCATTTCGTCATTGCGAGCGCAGCGAAGCAATCTATCGCACCACATGGATTGCTTCGCTGCGCTCGCAATGACGGGGCGTTCCTATCAATTTCCCGCCAATCCAGACTTGGTTTTGTCACCGCCCGACACTAAGTTGGTGCAAATGACGAAAAAAGAAATCGAAGAACGCAAATTCCGCCCGGCCCGCGAAGAGGCCCATGACGCCAAGAAACAGCTTGGCACCCCCCAGACGCAGAGCGCCGCCTATAAGCTGGCCTATCAGGATACCGAATTCCTGCTGCGTGACGATCTGCGCCCGGTGCGGTTCCAGCTGGAACTGCTGAAACCGCAATTGCTGATGGACGAGGCGCAGATCGAATCGACCTTCGTTTTCTATGGCTCCGCGCGCATCCCCGAGCCCGATCAGGTGCAGGCGCGGATCGACGCGGCAACCACGCCCGAACAGAAGCGCATCGCCGAAAATCTGGGCGCCAAGGCCCGCTATTATGACGAAGCGCGCAAGCTGGCACGGATTTCGGCCCAATATCCCGTCAATGCGGAGGGCGGCCGCCACTTCGTGGTCTGCTCGGGCGGTGGCCCGTCGATCATGGAAGCGGCCAATCGGGGCGCGCAGGATGTCGGCCAGACCACCATCGGCATGAACATCGTCCTGCCGCATGAGCAGGCGCCCAACCCCTATGTCACGCCGGAGCTGAGTTTCCAGTTCCACTATTTCGCGCTGCGCAAGATGCACTTCCTGCTGCGCGCCCGCGCGCTCGCCGTCTTCCCCGGTGGGTTCGGCACGTTCGACGAAATGTTCGAGCTGCTGACGCTGATCCAGACCGGCAAGATGAAGCCGATCCCGATCCTGCTGTTCGGCAAGGATTTCTGGACCCGCGTCATCGATTTCGAGGCGCTGGCGGACGAAGGCGTGATTTCGCACAGCGACCTCAATCTTCTGACCTGGGTCGAAAGCGCGCAAGAGGCGTGGGACGCGGTGCAGGCATTCTATCAAGACAGTCAGGCCGCCGGCTGATCCGACCAGCCGAGCCGAAAAACGGACGGGCGGCACGCCATGACTTTGGCGACGTCACCTGTCCGTGCCATCCCTGATCTTCAGAAGATCAGAGGAGATGGCATGAACTGGACCAAGCGCGCTATATTATCGGCCATGGCCTGCGGGTTGATCGCGGCGGCGCCCGGTTCCAGCGACCTGTCGAAACTGACGATATTGCGCGATGTGAAGCCGGGCCTGTGGACGCACAGCTTCACCACCATCCCCAAAAACCCGGCAGCACCCGACCGGCAGGAACGCGCCTGCATTTCCGCCGCGCAATTGCAGGCGATGATCCGGGAATCGCTCGCGGCCGGGCCGAGCGAACAAATATGTCCGATCAGCGTGGGGTTCGATTCGTTCAGCAAGGCGAGCTTCACCCTGAACTGCCCGGCGATCCGTATCCCCGAACTGGGCGTCACGGCCCCGGCCGCCAGCATGCCCGGCGAGATCGTGCGCAGCGGGCGGGAAGAACATTGGGTCGTGTCGGTCAAGACCCCCGCCGTGCCCGGCAAGGTGCCCGCCGCGACATGGCGCCACGACTATCGGCGGCTGGGCGATTGCCCCAAGTGAGCGGACTTGCCCTGAACCGCTGACCGCTTTAGGGCGCGGCCATGCTCGGTGACCTCGCCCATGTCGACACCTGGATCTTCGATCTGGACAATACGCTCTATCCGGCGAAGGCGGACCTGTTCGCGCTGATCGACGTGAAGATGGGCGAGTATATCCAGGGGTTGCTTGGCTGCGACCCGGTGATCGCGCGGCAGACGCAGAAGCGCTATTTCATGGAGCAGGGCACGACGCTGTCGGGCCTGATGCACCATCATGGCATCGAACCGCACGCATTCCTGGACTATGTCCACGATATCTCGATGGACCGGCTGGAAGTGGATGCGGCGTTGAACGCCCATATCGCCGCCCTGCCCGGCCGCCGCCTGATCTTCACCAATGGCGACGCCGCCTATGCCGGCCGTGTGCTGGAAAAGCTGGGCCTGGCGCAGGCGTTCGAGCTGATCCACGACATCCATGCCTGCCAATATATCCCCAAGCCCGATCCATCGGGCTATGCGGAATTGTGCCGGGTCCATGCCATCGATCCGACCCGCGCCGCCTTTTTCGAGGATATGGCCCGCAACCTCAAGCCCGCCAAGGCGATCGGCATGACCACCATCTGGGTCAATAATGGCTCCGAAGCGGGCAATCACGACCATCATCCCGATTTCATCGATTATGAAACCGACCATCTGACGCCATTTCTGGCGAAAATCATTGGGGAAGCAGCATGAGCCAAGACCTGATCACCACCATCGACGCCGCATGGGAAGACCGCGCCAACGTCAATCTCCAGACGCAGGGCGATGTGCGGTCGGCCGTCAATCAGGCGCTGGCCCTGCTCGACAAGGGCGAACTGCGCGTGGCGCAGCCGACCGAAGCCGGCTGGCAGGTCAACCAGTGGGCGAAGAAGGCCGTGCTGCTCAGCTTCCGCCTGAACGACAATGTGCTGATCGACAATGGGCCGGGCGCGGGCCATTGGTGGGACAAGGTGCCGAGCAAGTTCGCCGGCTGGGACGAGGCCGCCTTCCGCGCCGCCGGTTTCCGCGCCGTGCCGGGCAGCTTCGCCCGCGCCGGCAGCCACATCGCCAAGAACGTCATCCTGATGCCCAGCTTCGTCAATATCGGCGCGTTCGTCGATGAAGGCACGATGGTCGACACCTGGGTGACGGTCGGCAGCTGCGCCCAGATCGGCAAGAATGTCCATCTGTCGGGCGGCGTCGGCATCGGCGGCGTGCTGGAACCGCTGCAGGCCGACCCCGTCATCATCGAGGATGACTGCTTCATCGGCGCCCGGTCCGAAGTCGTGGAAGGCGTGCGCATCGGCAAGGGTTCGGTCCTGTCGATGGGCGTGTTCATCGGCATGTCGACCAAGATCGTCGATCGCGCCACCGGCGAAGTCTTCATCGGCGAAGTCCCGCCCTATTCGGTCGTCGTCCCCGGTTCGCTGCCCGGCAAGCCCCTGCCCGACGGCACGCCCGGCCCCAGCCTCTATTGCGCCGTGATCGTCAAGCGCGTGGACGCGCAGACGCGGTCGAAGACCGGCATCAACGAGCTGCTGCGCGATTGATCGCAGTCCGGCGGGGTGGCCTGGCGCCACCTCGCTGACACTATCGCACGGACGAGACGGTTCTGGGCCGGCGGCAGCGTCCTTGCGGATATGACGGTCCTGCCCAATCGCCTGCTCATCGTTGACGATGACGCCACCCAGATCGGCCAGTTGGCCGATAATTTCGCCCGCTACGGCCTGCATGTCACCGGCGCCGCCTCTGCCCTCCAGATGCGCGAGCGGCTGGAGCAAGAGGATTATGCGCTGGTGGTGCTCGACCCCACCGTCGCGCCGGGTCAGGGCACCGCGCTGCTGCGCGAACTGGCGATCGAGCGCCGCCTGCCGGTGATCGTCCACAGCGCCGCCTGTGGCGATGCGGACCGGATCGCCGCGCTGGAAATGGGCGCCGAAGATTGCCTGAGCAAACCGGCCAATCCGCGCGAACTGCTTGCCCGCATCCGGGCCGCCCTGCGCGGCCGCGCGGGATCGGCGCGGGAAGTGCAGGCACCCGCCGCCCGCAGCGTCGCATCGTTCGAGGGCTGGCGCGTGGACATGACCACCGGGCAGCTGTTCAACCCGGTCGGCATGGCCGTCGCCCTGTCGGACGGCGAATTTCAACTGCTGCGGGCCTTCATCGAACATCCGCGCCAGGTGCTGGACCGCACCCGCCTGCTCGACCGCGTCTATGGCGCGACCAGCGACCATTATGATCGCTCGATCGACGTGCAGCTATGCCGGTTGCGGCGAAAGCTGTCGGCCTGCGGCCTTAAAGGCCCGGTCATCCGCACGATCCGCAACGAAGGCTATATGTTCGTCCACAGCGTCACCCACTAAGCGATCATTCCAGCGCCAGCAGGGCGAAGGTGGCGAGCCAATGTTCGCCCATATAGTCGCCCGCGACATGGGGCAGGCTGGCATCGATATGGACGCGCGCGGCCCGCTCCGCCAGATCGGCGACCGGATCGCCGGTCCCTAGTGCGGCGGCGATCCCGCGCCAGCACCAGGCGCGGCTGAGGTTCAGGCCGTCGAGATGCGCGATCTTGCCATCGCTGCGATCCGATACGGTGGCGGGCGTGAACAGCGTCACCGGTTCGCCCGCCGACAGATGCGGCAGGAAGGCGTGGAACCAGTCGGCAAAGTCCGCGCGATCCAGCAGACGGCTCATCAGCAGCGCCTCGCACAAGGCGGGCGAGAGAAATTCGTCGCCGCCCGGCTCCCACGCCTGACAGGCGCGGTCCTGCCCGAACCAGCAGATCGCCCTGTCGCGGATCAGCGCCACCAGCGCGGGATCGCGCGCCTCCGCCCAACCCAGCGTCAGGATCAGCGCGAAGGCGATGTTGAAATGGGTGCCGACGCGCAGCGGATAGGTCAATTTGGGCAGGAAAGCATGGAAGCGCTCTGCGAACGCGTCGGCCAGCGGCGCGAAGGCATCGGCCCAGGGCGCGTCATGCAACGCCAGTTCCTGATGCAGCGCCAGCGCCCAGGCCCAGCCATAGGGCCGTTCGAACCCGGTGCTGAGCGGCCGATGCAGATAGGCCAGTTCGCCCGCCACCTTGTCCGGCACCAGCATTGCGTCGCCCCGCGCCCGGATCGCATCCCCCTGCGCCAGCGTCGGGAAAAGGCGCTTCAGGCGCATCACCTGCCACCAGCCATGGACGCAGCTATGCCAGTCGAAACTGCCGTGGAAGATCGGATGATGGTCCTGCGGCGGCCGGGCATCCTGCGGCCCGGCCATCACCAGGTCCATCTTGTAGGGATATTGCCGCCCCAGATGCGACAGGGTCAGCGTGGCGAAATTTTCGCCAATCTCTTGCGTCAGAAGCGTCATCGAAAGGCCAGCCAGTAGATAAGAGCGATGTTGACGATCAGCAGCGGCAGTGCGGTGCCGACCTGCCGCTTGATCACGCCATGCTTGTCCTTGAGTTCGAGCAGGGCGGCGGGGACGAGGTTGAAATTGGCGGCCATGGGGGTCATCAGCGTGCCGCAGAAGCCCGCCAGCATGCCGATGGCGCACACCACCGCCGGATCGCCATGATAGGTGCGGATGAGCAAGGGCACGCCGATCGCCGCCGTCATTACCGGGAAGGCGGCAAAGGCATTGCCCATGATCATGGTGAAGAGCGCCATGCCGAGGGCATAGGCGATCACCGCGCCAAGCAGGCTGCCCTGCGGGATCGCCTGTTGCACGATACCGCCCACCACATCGCCCACGCCGGCCAGCGCGAAGACCGCACCCAGGCTGGCCAGCATCTGCGGCAGGATCGCCGCCCAGCCGATACAGTCCATCAGCCGCCGCCCCTGCTGCAACGGCACCAGCGCCCCGGCGCGCAGCCACAGGCATCCGGCCGTCATCGCGATCAGCACCCCCAGCGCCAGCGCGATCAGCGTCGCCTGCTTGGCATCGAACCAGTCCGGCGCGGCCTTGAACAGGAAGGTGCCGGCTAGCGCCGTCACCGGGATGACGAGCGCGATAACGAAGAGGCGATTGCCGAAGCGATCAGCGCGCGCCTGCCGCTGCTCCGGCGGCACCACGCCATCGCCCCGGCCAAGGCCCAGCGCGCCAAGTGCGATCAATCCCAGCACCAGCACGCCATTGCCAAGATCGCCCAGCCTGTCGCCCGCCCACATGGAGGTCGCGAGCAAGGCCCAGAAGGCGGCGGTCGTCCAGCGACGGGGATTATCCCGATCGCGCGCGCCCAGCAGGGCGAAGGCGGCAAACACCGCGCCGGCCAGCGCATAGACCCAGTGCAGCGTGATCATCACTGCCCCTCCGCGCGCCGACGCGTCAGCCGCCTGTCCAGCCGCCACAGGCGGAATCCGTGGATCAGCAGCGCCGCGATCGCGGTCGGGATCGCCCAGACCGACAGCTGCAACGGCTCCAGATCGATGCCATATTGTTCCAGCAGTCCCTTGATCAGCAGGATGGAGCCGATGGCGAGGAAGATATCTTCGCCGAAGAAAAGTCCGATATTGTCGGTCGCCGCTGCCCAGGCCTTGATCTCCTCGCGCTCCGCATCGTCCAGATCGCCCGCCTGACGCTCGGCCGCCGCTTCGGCAATCGGCGCGACCAGCGGGCGGACCGTCTGGGGATGGCCGGCAACGGAGGTCAGGCCGACGGCGGCCAGCATCTGCCGCAGGATCAGATAGAAGGTCAGGAAACGACCGACCGTCGCCCCGCGCATCTTCGCGATCAGGCCGCGCGCCCGCTCCTGCAACCCGTTCGCTTCCAGCAGGCCGACGACCGGCAGCACGATCCAGATGATGCTGACATAACGGGCATCGTTGAACGCCTTGCCGAAGGCGGCGAGGATCGCCAGCGGGTCCAGCCCCGCCGCAAGGCCCGTGACGATCGCGGAAGCCAGGATCACCAGCAACGGATGGAAGCGCAGCAGGAAGCCCGCCACGATGATGGCGATGCCGAGCAGAACCATCAGCCGCGCCTCCGCTTCATGCTCACAGCCCCGCTTCGATGGCCAGGCGAATGGCGTCGGCCGCCGTGCGCGCGCCCAGCGCCCGCAGCATCGCGGCGCGGTGCATCTTCACCGTCCGTTCGGTAAGGCCCAGGTCAAAGGCGATCTGCTTGTTGAGCTGCCCCTCCGCCATGCCGGTCAGCACGGCGCGCTGACGATCGGTGAGCGTCGCGATCAGCGCCGTGGCCTCATCCCTGCGCGGCACGCCTGCATCCTCGACCGCCACCTGCGACCCCAGATACCAGTCGAGCGCACCATCGGCGCCGAAGATCGGCGCGATCATCACCGCGTTGCGAAAGCCCGTCCCATCCTTGCGATAGTTGAACAGTTCGACCAGCACCGGCCGCTGCGCCTTCAGCGCGCCGCGGATCGTGTCGATCGCGGCACCCTCGGTATCCGCACCCGACAGGAAACGGCAATTGCGCCCGATCACCTCATCCTGCGCATAGCCGGTCAGCGCGACGAAGGCGTCGTTGCAGGCGACGATCGGATTGTCGGGCAGGCGCGGATTGGTGACGACGGCCGCGACGGCGCTGTCGGCAATCATGGCGACGGTCATTGCGGGCAGGGACATGAAAAACAGGCACTCGACAGGAAAACGGGGGCAACGCCAGCGCGCTGCCCCCGTCATGGTGCCCAATTCACCCCCCGACCGCAAGGCAAGGGAATGATTTCAAAAGGTCAGCCGGCAAAATTGCCCTGATGGGCGAAGCTTTCGATCGGCTTGCGATCGCTCGGTTCTTCGCGCGCCTGAAGCGCTTCGGGCAGGACCGATTTGTCGCCCTGACGCCCGATCGCGACCGCCGCCTCGATCCGGAAACGCTCCGGCACGGCCAGTTCAGCCCGCGCCTTGTCGAAATCCAGGCCGGTCATGCCATGGGTGTGATAGCCAAGCCGCGTCGCCTGCAACGCCAGCAGTGCCCAGGCGGCACCCGCATCGAAGCTGTGGCTGTGCGACGGCTTATAATCTTCCGATCCGGGCGCAGCCATCAGCGTGTCGGACAGAATGAAGACGATCGCGCCGGCATTCTTCACCCAGCCCTGATTGAAGGGCAGCAGCAATTCCAGGAAGCGCTGCCAGTCGGCATCGTCGCGATGGGCGTAGAGGAAACGCCAGGGCTGATAGTTGAAGGCCGATGGCGCCCAGCGCGCGGCGTCGAAAATAGTGTCCAGATCCGCCTGCGGGATGGCGGAGCTGTCGAACGCACGGGGCGACCAGCGATCGAGGAACAGGCTGTCGACGGCGCGCGTGGAGGCGCGGGGATTGGTGGCCATGCTATCTCCTGGAAAAAACGAAGGAAGGACCGCCAATGTAGGCGATCATGCGCATATGCGAAGGGGTCAGTTGACCGTTTCGCGCGCCGGCGCAGCCAATTCGCGAGAATCAGGCAGGTCCAACAGGGCATCGGCGTCCCGGTCGATCAGCACGACCGAAGGTTCGCGAAGCAGCGCCTGCGCCAGTCGCGCCCGCCACCGCCCGAACAGGCCATCGGCCCCATCCTGCTCCTGCCCATCCTGCATAGATACTCCGCGCCGACTCATGCGACTTATCTACTGATGCTATAGAGAATCGTCCTGCAAGCAATGCTGGACCGCGCGACAGAAAAATTTGGGGGCGGGTCGGCCGCCCCCATCGCTTATTTCGGCATGCCGGACAGGCCACTCGCGCGCCGCAGGGCATCGCCGTCCAGCCGATAGCCGTCGAGGAAGACGGTATCGACCTGACGCAGCCGGGTGATGTCCTTCGACACGTCGCCATCGACCAGGATGATATCGGCCTTCTTGCCCGGCGCGATCGATCCGATGCTGTCGGCAAGGCCGGTCATCCGCGCCGGCACGATGGTCGCGGTCTGCAAGGCCTGCGCATTGGTGAGGCCGGCCTGCTCGTAGAGTTCCAGTTCACGCACCAGTTCGAGGCCATAGCCATCCGTGCCGGCGACGATGCGGACACCGGCCGCGTGCAGGCGGCCGACCAGCCCGACCATCTTGTCGAAACTCTTGCGATAATCGTCCCGCGTCAGCCCGGCGACCAGCGGATAGCCACCGATTTTCCAACTGCGCGCGACCGACGGCGGGGCGATGTCGGCAAAGGGCGCATATTCGGGCGAAATGGCCGTGCCGTCCGACGTCATCAGCGGTTCCCACACGGTCAGGGTCGGGTCGATGATCGTGCCCCGCTTCGCCAGTTCGGCGTAGAAAGCCTTCATCGTCGGCGAATCCAGATCGACATCCTTGCCATATCTGGCCGGTCCCTCCAGCCGCGCGGCAGTGTTGGCCTTGTCCACCACATCCTGCGGCATCGCCTGCATCATGATGAAGTTGATATGGGTGATCTCATCATAGCCCGCCCGCACCGCATCGAGCGGGCGCATGCCGGCGGGCACATGGCCGTGAACGTGCAGGCCCAGCTTATGTGCCTCTGCCGCCGCCGGTGCGATCCAGGCCGGGTCCATGGACGTGTAGAATTTGGCGCCCCACAGGCCCGCCGCCTTGATCTTGTCGACCGCCGCCACCGCTTCGGCCGCCGACGACACGGTCAGCGCGCCCTGCGCGGCCAACGGATCCTTGCGGTCGATGATGACCGATATCTTCCCGTCCGGTGCCAGCAGGTCGCCGGCCGCCCGACGCTTCTGGATACTCAACGCCTCGTCGATCATGGAGCCGGGGCTGCGATAGTTGGTCATGCCCGTCGCCAGATTCTGCAACAGGTTCCAATCGTCGCCGACATGCTGGTGCGCGTCCCACAGGCCGGGCGACAGCGTCTTGCCGCGCCCGTCGATCAGGGTCGCGCCGGCCGGCGCCTTGATGGAGCCGCCCGCGCCGACCTTGGCGACCTTGCCATCGGCGATCAGCACCGCCCGGTCGGGCAGATAGGTGCCCGCGACCGAATCGAACAGCAGCACATGGTCGATCAGTGTCGGGGTGCGATTGGCGGGACTGAGGAACCGGTGCGCCACATCGCGCACCATGGCGGCGGTGGCCGCATCCTGAATATCCTTCAGCTTCGGCCCGTTCTTCTCATAACCCGCCGGCAGCAGCGATATCACTCCGGCATTGCCGAAGAAGCGATCATCCTGGTCCAGCCACATCGGCGAGGGAGAAAAGCCATAGCCCTTGATGAAGGCCAGCTTGACCGTCTTTGGTCCCTGCGGTCCGTCTATCTGCACCGACTGGCCGATGCTGATGCTGGCATGGCCGGTCGGCAGCAGGTCGATACCCTTGTCGCCGGCCGCCACCAGCGCCTCGATATCCTTCTCGCCCGCCAGCCAGGGGCCGCCATATGTGCTGTATCGCTTGCCCGCATAGGGCGCTGCGCCCTCGTCGATCACCGTCTTCCACCGGCCGACGCCATCCGCACCAACGCTGAACGTCTCGGCCGCGTCACCCTGATCGGTGAAACCGCGAATGACGATATTGCTCGGCCGCCCGTCGGCGCCAAGCTTCATCACCTCGTCCGTCTCCGTCACCCAACCGCGCAGCGACATGGACATGCGATAGGCGACCTGTCCGTCCACCAGCGTCCAGGACCAGATGTCGCCATGATTGCCGGCGGTCGAACTGATGGTGAAATGGCGCGCATCGGACGGCGCCGTCAGCAATTGTTCCTTGGGTGTCGGCGCCGCCATGGCGATGGACGAAATGGCGGCAAGCAACGAAGCCAGCATCGTTCGGCGCATATCTCACTCCCCATATTTTGTGGGATCAGACTGACGCGCCCGCGCGCGCCGCGCAATGGCTTTTCGGTGCGATCCTGGGGGCTGCGGCCGGTCGCCCGGCGCAGCCCCGTGTGCCTTGTCAGTAACGCGCGCGAATGCTGGCGAAGAGCGTACGCCCCGTTTCCGGGAAGCCGTCGGTCAGCGTGTAATAATCGTCGAACAGATTACGGCCGCCCACGCCGATCTCGATCCCGTCGGTGATGGCATAATCGACGCGCAGCCCCGCATTCACATAGGCTCCGGTACGATAATAACGCTGCGGCGCGCTGGCCGGCAGGGCGGTGAACAGGGTCCAGCGGTTTGACGCCAGATCCACGCTGGGGACGATGTGCAGCTTCTCGATCGGTGCCCAGTCCAGATAGGCGAAGCCCTTGTGCGTGGGCACGCCGGTCGGGTGGAACAGCGGGTTGGCGGCATAGTCCAGATTACGCTTCGTGCCGGTATAGTTGAACCCGGCGTCCAGCCCCGGCAGGATCGTAGCCGACACCGACAGTTCGACGCCATAATATTCGCCCTTACCGACATTGCGGCTCTGCGACAGGTTGGTCAGCGCGCAGCCGGCGACCGGCACCGCCGGCGGCGTGGTCGATGCGGTGCAGGGATAGGCCGGCGTCGGCACGCTGAAGATCGCGTTGCGTACCCAGCTGTAGAAGAGCGCACCCTCCACTCGCAGCTTGCCCGCCGCCCAGCTGCCGCCGATTTCCGCATTGGTGGCGCGTTCGGCCTTCAGATCGGGATTGGGGATGGCGGTGTTGAAGCGTTGGCTGAACCGTTCGAAAATCGTCGGGAAACGCGCGCGCGACGACAGGCTGGCGTGCAGGTTCACCGCCTCGCTCGCCTGCCAGTCGAACCGGCCCTGCACATTCCAGGTGTCGGCATCGCGGCGCGGATAATTATACAGCACCGACGCGCCCGACGTGCCGAGCGGCGCGCCATATTCCTGCGCCTTGATCAGGTTGCGCCAATCGAAGCTGCCGCCCAGCGTGAAGCGCAGGTCCGGCGTCAGGCGCAGCTCATTTTCCAGCGCGGCGGAAAATGTCTCTTCCGTCTGGGTCTGGCGCGGCTCGGTGGTGCCGATGCCGGCGGTGGAGAAGCTGGTCTGAAACTCGACATGCTTGTCATGGCGATAGTGGAAGGCAAGGCGCAGCGTATCCGCTTCGCTCGCGTCGAAATCCAGCTGGGCCGATCCGCCCCAGGCGCGATCTTCATAGGGACTGTCGAACGTATAGGGCCGGGTCTGCGTCGTCATCGTGCGGTCGGTGAAGCTGCGCAGGATCGAATCGAACTGGTTGTAATAAGCGCGGGTCTTGAGCGTCGCCCGGTCGCCCAGCGCGGTGGTCGACAGGAAATAGATGCTGGTGATGTTCCATTCCGGCCAGTCCCAGAAGCGCGGCGTCGTCACCGTATCGCTGATGTGCAGCGGCGCGCCCTTCGCCCCCTCCTGATAGGTATAGCTCAACGCATATTCGTCGGTCGCATTGGGCGTGAAGCCGACCTTGGCATTGACGCGCCAGTCGCGGGTACGCGAAAAATCGCGCGCGCCGCCATCCTCCAGCGCGACGTTCCGCGGGGTAAAGTCGTTGGGCAGATCCCAATGGTCGGTAAAGCTGCGCGCATAGCTGGCCTGCGCATACCATCTGTCGTGGCGCGTCCCGACCTTGGCGGAGACATTATAGCCGGCATAGTCGGTATCATTGTCGAAATTCACCGTGCCGCGCAGGTCGATATCCAGCGCCTTGGTCGGCTTGGCGGTGACCAGGTTGATCGCCCCGCCCATCGCGCCCGGCCCGTCCAGCACCGACGCATAGCCCTTGGCCACCTGCACTTCGGCGATGTCGGTGGTCAGGAAACGGCCATAGTCCAGCCGGTTGTCGGCGGGCAGATAGACGCGGATGCCGTCGATCGACAGCGGCACCTGAAACCGGTCGAAACCGCGCACGAATACCAGCCGCTCGTTGCGCGTGCCGCCGCTATTGCCGGCCGATACGCCAGGCATCAGGTTGATCGCATCGTCCAGCGCGGTACGGCCGAACGTGTAGATGGCGTTCGAGGACAGGGTATTGGTATCGATCTCGATTCCCTGGGTGCGGGGTGCGGTGACGATGATCTGCCCCAGCGAGAAGCTATCGCTCCCCTCCTCCGGCTGAACCTGCGCCTGGGCCTGACCCGCAAAGGCACTGCCCGCCAGCAACAGGGCGGTGAAAGCGATCCTCATATATTTTCCCCCTTTTCCGGTCGTTCGACTCGATATATCCGGCCGTATATAGCGAAATATTTCGGAGGGAAGCCCCAGATGCCATTCAGCGCCCCGTTCCAGCGCCTCGCGCCGGCCGCCATCGCCGCGCTTCTCTGCACCGCGCCCGCCGCTGCGCAGATGGACCATGCGCCGGCCCAGTGCGCCGCCCCGGCGGAGCTGCCCGCGCCCATGGCCTCCTGGCGCAATCCGGTCGCTTTGAAGGCCGCCGCCGATGGCAAGGGCGCCGCGCGCGCCATGCTGACGCCGGGACGGACCGTAACCCTGGCGCTGCTTCCCACGCCCAAGGTCGCCTATCCGGTACGGCCGGCCAAGCCGGGCGGCAGCGTCAGCCATGGCGGATTGGCCAGCTTCACCGTGAAAGAAGCGGGCACCTGGCGCGTCGCGCTGGGATCGGGCGCCTGGGTCGATGTGATCGGCGACGGTCAGGCCGCGACCTCGACCGCCCATGGCCATGGGCCGGACTGTTCGGGCATTCGCAAGATGGTGGATTATGACCTGAAGCCCGGTCGCTACACGCTGCAAATCGCGGCCAATGGCGAGGACAAGCTGACCCTGCTGGTGACGCGCCTGCCGTGAAGCCCCTGCTGCTGGCCGCCGCATTGCTGATGCTGGTCGCGGCCGGCAAACCATGGCGCTGGGATCTGCCGGCCGGGGTGGACGCCCCGCCCGTGCCCGCCGACAACCCGATGAGCGCGGCCAAGGTCGAACTGGGCCGCCGCCTTTTCTATGATGCGGATCTGTCGGCTGACGGCACCATGGCCTGCGCCGCCTGCCATGAACAGAAACGCGGCTTTGCCGACGGCAATGCCACCCGGCCGGGCGTGCATGGCGATCCGGGCCGGCGCAACGTGCCGGGGCTGGCCAATGTCGGCTGGCTGTCGCCGCTCACCGCCGCCGATCCCAGCCTCACCCGGTTGGAGGATCAGGCGCTGGTGCCATTGCTGGGCACCCAGCCCGTCGAAATGGGCATGACGGGTCGGGAAGCGGAATTGCCGCGCCGGCTGGGCGCCAATGCCTGTTATCGCACCATGTTCGCCCGCGCCTTCCCGGCGGAAAAGGGCCGGATCGACACGCGCACGGTCACCGCCGCACTCGCCGCCTTCCAGCGCACCCTGATCGCGCGCGACAGCCCCTATGACCGGTTCCGCCGGGCCGAAGCCAGCATGCCCGCCGCTGCACAACAGGGCCTCCGCCTGTTCGATCGGCATTGCGCATCCTGCCATGGCGGGCAGGACATGACCGACCTGCGCTATCATGGCTTCGAACCGGTGCAGGCGCGCGACCCCGGCCTCATCGAAAAGACCAGCCGGGCGGCGGATGCGGGCCTTTTCCGCACAGCATCGCTGCGTAACGTCGCCATCACCGGTCCCTGGTGGCATGACGGGTCGGCCCGCAGCATGACCGACGCGATCCGCCGCCATCGCCTACCGCTTCCCGAAGAGGCGATGGCTCCGCTCGCTGCGCTCCTCGAGCAATTCACGGACGTTAATTTCCTGACCGATCCACGCTTTTCCATGCCCGATCGCGCCTGTGGGAAGCGGCTATAACACCCGCCCCTAATTATATTTCAAATAGTTAGGCCGCATGCTTCCATATGCAAATATCATTTCACATTTCAGAATATTTCATATACACGTAAAGTCATCGATCGATCACCGCACAGACCAGATAAGCGGGACGGTCATAGGACAGGAGGAGAGGATATATTCGCCGTGACAGGCGAAATAGATTCACAACCATGATCATGATGTGAACAGTCGTCGTTCGGCGGATCATTATGATGATCACTGATACACCCAAAAAATGCTCCGCTTGCATAGTTGATGATTATATCAATAGCGTCGAGCCTGACTTTCTGACCGTTGCCATATCAGGATAATAAAACGGCAGAGTTTTAACTATATTGTATCACAAGCATACAAATGGGGAGGATATTATGACCAATAAGCAGATATTATTCGGCGCCAGCCTGGCCGTATTGGCCGGCCTTGGCGCAACGCCCGTCGCATCGGCGCAGGATGCCGTGCCGCCTGCCGCGTCGGACATCATCGTCACCGCCCAGTTCAAGTCGCAAAAGCTGCAAGATACGCCGCTGGCCATCACCGCCCTCAATGGCGAAGCGCTGGAAGCCCGCGGCCAGACCAATATTTCCGAAGTCGCGGCCCAGACGCCGAACGTCACGCTGGCGCCCCAGAACGGCTATCTTGGCCCCGGCATCATCGCCTTCATTCGCGGCGTGGGCCAATCCGACCCCAATTTCGCGCTCGAACCGGGCGTGGGCATGTATATCGACGACGTCTATCTGCCGACGCTGACCGGATCGCTGCTGGACCTGATGGACCTCGACCGGGTCGAAATCCTGCGCGGGCCGCAGGGGACGCTGGCCGGCCGCAACTCATTGGGCGGGTCGATCAAACTCTATTCGGTCAAGCCCAAGGGCGACGGCAGCGGCATGCTGGAGGCGACCTATGGCAGCTACAACCGCATCGACATGCGCGGCTTCATCGACCTCAAATTGACCGAAAACCTGTTCCTGCGCGTGTCCGGCGCGAGCAAGAACAGGGACGGTTATGTCAAGCGGCTCGACTATGCGCTGACCCATCCGGGTTCCAACGTACCGACCCAGGCGACGGATGCCGATCCGGAGCTCGGCACGCTGGGCGGGCAAAGCTTCATCGCGACCAAGGCGGCGCTGCGCTGGTTGCCGACCGACAATGTCGAAATCAACGTGTCGGCCGATTATACCCGCCAGCGCGACGAAGCCGGCGCCAGCGTACTGATCTTCGCCAACAAGGCCGGTACCTTCCCCGGTCCCAGCGCGACCGGTGGCCCTCGCCCCTGGCTGGCTGGCGTCAACGGCGCGCCGGTGGCGCTCAACTGCGCCTTCGTCGCGTTCGGCGTCAACAGTTGCGACACGCCACCGTCGGGCTACAACAAGAAGTTCATCAGCTACGCCACCTTCACCGACAATGCGACGCGCGACGGACAGATGGCCTACAAGCCATTGTCGCTCGACCCGCATTCGGACCTCGACAATTATGGGTTCGCCGGCACGATCGACTGGACCATCAACGACACGCTGGCGCTGAAGTCCGTCACATCATACCGCCATTATGAGGCCGACTGGTCCTTTGCCGAAGGTGCACCGGTCCAGTCGTCCATGTTCGAACAGCAGCAGAGCAATACCCAGTGGAGCCAGGAATTGCGCCTGAGCGGCACCGCGCTCGACCGCCGGCTCGACTATACGGTGGGCGGCTTCTACTTCGACACGAAGGGCAAGTTTACCGGCCGTATCGACCTCAACTATGCCGGTATCGACTTCCTCCATGGCCCAGATCCGACGCCCGCCAAGAACAAGGCATTGTTCGCCAATGTCAGTTTCAAGCCTGTCGACGCGCTGACGTTGACGGGCGGCATCCGCTCGTCTTGGGACGAGAAGGATTATGGCTATGTCCGCCGCAATCCGGACGGCACGGCGATCCAGGGGCCATGCGCCTTCTTCCTGGGCGCGCCGACTGCTGGCCCAACGGGCGTCGGCAATGCGCCCAACTGCCTGCTCTTCGGCCTCAATGGGCTGGGCGCCCATTTCAAGTCGCAGCGGACCGACTGGCGCATCGCGGCGGACTATCGCTTCTCGCCCGAATTCATGGTCTATGCCCAGGTGTCGACCGGCTATCGCGCGGGCGGCGTCAATCCGCGCCCCTTCTACCCCAGCCAGGTTCGCCCCTTCTCGCCCGAAACCATCACCGCCTATGAAGCGGGGTTCAAGTCCGACCTGTTCAATCGCATGCTGCGCTTCAACGTCTCGGCCTTCTTCAACGATTACAAGAATATCATCCTGACCGTGTTCAATTGCCCGACCGATGCGGGCGCGGAAGGTACGCCCTGTCTTCAGCCCACCAATGTCGGGTCGGCGGACGTCAAGGGCATAGAGTTCGAAACGACGATCCGGCCGACCAGCCGCCTCAGCTTCGATGGATCGCTCAGCTATCTCGACTTCAAATATACGTCGCTGGGCAGCGCCAATACCGGCGTCACGCTGGACATGGTGCCGCCCTTCACGCCCAAATGGAAATGGAATGCCGGCGCGCAATATGATGTGCCGGACGTGCTGGGCGGGGAATTGAGCTTCCGTCTGGACGGCAGTTACCAGTCCCATATCTATGTCGACGCGATCAACACGGACGCGGCCACCGTGTCGGCCACGGCCACAGGAGCAGGCGGCGGCGCATTGCCCACCTTGGTCGCGACCAGCCGGATCGACGGCTATTTCCTGGCCAATGGCCGCGTCACCTGGCGCAGCGGGGACGATGGCTGGAGCGCATCGCTGGAGGTGCGCAACCTGACCGACAAATATTACTTCACCTCGATGAACACCAATTTCAGTTCGGTGGGCGTCCTGTCCGGTGCGCCGGGCCTGCCGCGCACCTGGGCGGTGACGCTCAAGAAGCAGTTCTGATCGATTGATCGGCGGCGCGGTCTTTCCCCGCGCCGCCCTTTTTCACGAGGGTTTCCATGATCCGCTTGTCCCTGCGCCTGCTGGCGCCAATGATGCTGACGGCCATAGCCATGCCATCGCCCGCCGCCAATCCGACCGACATTCCCGCCGATCCCGTCATCCAGATGCGCGAACATTGGCTGGATGCCGACATCAATGCCTTCAACTTCCGCCATTCGGCCGATATGTTCGAAACCCGCGCCGTGCCGCATGGCGACGCCGTCCGCGCCTTGCCCGATGGCCGGACGATCACCCCGCCCCCTTTCCAGCTGAACGGCGTCACCCGCAGCTATGACGACTGGGCGCGCCGCACCTATACCAATGCGATCATCGTCCTGCGCGATGGGAAGGTCGTGTTCGAAGACTATCGCAACCGATCACGCCCATCGGATCGCTTCATCTCCTTCTCCATGGCCAAATCGATCACCTCGCTGCTGATCGGCATCGCTCTCGACCGGGGCAAGATCGCTTCGCTCGACGATCCGGCCGGCAAATATGTGCCCGAATTGCGCAAGGGCGCCTATGCCGACGTGACGATCCGTCAGTTGCTCCAGATGCGATCCGGCGTCGATTATGACGAACGCTATGATTTCGGCGAGAAGCCCAGCGTCGCCGCGCTGATCCACCGCCATGCCATTGTGCTGAACGAGGAACGCTTCGCCGATCGCGCCACGACCATCGCCCGCGCCGCAAAGCCCGGCAGCCGCTTCAACTATGCGACGCTGGACACCGCCGTACTGGGCTGGGTGCTGGAACGGGCAACCGGCCAGTCGCTCGCCGCCTTCTCCGCCGCGAACCTGTGGCAACCCGCCGGCATGGAGGGCGACGCCTTCTGGATCGCCGACGGGCCGGAGGGCAAGGGGCGCGAATTGTCCGGCATGGGCTTCAACGCCACGCTGCGCGACTATGCGCGGCTGGGTCAGCTGATGCTCGACGATGGCCTGCGCGACGGCAAGCCCGTGCTACCGCGCGGCTGGATGAAACAGGCGACCAGCATGATCCCCTTTGCCCAGCCCACGCCCTTTGGCGGGCGCGGTTACGGCTTCCAATTCTGGCAACTGGACGATCAGCCGGGCGCCTATACCGCGCTCGGCCTCGCGGGACAGTTCATCTACGTCCATCCGCAAAGCCGCACGGTGATCGTGAAGCTGAGCCATTACCCCCTGCCCGAACCGCCCCATGTGATGGAAGAGACGCTGGCCTATTTCCATCAACTGACCGCGCCCTGATCAACCCCGGCCTTCCTGTCGCAGCGCTTCGGCGAATTGCCCGGCCCGTGCCTGCAACTGTGCGGAGCGGTCGCGCAATTCGCCCGCTGCGGTGGTGACCGCGCGGGCCGTGCGCTCGGACGATCCGATCACCCATTCCAGCTGGCGGATCGCCGCATCGGTATCGGTCATGCGTGCCTTGGTGCCCATCACCGCATCGCGAATTTCGCCTGCGACCAGCGATTGATGGTCCAGCGCGGCGCGCGACGATCCGGTGACGCGCGCAATCTCCCCCACCAGATCGCGCACCGCATGGACGCCCGACGTCGCAGTCTGCGCCGTGTCCTGCATCATGCGCAGCACGGCGGTGATCGATGCGGTCGACTGGCTGGTCAGCTCCGCCATCTGGCGCACTTCATTGGCGACGATGGCGAAACCCTTGCCGCTTTCCCCCGCCCGCGCTGCCTCGATCCGGGCGTTGAGCGCAAGCGTATTGGTGCGCGCGGCAATCCCGGCCACGGACGACACCACCGCTTCGACGGCGACCGTGTTGGCGCTCAGATCCGCCAGCCGCGCGACCAGATCGTCGATCGTCCGTTCCGCCCGCCGGGTGGAGGCGACCGCCGCACTGACATTGCCGTCCAGGCTGACGGTCGCCTCACTCAGCGCTTGGTTGCCGTCGACCACGATGTCGATCGATTCGGTCGAATGATATGCGGAACTGGCGACGATCGCGGCCGCGTCGCGACCGGCTTCGGCGCCGCGTTCCAACTCCCCCGATTGCCTATTCAGCGCCGTCGCGATTTCCAGCATCGGCCGCAGCACGCTATCGAAATCCTGCTCGAACAGCGCCAGCGTCGCCAGCGATCGCGTCCGCCCCTCTTCCTTGCGCCGCTCGCGCTCTTCGTCGCGCTCCTCGGAAACACGCACCACCGCCTGCTCCTGCTCGCGCAGTCGTGCCATCAGTGCCTGCGCCTCCCGCTCCGCCTGCATCGACAGGTCGGTCGCGCGGCGACTCTGCTCCGCCTGCACCTGCGCCTCCGCCTGCTTGTCCAGCAACAGCTGGTTCAATCGTCGGGCCAGCAGATATTGGGCCAGCCCCACAAGCGCCGTCACGACCACCAGGCCCAGCGCCAGCAGCCAGCCATGTTGCAGCATCGCCGTGCCGGGACGGCGCGGGGTCCAGCTGATATAGCCTGTCACCGCCGGTTCGGCGAACAGGTCCAGTTGCGGCCCGTCCACGCCATCGCTTCCCGTTTCCCAGCGCAGATGATCGATCGCCATCGACTGGCCGATATCGTCCAACAGGCGGCCGGCAACCGGCTGCAACCAGATCAGATAGCGTTTGGGATCGCGATCGTTCCTTATCCTGCCGTCGGTCGGACGGATCCGCGCCACGCCCAGAAAATAGGGCTGCGTTTCGTACAGGATATGGCTGATGATCGGCGTATCGGTCCGGTCTGCCGCCCGATAGAGGTCCGGCAGGTCGGCGCCGCGCAATGCCTGCAACGACGGCTTTTCACCCTTGTCCCAATAGCTGTAGAAAACATGGTTGGCGGCATCGCTGACATAGATGCCCCGCATCGGCATGGTGAAGGATTTCCACACACCCGGCCCGACATTATCGTTGGTCCACACCGGATCGACGGTCCGCACCATATGCGCATAAAGCTCGTCCCACAGCGCATAGCCTTTCAGCCAGCTGCGGAAATTCTTCGCCTTCGCGTCGATCGCCGCCTCTACCGCCTTGCTCGTATAGGCGATCTCGCTGCGATCCTCTTCCCGCGCCTGATGGATGCCGAACAGCAGCAGCGATCCGATCAGCAACAATGCCGCCAGCGCGTAGCTGCTCAGGATCTTCGCCGGAAAGGAGAGATTCGCCAGCGGCCGACCCGGATAGGAAGTCTTGAAATGCAACGGGCCAAACTCTCCAATGTTTGGCCATGTTGTAGCGCAAGATCGTAAATAAGCCTTTAGTGCTCGCGCCCGAACAAGATGAAGCGTGCGGGGTGTTTTGTTAGCCGCGCCCGACAAAGGGCATGTTGGTCGCCATCAGCGTCATGAACTGCACATTGGCCTCGGGCGGCAACCCGTCCATATAGGCGACCGCTTCCCCCACTTGGCCCACGTCCATCACCGGTTCGGGCATGCGTTCGCCATTGGCCTGCGGCACGCCGGCCGACATGCGATCGCCCATGGCGCTGCTGGCATTGCCGATGTCGATCTGGCTGCACGCGATGCCATAGGGTCGCCCGTCCAGCGCGGTCGATTTGGTGAGGCCGGTCACACCATGTTTGCTGGCGGTATAGGCGATCGAATCCGGGCGCGGACTATGCGCGGAAATGGAGCCATTGTTGATGATGCGTCCGCCCTGCGGACTTTGCGCCTTCATCGCGCGGAACGCCGCCTGAAGACACAGGAACGCCCCGGTCAGATTGGTGTCGATCACCCGGCGCCAATCGCTTTCTTCCAGCGCGTCGATCGGCACGTCGACCACATTGACGCCCGCATTGTTGAACAGCAGGTCGATCCGGCCGAACGCCGCGACCGTGGCGTCGAACATGGCGGTGACGCTCGCCGCATCGGTGACGTCGGTGGGCATGGTCAGATGTCCCGTGCCCTCCAGCAACGCCAGCGTCTCCGCCAGCCCCTCCGCGCGCCGTCCGGCCAGCGCCAGTCGATAGCCGCGCCGGTCAAGCGCGATCGCGACCGCCCGGCCGATCCCGCTGCCTGCGCCGGTGATGACGGCGACGCGCCCGGTCATTTCAGGGCGCTCGGCAGCGGCGCGCCGGCCAGCAGCGCATCCACATTGGCCAGCACCAGATCGGCCATCGCCTTGCGCGTTTCGACCGTGCCGCTGGCGATATGGGGCGCAAGCACCGTGCGCTCGCTGGCGATCAGGCCAACGGGCACGACCGGCTCGTCCGCCACCACGTCCAGCGCCGCACCGGCGATCGTACCGCGATCCAGCGCCGCCGCCAGCGCATCCTCATCCACCACGCTGCCCCGCGCGACATTGACCAGATAGCCCTCCGGCCCCAGCGCCTCCAGCACCGACGCATCGATCAGGCCGCGCGTCTCCTCCGTCGCGGCGCAGGCCAGCAGCAGCACGTCGCTATCTCGCGCCAGCACATGCAGGTCAGGCTCGAACCGATAGGGCGCATCTTTGGGCATGCGGCCATGATAGGCGATCGGCCCGAACGCCGCCAGCCGATCCGCCGTCGCCCGGCCGATATGGCCCAGCCCGACGATGCCGAACCGCCGACCCGTCATCTTGCGCTTCAGGGGGAAGCCTTCCTCCAGCCAACGCCCGTCGCGCACGAAGCGGTCCGCCGCCGGCAAGCCCCGCAGCAATCCGATGGTCAGGCCCACCGCCAGATCGGCGACATCGTCGGTCAGCACGCCGGGCGTCGTACTGACGGCGACGCCCCGACCCCGCGCATAAGGGACATCGACCTTGTCGAAACCCACGCCGTTGATGGCGATCAGCCCAAGCGACGGCAGCGCGTCGATCAGATCGTTGGTGCAGCCCAGATGCCCGCCGGTGACGACGACATTGACGCTGTCGGCCTGTGTCGCCAGCCACGCGCGCTGCGCCGCTTCGTCCAGTTCGAACCAGCGCACCACCGGGCAACGTTCGGCCAGTTGCGCCTCCAGATACTCCGACAGCGGGCAAAGCTGCAACGCGACCTGTTTTCCCATGATCCCGTTTCCCCTTTAGATGATGGACAAGATGCCGCCATCGACATAGATGGTCTGGCCGTTGACGAAATTGGATGCGGACGACGCGAGGAACACGGCCGCGCCGTGCAACTCCTCCAACTTGCCCCAGCGGCCGGCCGGCGTGCGCTGGCACAGCCAGGCGTCGAACACCGGATCTTCCACCAAAGCCTTGTTCAGCGGCGTGTCGAAATAGCCCGGCCCGATCGCGTTGACCTGAAGCCCGTGTCGCGCCCAATCGGCGCACATGCCCTTGGTCAGGTTCTTCACCGCGCCCTTGCTGGCGGTGTAGGGGGCGATGCCGGGGCGGGCCAGTTCGCACTGGACGCTGCCGATATTGATGATCTTGCCATGGCCGCGCGCGATCATGTGCGGCGCCACCGCCTTACTGACATAATAGACGCTGTCCAAATTGGTCGCCATCAACGCGCGCCAGTCATCGTCGTCAAACGTGTCGAGCGGCGCGCGGCGCTGGATGCCGGCATTATTGACCAATATGTCGATCGCCCCGACATCCGCCTCGATTTGCGCAATGCCGGCGTTGACCGACGGCTGATCAGTGACGTCGAACAGGCTGGTCGCGACCGCGATGCCCTGCGCCGCCAGTTGTGCCGCCGCTTCATCCAGCGCCGCCTGGCTGCGACCGTTCAGCACCACGCGGGCACCGGCCTGGCCCAGCGCCGAGGCGATCGAAAAACCGATACCGCGCGCCGCGCCGGTGACGAGCGCCGTGCGCCCTTCAAGAGAGAAAAGGGTCATGTGGGAAACCTCCATACTTGCCCCTAAGCGTATAAAGTGACCGGTCACATTGCAATCGGCAATTTTCATTTTCTCTTGGCTCACAACATCATTGCGGCATGATGTGACAAATGATATCGGTCCCATCAAAGGAGAGACTCATGCTGGCTGCGATATGTCATGGGAAGAAGGATTTGCGGGTGGAATCCCGTGTCGAGCCGGCGCTGGCCGCCGATGAGGTCCGGGTCGGCGTCGCCTATGGCGGCATTTGCGGGTCGGACATGCACTATTATCATCGCGGCGCCGTGGGCGACTTCGCGGTGCGCGAACCGATGGCGCTGGGCCATGAAATTTCCGGCGTCGTGCTGGAGGTCGGATCGGCCGTCACCCATGTCGAACCGGGCATGAAGGCGGCGCTGGACCCCAGCCGCCCCTGCCTCACCTGCGACTATTGCCGCGCAGGCCGCATGAACCTCTGCACCGACATGGTCTTCCTGGGCAGCGCCGGCCGCTTCCCCCATGTTCAGGGCGGCTTTGCGCAGACGCTGATTCTGCGCGGGGATCAGATCATCCCGGTTCCGGCCGATGCCGACCTGCTCGCCCTGTCGGTCGCCGAACCGCTGTCGATTGGCCTCCATGCCGTCAACCGCGCCGGCCCGCTGATGGGCAAGCGCGTCATCGTCACCGGCTCCGGCCCGATCGGCCTGCTGACTGCGCGCTGCGCGATCCATGCCGGCGCGATCGAAGTGGTCTGCACCGATGTCGAGGATGCTGCACTCGCCGTCGCGCGCGATCGCATGGGCGCCACCCGCACCATCAACGTCGCGACCGATCCCGACGCGCTGGCCACCTATGCCAGCCCCGCCGGTCATTTCGACGTCGCGTTCGAAGCATCAGGCGCGCCATCCGCCCTGCTCTCGCTCTTCCCCATCGTTCGGCGCGGCGGCCGCATCGTGCAGGTCGGCATGCTGCCCCCCGGCACCGCCCCCATCCCGGTCAACCCGCTGCAATCGCGCGAGATCGAGTTCGTCGGCGCCTTCCGCGCCAATGGCGAGTTTCGCCTGGCCGTCGACCTGATCGTCAGCGGCGCGATCGACGTGTCGCCGATCCTGTCGGGCACCTTCCCGCTCGAACGGTCGGTCGATGCCTTCGAACAGGCCGGCGACCGCTCGCGCTTCGTCAAACTGCACATCGCCATCAACGAGGATATCCTGTGATCACACGCACCGCCATTTTCGAAGGCACGATCAAGCCGGGTTTCGAGGATCGCTTCCGCGAGGAAGTCCGCACCCGCCTCGCTCCGCTCTGGGGCCAATTCCCCCATGGCAGCAACGTCCGCCTCTTCTTCGTGGATCAGGTCGATGAAGGCGCGCCGCCGATCGCGATGATGCAGCAGGTCGACTATCCCTCGCTTGCCGCGCTGGACGAAGCGCTCGCCTCCCCCATCCGTACCCAGGCCCGCGCCCTGACGCTGGAATTGCTGGAGATGTTCGAGGGGCGTTTCTACCACGTCATCAGCGGCGGCAACGCAGTGGCCGCCACCGCCTGACGCTGATATGCGACACGGATAGCAGCCATCAGGAAAGCCCCGCCCATGAGCCGTCCCCCCCGCGAAACCGCAGCCGCCCCCGAGCCGAAACCCGGCCGGCGCGCGTCGCAACGCCCGACCATTCGCGACGTATCGCGGCTGGCCGGCGTGTCGCGCATGACGGTATCGCGGGTGCTGAGTGATCCCGAACTGGTCCTGCCGACCACGCGGGACAAGGTGCTGAAGGCCGTCGCCGACCTCGGCTACGTTCCCGACAAGACGGCGGGCAGCCTTTCCAGCCGCCGCACCGGCTTCATCGCATTGATGCTGCCGACGTTGACCAACGCCAATTTCGCGGCGGTCGCCCATGGCCTGACGGAGGCGCTGCGGGAGGCCAATTATCATCTGCTGATCGCCTATACCGATTATGACATGGCGGAGGAGGAACGGCAGCTTTTGAACCTGCTCGCCCGCCGGCCCGAAGCGATCGTGCTGACCGGCGCCATGCACCGGCGCAATGCGTCGCGCATGCTGATGGCCGCCGACGTGCCGGTGGTGGAGATTGCCGACCTGCCCAGCCAGCCGATCGAACATGCGATCGGCTTTTCCAACTATCAGGTCGGCCGCACCGCCGCCCGCTATCTGCTCGATCGCGGCTTCACCCGCATCGGCGCACTGGCCGCCTCGCCAGACGGCGAAGTCACCGACCATCGCGGCGAAGAACGTATGCGCGGGTTCGAGGATGAACTGCGCCTCGCCCGCCTGCCCACCGACGCCGTGCTGCGCCATGGCAGCGCGCCCGTCAGCTTCCACCATGGGGCCACCGCCTTTCGCGCTTTGGTGGAAGCACAGCCGGATATCGAGGCGATCTTCGCCGTGTCCGACCTGTCCGCCGTCGGCGCGGTGATGGAGGCGCAGCGCATGCATATCCGCATTCCCGATGACATCTCCATCATGGGGTTCGGCGACTTCGAAATCGGGCGGGAGATCAATCCGGCCCTCACCACCATCCATGTCGATTTCCGCGCACTGGGGCTTCGCACCGGCAAGATGCTGGTCGACATGCTCGCCAGCGATGCCACCCCGGCCCCGTCCGTCGTCGACGTGGGCCTGCGCATCGTGGAGCGGGCCTCCATCAAGGACAGATAATATGCAGCTTGCGGTCATCGGCGTGGGTGTCATGGGGTCGGCGATCGCCGGCCGCCTGCTGGATAGCGGGGCCACCCTCCACCTCTATGATCGCAATGCCGCGCAGATGGCGCCTTTGATCGCGCGCGGCGCGATCGCCTCTGGCAGTGCGCGCGAAGCAACCGCCAATGCCGACCATGTCATCATCAGCCTGAACAGCGCGGCCATCGTCGAACAGGCCGTCTTCGGCCCCGACGGCGTGGCGCAGGCGGCGGGTGCCGGCAAGCTGCTGATCGATATGTCCAGCATCGACGCCGGCCGCACCGCGATCATGGCGCAACGCCTGCGCGAAGAAACCGGCATGGGTTGGGTCGATGCGCCTTTGTCGGGTGGGGCGCCCGCCGCCGCGCAGGGCAAGCTGACCTTGATGGTCGGCGGCACGGCGGAGGATTTCGCCCGCGCCCGCCCCGTGCTGGATCATCTTTCCATCAACATCACCCTGTTCGGCCCGCCCGGCGCGGGCCAGACGGTGAAGCTGATCAACCAGATATTGTGCGCCAATGCTTTCATGGCCGTCGCCGAAGCGGTCCGCTTTGCCGAAGCCCATGGCGTGGACGCCACGCTGATCCCCGCCGCCCTTGCCGGCGGCCGTGCCGACAGCCGCATCCTTCAGGAATATATGGGGAAAATGGCCCGGCGCGATTACACGCCGACCGGCCGCATCGACAATATGCTGAAAGATCTGGAGACGGTGCAGGCTTCCGCATTGGCGACCCGCACGCCGCTGCCCGTCACCTCTCTGATCGCCGACCTGCACCGCATGGCCGTCGCGGGCGGCCTCGGCCCGGCGGACAGCGCCGCCTATATGCGCTTGTTCGACATCGACGGGGAGCAGCCGGCATGACCCGCGCCGTCGTGGTGATGGGCGTAGCGGGCTGCGGCAAGTCCACCCTGGGTCGCGCCCTCGCGCAACATCTGGGCTGGTCCTTCGTGGAGGGCGACCTGTGCCACCCGCCCGAAAATGTCGCCCGCATGACCGCCGGCGTGCCCCTGGACGACGAAGCGCGCCAGCCCTTCCTGCGCAATGTCGCCACCGCACTGATCGCCTCACGGCAAGGCGCCGTCGCCTCCTGCTCCGCGCTTAAGCGCGACTATCGCGACCTGATCCGGCAGCAGGTGGGCGATGTGCTGTTCGCCCTGCCCCATCTGTCCCGCGCCGATCTGGAACGGCGCATGTCCCAGCGCCCCGGCCATTTCATGCCGACTTCCCTGCTCGACAGCCAGCTTGCCACGCTGGAACCGCCCGACACGGACGAGCGGGCGCTGATCATCGACGGCAACCTACCCGTTGCCGAGCAGGTCCGCCAGATCGAAGCCGCGCTGCACCCATCATAAAGAGGCTGACGTCGCCAGCCCGCAAAACGAGAGGATGACCATGGCCCTGATGCCCCAGCCGGACATCGCCGCCCCTGACGCCACCGACCAGCGCCCATGGCCGAACCCGCGCCGGGCCTGGACCGTGGCGCTGCTGCTATCGCTCGCCTCGATCGCGTCGCAGTTCGACCGGGTCGTCCTCAACCTGACCGTCGAACCGGTGAAAGCGGAATTCGGCCTGGACGACACCAGCTTCGCGCTGTTGCAGGGGGTCGCCTTCGGCATCTTCTACACGCTGGGCGCGGTGCCGCTCGGCCGCCTTGCCGACCGCTATGAGCGGCGCATCGTATTGGGCATCAGCCTCTTTTTCTTCAGCCTCGCCTCCATGGCATCGGGCCTGTCCCGCAATTTCTCGCAACTCTTCCTCTCGCGCGTCGCGGTCGGCTGCGGCGAAGCCAGCGTCACGCCCAGCGGCCTGTCGTTGCTGAGCGACCTGTTCCCCCCCGAAAAACTAGGCCGCGCCGTCAGCGTCTTTTTCCTGAGCGCGCCCTTCGGGATCGGCCTGGCCTTCATGGCCGGGGGCAAGCTGCTCCAGTCGCTCACCGAACGCTGGCACGGCACCGGCCTGCCCTTTGGCCTTGAACCTTGGCAAGCCGCCTTCCTGATCGTCGGCGCCCCCGGCCTGCTGCTCGCGCCGCTGCTGCTCTTCATGAAGGAACCGGAACGGCGCGGCCCCGGTGGCACGACCCCGCTCACGATCCCCGAAGTGCTGGGCGTCATCCGCGCCCGCCGACGCGCACTCACCCTGATGTTCGCCGGCTTCTCGATGGTGACGGTGGTGAACTTCGCCTATAATGTCTGGACGCCAGCGCTGTTCGCGCGCGTCTATGGCTGGACCCCGGCGCAGGTCGGCATCGGCTTCGGCCTCATCATGATGATCTGCGGCACGGGCGGCACCTATTTCGCCGGCTGGCTGAGCGACCGGCTGACCCGCGCCGGCCATGTCGATGCCCATCTGCGCGTCGCCGCCTTCGGCTTCCTTGCCTGCGGCGTCTTCGGCACGCTCGCACCGCTGATGCCCAATGCCTGGGCGGCACTGGCGCTGATCGCGCCGGCGATGTTCCTCAGCTGCATGCCCGTCCCCTGCGCCGGCACCGCGCTGCAACTCATCCTGCCCAACCGCGCGCGGGGACAGGTGACGGCACTCTACATCATGGTGATCTCGCTGGTCGGCATCGGCATCGGCCCTGTGGTGATCGGCTTCATGACCGATCATCTCTTCACCGCCCCCACCGACATCCGCTATTCCCTCGCCATCGTCGTCGGCTGCGCCGCCCCGATCATGTGCGCGCTGCTGCTACTGGCGCTAAAGCCGTACAGGGCGCTGAGGCTGGCGGGACTGGAGGGGTGACGTCACACGCCCCTACCTATTCATCGTCACCCCGGACTTGATCCGGGGTCCAGCTGTTCTTCTGCCTTCGCCAAAAAAGAAGCGGGATGCCGGGTCAAGCTCGGCATGACGGAAAGGCTGAAACTGCAAGCGACTAGAATTGGACATACCAAAATGCCGTTCGTCCTGAGTAGGGACAGAGCGAAGGCGAAGGCGCGTATCGAAGGATAAGCGAGACGCATGGATCCTTCGATACGCTTCTTCGACAAGTTCAGCAGCTACTCAGGACGAACGGGGGTTAACCTTCTAACCACCCAATCCTATCCTACCCCCGCTCCATCTGCTATCCCTCACCCCGCTCTTTCCCATCGTCCGCACCCGCACCCCGCCACGACATAAAATATCCAACATTCATTCCAAAATGTCGCAAACGGCAGGAAATGTGCGAAGTTAAGCGCCGACTTTCCTACAGTACGCACAAAAAAAGCCCGGTCGCGTGCAGTCGACCGGGCTTCCAGGGGAGAGGATTTACGCCTTAAAGGCGATCGTCGATCGAGGAGCGGACGAAGCCTTCAGGGAAGCTTTCGACCTGATTGCCGACGATCGTATATTCCTTGGCCCGGCCCGAGAAACGGCCCTCCAGCTCCATATAGCTTTGCGGATCGAACAAAGGCGTGGCGCTCATGCCCATGATGCCGGTCGCGTCGACCTTCTCGCAGGTATAGTCGCAGCCCTGCTGAGCGAAGTTGCGGATGCCATGTTCCAGCATCCCGTCCATCGCGGCCTTCAGCGTATAGTGCATCGTCATCATGTTGAAGCCGAGCGGATGGATCTGGTCCACCGTCACCGCGGGCTTGCCGTTGATGTTGCGCACGTCGGGGAACATCTTCCACCCCGGCACCCGCGCCGACACATATTGCGCATGCTCCAGCGTACCGATCTTGACCACGGTGGTCATCTTCGCGCCCAGTTCATGCGCCAGCCGCATCCGCTCGCAGCCTTCGTCCATCTGCGTTTCCGGGTCGGCATTGGTCCGCGCGATCAGGAAGCAATTGGTGCCCTCCAGCGCCGCGAGCGCCGCGCGCACCTTTTCCAGATAGCGTTCGCGCGGCAGCAGGCCGGTGGATTCCTCCATATCGTCGGCATCCTCCAGCTGAAGCGCGGTCGCGCCCGCCATCGCCATGCGCCGCGCGCTGCGATACACGGCCAGCGGCCCGCCAAAGCCATCCTCGATATCGGCGGCCAGCGGAATGGGCGATGTCTGGCTGATGCGGCTGGTGATCCATTCCACATCGGTCAGGTTGCTGAAGCCATAGTCGATCACGCCGTTCATCGCGATCGACACTTCGCCGCCCGACAGCATCATCGCTTCGAAGCCGACCATCTCCACCGCCCGTGCCGATGCACAGTCGTAGACGCAGGGAGCGACGATGCACTTGTCGCTGGTTTCGAGCAGTTGTTGCAGAGACTTTTTCGCCATGGGCTTGCCAATTTCCTTTGTTGGATGGGGTGGTGTCTGTCTGGACCGGCCCTAGTCCGGGGTGGGAAGAGGGCCGGCACCGCGAAGTTCGAACAACTACATGCGGATGCGGGCGCCGACCTTGAAGTAGCGGCCGATCGGATCGAAATAGACCTGGTTGGTGGCGCCCTGCGCGCTGGCGGCGAGCGGCGGGTCTTTATCCAGCAAATTGTTGACCACGCCGAACAGCTCGAACTGGTCGTTCACCTTCACCGTCGCGCCAAGGTCGAGATAGAATCGGCCGGCGACGCGGTTATTGTTCACGCTGTTGGGCAGGCCGGCCGAATAACCGTCATCCTGCGGCCCCAGCAACGTCGTGTCGAACACGCCCTTGGGGATATATTTGCCGTGCAGGTTCAATGCGACGCTGCCCAGATCCCACAGCACCGTGCCGTCCACGATCCAGTCCGGAACGCCTGTCGTGGTGCCGGGGCGATAGCCGGTCTGGCCGGTGCGATCGATGCCGCCGATTTCCAGCTTCAGATAATGGGTGGCGAGCAGGCGGAAGTCGAGGCTGCCGAGCGTGCCGACATCGGTGCGATAGCTGGCCTCGATATCGATGCCGCGATTGCGCACCTGGCTGACATTCTGGAGCACGTCGCTGACGCTGGTGAGCGCACCTGCTCCATCGCGCTGCACGAAGTTGCACAGCGACGTCTGCCCCGCCGCGCAGCGATCGACCACCACCTGCGCGCCCAGGGTCGAAATCGCGCCCTTCAAGTCGATGTCATAATAATCGACCGAGAAGCGGAAATTGCGCAGGAAGCCCTTGGGCGCTAGCACCACGCCAGCCGTCCAGGTATCGGCCTTTTCCGCTGACAATTGCTGGTTGGCGCCGGAGAAGCTGTTCACCTGAATCTGCGCGCCATTGTTGAGCGGATCGACGATCGTGGTGCGGCCCAGCGTTACCGGACCGAACAACTCCGTCAGGTTAGGCGCCCGAATGTCACGCGACCGGGTGACGCGGAAACGCACTTCTTCTATCGGGGCATAGACGCCGCCCAGCTTCCAGGTGGTGGCATTGACCGTCGTGGTGTCCAGTCCGGGGCTGGAGCGGCGATAATGGGTGCGGCGGACCGCGCCGTTCAACTCCAGCGTCTGGGCGAATGCGACGTCCTTCAGGATCGGCGCCTGCGCCTCCAGATAGGCTTCGGCGACGCGGATGCTGCCATTCACTGCCTTGCCATTGAACGACCAGAAGGCGTTGGCAGTGGATAGTGCGTCGGCCGTGCCGACCGCCTTGTCGCTGCGATATTCGCCGCCCGCCGCGATCGAAAAGTCCCCGCCCGGCAGCGGAAAGACCGCGCCGTTGATATTGGCGGCGATCACATGCTCGGTCGTGTCGGTGGTCTGATAGCCCGAAGGCGCGATATAGGCGGCGGCCGCCGGCGAGATATTGCCGGCGCCGAACAGGTTGATCGGCACGCAATTGGGGTCGTTATTGGCGGGGTTGGCGTCGGCATTGATGCCGCACATAATCTGCCCGTTCACATTGACCGCATTGGCGGCGTTGGTGACGCGCGAGGACACGACGTTACCGGTGTAATCCTGCCGGAATTCATTGCGACCATATTGATAATAGGCGTCCCAGCGCCAGTTGTCGCTGATCCTGCCCTCCAGCGAGAGCACCGCGCGATAGCTCTGGTTGTCGCTATGATTGACCGACCCACCCAGGTCCATCAGCGCGCGGCCCAGGCTGAACGAACTGATGCCGTTCGCGTCCATGATCGCCGCGACACCTGATGGCAGATAGGCATTGTTGCGCTGGATCGTCTGCGTCGTGCGCGCGACCGACCCGATCACCATACCCTTCGACCGGGCATAGGACAGGTCGAGATTGGCCTTCAACGCGTCGGAAAATTCGTAGGACGCCTGGCTGTAGGTGACGAACCGCTTGACCGGCGGGATCAGCAGGATGCCGTCCAGAAATCCGTTGCGCACGGATTCTTCGCCCCCTTGCGTGAAGAGCGGCGATGGATTGGTGCCATAGATGGTGCCGAAATTATAGGCATGGGTCGTGCCGTTCGGATTGAACGCCAGCCCGCGCAACGGCCCGGTATTGGCGACGATCAGGCCGCCCGACGAGATGTTCCCGGTGCCGGCCGGTCCGCCACGGATACTGGCGGGCAGTCCGCCCGCACCCGCCGGCGTATTGCCGATCAGCTGTTCGCGCGGGCACCAGCTGCGGGTGTAGCAATCACCCATCCCGTCCGACTTGTCATATTCGCCCGCGATCATGAAATGACCCTTGTCGTCGGCGAATTTCGTGCCCCAGGCGAGCTGGGCATTTTGCTGCCCATAATCGCCCCGGCCGGAAAGGCCCGCTTGGATCGAGCCTTTGAGGCCAGTCAGGTCGCGGTCGAGGATGAAGTTGACGACGCCCGCCACCGCGTCCGACCCATAGGCCGCCGACGCGCCGCCGGTCACGACTTCGGTCCGCGACACCAGCGAACTGGGGATCAGATTGACGTCGATCGTCCCCTGCGTGGTCGAAGGCACGAACCGCTTGCCGTCCAGCAGCACCAGCGTGCGCGTGGCACCCAGGCCGCGCAGGTCGAGCACGCGCGCGCCGATATTGCCGCCCACCGCCTGCTGCGTCGCCGGCGTCACCAGCGGACGGAAGGACGGCAATTCGTTCAGGGCGTCGCCGACATTGGTGATGGCGCGCTGGGCCAGCCGTTCCTCTCCAACCACGGTGACGGGCGTGGGCGCATTGAAACCGGACCGGGCGATGCGCGAGCCGGTCACGACGATATCGGCGGCGGCCACGTCATCCACTTCGGCCTGTTGTGGCCGGGGCGCTGCCTGCTGCGCCATCGCCGGCACGACCAGCGCGCACAGTGCCGCCCCGCCGCCCATCAATCCATATTTGAAGCGATTCACCATCATACGATGCATCAACTCATCCTCCCAACACTGCCGGATCTACCATCCGCTTGCTCGTGATATCGGTCACATTAAACAAGATGACGGGACAAGGCAATCCCCTTGCAGGCATGAAATATCAAGGGCTCTTATCCGCCCCACGTTGCGCACATCCGTTATTTTTGGCTTTTTCCCGTTCTATTTCCGGAAAATATCTCAGAAAAATCTGCAGCCGCGAATCGCCGACTTGGCCGGCTTGAAGCAATTTGATATCGGTCCCATGGATAATGCACTCAGGCTAAAGGAAGAGGACCATATGGATATTCGCGCCGCCATCGTCGAAGCATCGGACCGGCCCATGGTCATTCGCCCCCTCACCATCGACGCGCCCCGTGCCGGCGAACTGCTGGTCCGCCTGGTCGCCACCGGCGTCTGCCATACCGATGCGACCATGTGGCAACAGGGCGTCCCCGTCCCCCAACCGGTGGTGCTGGGCCATGAAGGTGCCGGGATCGTCGAACAGGTGGGCGAAGGCGTGACCGACATCTGTCCGGGCGATCCCGTCGTCATGAGCTATAATAGCTGTGGCACCTGTCCAACTTGCTGTTCGGACCATAGCAGCTATTGCCACGACTTCTTCCCGCGCAATTTCTTCGGCACCCGCCCGGACGGCAGCAGCGCGCTGAAGGCGCAGGATGGCAGGCCGGTCTTCGCCAACATCTTCGGCCAATCCTCCTTCGCGACCCATGCCATCTGCCATGTCCGCAATGCGGTGGTGGTGCCGCGCGACCTGGACCTGCGCATCGCCGGGCCACTGGGTTGCGGCATATTGACTGGCGCCGGCGCGGTGATGAACGCGCTGAAGGTGCAGCCGGGACAGAGCGTCGTCATACTGGGCGCCGGATCTGTCGGCTTGTCGGCGATCATGGCGGCCAAGGTCGTCGGTGCGGCGTCGATCATCGCCATAGACCTGAATCCGGACCGCCTCGCCCTGGCGGCCGAACTGGGCGCGACGCTGACCATCAATGGGCAGAGTGAGGATCCGGTCGCGCGCGTGTTGGAAACGATCCCAACCGGCGTCGATTTCGCCATCGACTGCACCGGTTTGCCGGCCGTCATCCAGCAAGGCATCGCCATGCTGGGCGTGCGCGGCACCTGCGGCATCGTCGGCGCAGCCGCGCCGGGCACGATGGTCCAGGCCGATGTGTCGCACATCATGAGCGGGGGCCGCACGATCCGTGGTATCGTGGAGGGAGACGCCGATCCCAAAAGCTTCATCCCGCATCTGGTGGCGCTGCATCGGGCCGGGCAATTCCCCTTCGACCGGCTGATCCGCTTCTATCCGTTCGACGCGATCAACGATGTTTTTCACGATGCCGAAAGCGGCGCCGCAATCAAGCCGGTATTGCTGTTCGACTGACATATCGGGCGCCCTGTCAGTCGAGTCATTCGGCTGGTCGCACAGGCCATGCGGCTGGACGTTTCCGATACGAAAATCGGATGACCATTAGACCATGGTCGAACTTCGCTCCGCGACGGACCGGACGGTAAGAGTTCATTAGCCGCAAAATCATCCATGGGTTCCAGTGCCTCACAGCAAGGACCGAAACCCATGGCCCGTACATTGATTACCGCTTTAATTGCCGCTGCGGCCGTCGGCACGCCGGCAGTCGCTGCTCAGGGACCGTTGCAGGTCGCCTCCAAGATTTTCGTCGAACAACGTGCCCTCGACAAGGCGGGCGCCGTCAGCACTTCATTGGCCCCGGCCACGCGCGCGGTGCCGGGCGACCATGTCGTCTTCGTGCTGGCCTATCGCAACACGGGCGCCCAGCCCTTGTCCGACATCGTCCTCGACAATCCCGTCCCCGGCGCGATCACCTATCGCGCGCCCGGCGCCGGATCGGCCGCGCCGCTCCTGTCGGTGGACGGCAAGACCTACGGCCCGCTCGCCCAGCTGCGCGTGCCGACGGCCGGCGGCAACAGCCGCGCGGCCACATCCAATGACGTCCGCCATATTCGCTGGCGCATCGCGACCGTCCCTGCCGGAGGACAGGGTCAGCTCGCCTTCAAGGCTGTCCTCAAGTGATCGCTCCCCCGGGCGTTCGCGCGCATGACCCTCAAGCAACAGGAACTCACATAATGATGTCTCGCTCACTGCGGCTGATGCTGCTGGGCGGCGCCGCCATGGTTGCGACCGGCACGGCGCATGCCCAATCCGGATCGACGGCCACCGCCGCCGGCACGGAAGTCTCGAATACCGCCACCGTCACCTATACCGTCAATGGCGCTTCGCAGACCACCACATCCAACACCGCCAAGTTCGTGGTCGACCGCAAGGTCGATTTCACCGTCATCACCGACCAGACCGGCGCCACGCAGGTCAATCTGAGCCAGCAGGCGGCGGTCACCAAGTTCAAGGTGACCAACCATACCAACGGCATCCAGGATTTCTGGCTCGACCCCGACCAGACGACCCTGTCCGTCGGCATCCTGACCGGCACCGACGATTTCGATATTTCGTCGATGAAGGTCTTCGTCGATAGCAATAATAACGGCGTCTATGACGCGGATGTCGATACCCAGACCTATATCGACGAACTGGCGCCCGAAGCGTCGGTCGCGGTGTTCATCGTGGGCAACATCCCCTCGACCGTGGGCATTCATGAAGCACAGGTATCGCTGCATGTCATCGCGGCGGCCGGCGGCGCATCGGGCACGAAGGGCGCGATCCTGATCCCGACCGACCTCAGCCTCGGCAATGCCGACAATGTCGTCGATATCGTGTTCGCGGACGACGACAGCGACGGCCTGCTCAATCTGGGCGACGTCGCGCGCAATGGTCAGGGTCGCGCTTATGCGTCCTATGTCATCGGCACCCAGAATGTGGCGTTGAACGTGACCAAATCCGCGCTCGTCCTGTCGGATGGCGTGAACCTGGTCAATCCCAAGGCGTTGCCGGGCGCGACGGTGCAATATTGCCTGCTCGTGCATAACGGAACCGCTTTGACCGGTGCGAACGGCGTCGTTCTGACCGATATCGTGCCGACGAACACGACCTATGTGCCGGGTTCGATCAGCGTCGGGCTGCCGGGCGGTACCTGCGTCCTTCTTGGGACGACCGAGGATGACGATGCCGACGATGCAGCCGAAATCGACGGCTATACCGCCAACTATAATACGGGAACGAAAACCGTGACCGCCAATGTCGGCACCGTCGCGGGGCTTGCTTCAGTGGCCGTCGCCTTCAAAGTGACGATCAACTAACTCCCTCCACAGCAAAGGAAAAAACCACGTCGTGCGCCTTAACCCGCGCGCGCCGAAAGGAAACCTATGCCTAAAATCCGCGCCTTTGCCAGCCTGACAGCTGCCCTTATGGGCCTTGCCGCCGTGATCCCGGTCACGGCGCAGGGGCAGACGCGTGTCACCAATACAGCGACGCTGACCTGGCAGGAACCGACCGGTCCGGTCAGCGTCGATTCCAATACCGTAACCTTTGATGTCGAAGGCCGCGCCAAGCGCCCGACCCGGTTGAGCTTTCGCCTGCTCCCGATCGGTTACGACATGTCTGGCGCCACATGCCAGACCAGTCCCAATATCGCTTTCACCCCCGCACCCGTCGATGCCGCCGATCTTGCGCGCGCTCCGGTGGCGGAGCGTGTCAATCCGGCCAGTGCCTTCATCATCGTTCTCGACAATCCTGGGGGCAATCGCGACCCCGGTGTCCGGGAAACGGCCTGGATCAACGCCGGCAGCCAATTTCTGTCCTATCGCATGCCCCTGCTCGAAACCGGCCCGGACACGGGCGTATTCGCAGGCGGCCTGCCCGAAACCGGGGTCGATCCCAGCATCGACCCGTGCGATCCCACCTTGCAGCGCAATGCGCATGTCTTCGTCAGCTTCGACGAGGACGAGTATAGCTACGGGTCCAACTTCTCGCTGCTGATCGACCCGACCGGCTATGTGTTCGATTCGCAAACCGGCGCGCTGGTCGATGGCGCGACCGTGACGCTGCTGGATGAAAATGACCAGCCAGCCAAGGTGTTTGGCGACGATGGTACCAGCGCCTATCCCTCCACCGTCGTCAGCGGTGGCAGCGTCACCGACGCCAGTGGCCGCCTCTACAAATTTCCGCAGGGCAATTATCGCTTTCCGCTGACCGCGCCGGGCCGCTATCATCTGCGCGTCACGCCGCCGAGCCATTATGTCGCTCCATCGACCCGCAGCCGGGCGGATCTGGAGGCTCTGCGCGGGCCGTTCAATCAGCCTTTCATCCTCAACGAAGCCTCTTTCGCCGGCATTTTCGTGCTGTCGGATCCCGAACCTTTCTTTGCCGACATCCCGCTCGACCGGATCGGCGACACCCATTTGCTGCTGACCAAGACGGCTTCGGTGCGCGAGGCGTCTCCCGGCGATTTCATCCAATATCTGGTCCGGGTCGACAATCGTTCGGACAATGACGCCAGCGGCATCCACCTGACCGACATTCTGCCGCCCGGCCTGCGCTACGAGCGCGGATCGTCGCGCGGTGCGGAAGAACCTGTGGTCGCAACCGATGGCCGCACGCTGGACTTCAGCGTGCCCACCTTGCCCGCCGGCAAGACGGCGGAGGTGCGCTATGTCGTGTCCGTCGCCCCCGGTGCGCCGCGTGGCGAAGCGCTCAACCGCGTGCTCGCCTCCGGTTCGGCCGGCTCGACCAGTAACGAGGCCGCCGCTTCCGTGCGGATCGGCGCGCTGCTCTTCACCGACGGCTTCACCATCGTCGGCCGCGTGACCGAAGGCGACTGCAACAGCCCCGCCAGCGGCCGCAAGGGCGTGCCCGGCATCCGTATCCTGATGGAAGATGGCAGCTATGTCGTCACCGACAAGGATGGCCTCTATCATTTCGAGGGCGTGCGCAACGGCCGCCACGTCGTGCAACTCGACAGCGCCAGCCTGCCCGCCAGCCATGCGCCGTCGCTGTGCGACGCCGACACCCGCCAGGCCGGCAGCGCCATCTCCCGCTTCGTCGAAAGCGATGGCGGCCTGCTGAAGCGCGTGGATTTCCAGCTGCGCCTGACCGGCATCGCCGCCGCCAGCACGGCAGACGCCCTGCCGGTCGCGCCTGATGCTGGCGAAGCTGCCGGCAACCGCGAATGGTTGACCGGGCAGGATGCCGGCATCGCCCTGCTGTTCCCGGCCCAGGGTTACAACCCCCGCTCGCCATCCACCCGCGTCGTCGTCCAGCATCATGCCGGGCAGAAGGTCGCGCTGCGCCTGAACGGCACATTGGTCGATGCGCTGGCCTATGACACGACCGATACGGATGGCGACATCGCCATCGCCAAATGGTCGGGCATCGGCCTGGAACCCGGCGACAATGCGCTGGAAGCCACGGTGATGAACGAAAACGGGACCGTCGCGCAGACGCTGCACGGCACGGTCCATTATTCCGGCCCGGCCGCCAATGCGGTGCTGGTTCCCGAAGCCGGCAAGCTGGCCGCCGACGGCCTGACCAGCCCGATCCTGGCCTTCCGCCTGACCGATCGGACCGGCCGCCCGGTGCGCGACGGCACCACCGTGCCCGTCACCATCGATCAGCCCTACAGCATCGCGGTCGATGCCACCGTCGCGGGCGCCCGCCCCGGCGACCGGATCGGCCGCAACAGCGGCACCGCGCTGGTGATCGGCGACGAAGGCATCGCCTATATGGCGCTGCAACCCACGACCCAGGCCGGCGCGCTGCGCGCCACCGTGACCCTGACCGACGACCGGCAGCAGCGCGTGATCGAACTGCGCAGCCGCCTGACCGCCGTCGCGCGCGACTGGACCGTGGTGGGCTTCGGATCGGGCACGATCGGCTATGATACGCTGCGCAAGCGGTCCGCGCGCCTGCCTGCCTCCAGCCGCAACAGCCTGATCACCGACGGCCAGCTGGCGCTCTATGCCAAGGGCCGGATCAAGGGCAGCTGGCTGATGACGATCGCCTATGACAGCGACCGCCAATATGACCGGTCGCGCGGGCTGCTGGGCCAGATCGACCCGGACCGCTATTACACCGTCTATGGCGATGCCACCCGTCAGGGCCAGGATGCGCCCACTGCCCGCAAACTCTATCTGCGGCTGGAGCGGCAGGATTTCAGCGCCCTGTTCGGCGATTTCGAAACCGGCATGACCCAGACGCAGCTGACCCGCTACAGCCGCACGCTGAACGGGATGAAGGCCGATTTTGCCAATGATCGCCTCAGCTTCACCGCCTTTGCCGCCAACAGCGACGACCTGCATGCCCGCGACGAAATCCAGGGCAATGGCCTGACCGGCCCCTATCGCCTGTCGGGTCGCGACATCGTGCCGAACAGCGACAAGCTGAGCATCGAGGTGCGCGACCGCCTGCGCCCCGAGCGCATCCTGTCCTCGACGCCGCTGACCCGCCATATCGACTATGATATCGACGCGACCATCGGCACGATCCGCTTCCGCGAACCGGTGCTGGGCCGCGATGCCGCCAACAACCCGGTCTTCATCGTCGTCGACTATGAAACCTACGGCAAGGGCAAGAAGCTGACCGCCGGCGGCCGTGCCGCGATCAAATTCGCCAAGGGCAAGGCCGAAGTCGGCGTGTCGGCGATCAAGGACAACAGCCATGGCAACGGCCTGCTGCTGGGCGCGGACCTGAGCGCACGCCTCACCGACACGACCCAGCTGCGCGCAGAAGTCGCCGCCGGCAGCCGCGATGGCCTGTCCGACGGCCGCGCCTATCTGGCGGAGGTCGAACATCACAGCAAGGGCGCCGACATATTGGCCTATGCCCGCCAGCAGGACGATGCATTCGGTTTGGGCCAGCAGAATCTGGTAGAGGCCGGTACGCGCCGCGTCGGTTTCGACGGCCGGGTGCAGATCGCCGACAAATGGGCCGCCACCGCTTCTGCCTGGTATCAGGACCAGTTGATCGGCGCAGGCAGCCGCGTCGCGGGTGAAGCGCGCATCGAATATCGCCGCGAGCGTGGCACGCTGTTCGCCGGCACTCAGTTCGCGATGGATCGCGGCATCGACGGCAAGGACCGCGACAGCCGCCTGCTGACGCTGGGCGGGACGCAGGCGATGCTGGGGGGCAAGCTGACCCTGACCGCCCAGACCCAGTTCGCGCCCGGCGGCGACAAGGACAGCGTCGACTTCCCCGCCCGCCAGCAGCTGATCGCCGCCTGGCGCGTGAAGCCCGGCATCCGCCTGATCGGCGGCTATGAAATCGCGCAGGGTGCCGATTTTACCGCCCACACCGCGCAGATCGGTTTCGACGTTCAGCCGTGGAAGGGCGCCAAGGTCACGACCGCCATCAACAACCAGACGTCGGGCGAAAATGGCGGCCGCCTGTTCGCCAATTACGGCCTGATCCAGTCGCTGCCGATCAGCGAGCGCTGGACCATCGACGCGACCTTCGACGCCAGCACCACGGTGCGCGGCAAGATCCCCGCCGGCGGCGTGGTTCAGCCATTCCAGACCAGCGGTTCCGGCAGCGTCGGTGGCGCGCTGGGCAGCCTTTACGGCAATGACGGTGACTATAAGGCTGTAACGCTGGGCGCCAATTATCGTGCGGACCTCTGGTCCTGGAACGGCCGGGTCGAATATCGCAAGTCCGACCAGAACAGCCGCTTCAACATCACCACCAACGTCGTGCGTGCGCTGGGCGAGGGCAAGACGCTGGCCGGCACCGTCCGCTATTCCACGCTGGGCCAGGCCACCGGCGCGCAAGCGAAGAGCCTGACCAGCTCGGTCGCGCTCGCCTGGCGCCCGCTCGATAGCCATTGGTCGCTGCTGGAACGTTTCGAACTACGCAAGGAAAGCGCGGATTCGGGCATCACCGGCGGCAATGTGCTGGGCGTGCCGGCGGGCAATGGCGTTGGCCAGCGCACGCTGCGCCTGATCAACAACCTGGCCGTCAACTATCGCACCGGGCCGGAAGGCGCCCGCCACGCGGTCGAGGCGACCGTCTATTATGGCGCCAAATGGGTACGCGGCAGCTATGGTGCGGACGATTATGCCGGCTATATCGACGTGACCGGTTTCGACCTGCGCATGGACCTGGGCAAGCGGTTCGACGTCGGCGTGCAGGGGTCGGTGCAACATGCCTGGAACCGGGGCGCCTTCGCCTTCAGCGGCGGACCGTCGGCCGGCGTCTCGCCCGCACCGAACGTATGGATCAGCGCAGGCTATAATATCGCCGGCTATCGCGACCGCGATTTCGAGGATGATCGCTATACCCGTCGCGGTCCCTATGTCACGATGCGCATGAAGTTCGATCGCGGCACCGTTGCCGGCCTGCTTGGAAAGGGTCGCTGATGCGCAAATCAACCCTTATCCTTTCCCTGCTGGCCATGCTGCCCACCGCGGCGCTGGCCGATCCGATCACCGCCACCAAATCGGTGGCCATGGTGTCCGATCCGATGGGGAATCTGATCCCGCGTGCCATTCCCGGCGCGGTGCTGGATTATACGGCCACGCTCGCCAACCCCCTCGCCAATGCCGGCAAGACGGTGCGCGGCATCGCGTTCGAGGATCAGTTGCCCGCCAACGTCATCCTGCGCGTCAGCGATCTGGGCGTCGGCGGCAGCGGGCCGGTGATCTTCACCAATGGCGCGATCGTTCTGGGCGTCGGCGACAGCGGCCTGACCTACACATTCACCAACCTGGCCAGCGCGTCCGACGGGATCGAATTTTCCAACGGCACCAGCTGGACCTACATCCCGGTGCCCGACGCGGACGGCTATGACGCCAATGTCCGCGCCATCCGCGTCAAACCCGTGACCAATTTCAAGGCGGGCGGTTCCTTCACGGTCCGCTTTCGCGTCAAGCTGCGCTGAACAGGAGTAACCATGCCCCACGGACTGGAACCGGCATCGCCGACGCCGATCCTGACGATGCTGCCGGAACTGACCGACGACCTGCCGTTCAATCCCATGGAGCGGCGACAGGATTGGCGGGCGGCCACCGTCTTCACCATCGGCAAGATCAGCTTTGCAGGGCGCAGCCTGCCCTGCATGGTTCGCGACCTGTCCGATGGCGGCATGCGCATCCAGATGCCCTTTCCTCCCGCGCCCGGCACGCGCGTGCTGATCGAGATGCGCGGGCTGGACCCCCGGCTCGCCCGCATCTGCTGGATGTCCGGGCATGAGGCCGGACTGATGTTCGACCTGCGCTGCAATCCGGCAGACATCTTCGCCGCGCGCAGCAACAAGCAAGGGCGGGTCGCGCGCCAGCCCCGCTTCGCGTTCCGCCGACAGGCTGTGCTGCTGATGGGAGACATGCCGATCCCGACGCAGATCGAAAATATCTCCGTCGGCGGGGCGCGGCTGACCCTGCCTGTTCCGACCGAGCGCGGAAAGCCCGGCATACTCGACCTCACATTGGGTGATCGTCAGGGGGTGGCTGGCGAAATCTGCTGGGTGCGGGAGGATAGCTGCGGTTTCCGCTTCGTCCAGCCGGTCAGCAGCATCGCCCTGGCCGGGATGCTGGATGCGCCCGACCTGGTCTGACCGCTACGCCCCCTGCCGCAGCCAGCGCTCGAGCGCGATCAGCGCCATCCGACTGTCGCGCAACGCAGCAGCCCGATCGTCGCCGCCCTGATCCACCGCCTGCCAACTGGCGCTGACCCAAGCAAAGCCCAAAGTCCCCGCCAGCCCGGCGATCCTGTGCGCATCGGCCGCATCGGCCGCATCGGGCCGATCGATCGCCTGCTGCAATTCGGTGCGCAAACCCGCAATGATCGGCATCAGCGCATCCCGCCCGAACAGCGCCGCCATGCGCGTCAGGCCGTCTAGCGCTGTGGAATATTCACCCTCGCACATGATCTCTACAAGTCCCGCATCACTAAGAGCCCGATTCAAAAGTTTCTCAGGCGTAGCAATACCTTGCGGTTCTGCGGATGAGCATGCGGATAGAAGCGATCATAGCCCAGGCGGTTGAAGAGGCGATGGTCGCTTCCCAGTCCTT